>ENA-UOJG01001208-UOJG01001208.1-human-gut-metagenome-genome-assembly--contig:-C47-NODE-1208-length-29134-cov-21.072080_pt1 | contig 29134 bp, 25 predicted proteins | sample MGYA00242340_ERZ723887 | MGnify/ENA metagenome assembly ERZ723887 | reverse complement strand
TCGCAGGAGGGCGCGATTCAGACCTTCAAGCGCCCGAACATCGGCCGCGAGGAAATGATCGCGGGCGTGGTCGGCGTTTTGCAGATGGACGTGCTGGAATACCGCCTGAAGAGCGAATACGGCGTGGACATCACCCGCGAAACGCTGCCCTACCGCTTCGTGCGCTGGATTGCCCAGACGCCCAGGCCCGTCGACCGCCTGCGCCTGACGAGCACCACTGTGCCCGCCATTGACCGCGCGGGGCGCGACGTTCTGCTGTTTGAAAACGAATGGTCGATTCGTCTGGCCATGGAAAACAACGAGGGTCTGGCGCTGAATGAGACGGCCGACCGCGCCGCCGCGGACGCCATGGACGCCTGATACCAAACGACATTCAACAGATAAGAGAGGTCTTTTTGCTTGAACATCACCCGTGAAGACATCCGCAACGTTGCCATTATCGCCCACGTAGACCACGGCAAGACCACGCTCGTCGACGAAATGCTGAAGCAGGGCGGCGTGTTCCGCGAGAACCAGCAGGTAAACGACCGCGTGATGGACTCCAACGCGCTGGAACGCGAGCGCGGCATCACCATCCTGTCCAAGAACACCGCCGTGCACTACAAGGGCGTGAAGATCAACATCGTCGACACCCCCGGCCACGCCGATTTCGGCGGCGAGGTAGAGCGCGTGCTCAAGATGGTGGGCGGCGTTCTGCTGCTTGTCGATTCCTTTGAAGGCCCCATGCCGCAGACCCGCTTCGTGCTGAAAAAGGCGCTGGAGCTGTCGCTGCCGGTCATCATCGTCATCAACAAGATGGATCGCCCCGACCAGCGCTGCGCCGAGGTTGTGGACGAAACGCTCGAGCTGCTGCTCGACCTGAACGCCACCAACGAGCAGCTGGATTCGCCGGTTGTGTACTGCTCCGGCCGCACGGGCGTTGCCACGCTGGATCTGAACACGCCCGCCGTCGACCTGCGGCCGCTGTTCGATACCATCCTCGAGCACATTCCCGCGCCCACCGGAGATGCGGACGGCGCGCTTCAGCTTTTGATTTCCACCATCGACTACAACGATTACGTGGGCCGCATCGGCGTAGGCCGCATTGAGCGCGGCTCCATCAAGGCCGGGCAGATGGCCGTGCGCTGCGTATACGGCAGCAGCTTCGTGTCCGTGCCTGCCCGTCTGGGCGGACTGTTCACGTTCGACGGCCTGAAGCGCGTGCCCGCCGAGAGCGTGCAGGTTGGCGACATCGTGGCCGTGACCGGCTTTGCCGATCTCTCCATCGGCGACACCATCTGCGACGTGGCGATGGCCGACCCGCTGCCGTTCGTGAAGATCGACGAACCCACCGTGTCCATGACGTTCTGCGTGAACGATTCCCCTTTCGCCGGAACCGAGGGCACCTACGTCACCTCCCGCCACCTGCGCGCCCGCCTGTTCAAGGAAACGCAGACGGACGTATCCCTGCGCGTGCAGGACACCGAGACCACGGACGCATTCCGCGTGTACGGCCGCGGCGAATTGCATCTGTCCATCCTCATCGAGACGATGCGCAGGCAGGGCTATGAATTTCAGGTCACGAAGCCGACCGTGCTTTACAAGGAAATCGACGGCGTAAAGTGCGAGCCTATGGAGGAGGTCGTGTGCGACGTGCCCTCCGAGTACGCGGGCGCGGTCATCGAAAAGCTGGGCAAGCGCCACGGCGTGCTGGTCAGCATGGAGGGCGTGGATCGCGTGCGTCTGGTGTTCAGCGTGCCGTCCCGCGGCCTGTTCGGCTATCGCGGCGAATTCCTCACCGATACCCGCGGCGAAGGCGTGATGAGCGCCGTGTTCAGCGGCTACGAGCCCTATAAGGGCGAAATCCCCACCCGCCCGTCCGGCTCGCTGGTCGCGTGGGAAACCGGCGAAACCACCAGCTACGCCATGTTCTACATTCAGGATCGCGGCGAGCTGTTCGTGGCTCCCGGCACGAAGGTGTACAACGGCATGATCGTCGGCCGCAATTCCCGCCCCGGCGACATCGACGTGAACGTGTGCAAGAAAAAGCACCTCACCTCCATCCGCAACAGCGCCAGCGCCGAGGAAGCGCTGAAGGTCACCGGCATCCGCATTCTGACGCTGGAAGAGGCGCTGGACTACATCGACGACGACGAGCTGGTGGAAATCACGCCCAAGTCCATCCGCATGCGAAAGAAGATTCTCGGCACCGAGGCGCGCAAGAAGCTGGAAGCGCGCAAGAAGAACTGATCCAGCCGTTTTTTCGGAGAGGGCGCGTCCCTCTCCGACGCATATGATGCAAAGGAGGCGGCGTATGCGCATCCGCTCCATTCGTCTGACGGACTTCCGCAATTACGCCGAAGCCGAAATCGCGCCCTGCGGCGGCGTTACCGTGTTCACCGGCGACAACGCGCAGGGAAAGACGAACATCCTCGAGGCGGTCTACCTGTGCTGCACGGGACGTTCGCACCGCACCAGTCACGACCGGGAAATGATTCGAACCGGCGCGGACATCGCCCGCGTGCGCGTGGACGCCGACCGGCGGGACGGGCATCACGACGTGGAAATCATCCTGCCCCGCATGGAGCGCCGCCGCGTGAAGGTGGCGGGCAACGTCGTTTCGCGCTCCGGCGAGCTGCTGGGGCACATCACCGGCGTGCTGTTTGCGCCGGAGGATCTGCGCATGGTGAAGGACGGCCCCGCCGAGCGCCGCCGGTTTGTGGACATGGAGCTTTCCCAGCTTCGCCCTTCCTATTATTATGTGCTGCAGCGCTACAGTCGCGCGCTCAAGCAGCGCGGCGCGCTTCTGAAAGAGATTTCCCTCGGGAACGCCCACGCGGACACGCTGGACATGTGGGACGCGCAGCTGGCCGAAAGCGGCGCGGCAGTGATGGATCTGCGGCGCGAGTTTCTGAAAACGCTGGCGCAGACGGCCACGGAGACCCACGCGCGCGTTTCCGGCGGCGCGGAGGTCATGACCGTCGAATACGCGCCCAGCGCCGAAACGGCGGACACGGGCGCGGCGCTGGCGGAAACCCTTCGCAAAATGCTGCTGCACGCGCGGCAGATGGATCTCAGGCGGCTGATCACGTCCGTCGGGCCGCATCGCGACGATGTGCGCGTGCTTTTGAACGGACAGGACGCGCGCGCCTACGGCTCGCAGGGGCAGGTGCGCACGTGTGCGCTTTCGTTAAAGCTTTCGGAATTGGAGATCATGCGCCGCGAAAGCGGCGAGTCGCCTGTACTCATGCTGGACGACGTGATGAGCGAGCTGGATCCCGGCCGCAGGCGGCTTCTGATCGGCATGCTCGAGGATGTTCAGACCTTCGTCACCTGCACCGACCCGACCGACCTCGCGGGCGCGGCCATCGGACGCGTGTTCCGCGTGAAAAACGCTACGCTTACGGAGGAAAGCGCATGAAAAAGACCTGCAAAACCCTGCTTCTCTCCCTGCTGGTTCTCGTTTTCGCGTGCGCTGCGGCGCATTGCGAGGAAACGGCTTCGGTTTACGACGACATCTCCATGACGGAACTGCTGCCTGAACTGGTCGCGCGTCTGGACGAACCGCTTCTGACGGAGGACGGCTACTACGACTTCGGCGGCGCGCTGGTCGCCGCCTACGAAAGCGGCCGCCTGAAGGGCAAGATTCTGGCCTTTGACGACATCGCCGCCGTGGCCGCGCCCTCGCAGGCGGACTTCACGCAGGCGCATTCGCTCCGGCAGGGCGCGAGCATCGAGAGCGTCGAAGAGCTGATGGGCGGTTCCGGCCGCGAAATCGCCATGCTGCGGCTGTCCGATGAGGAAAACGCCGGTTCCCGGCGAGTGCTCGCGTGGGCGAACGAAGCCGGCGACGCCATGGAAGCGCTGTTCGAGCTGGACGACGGCCAGTGGGTGCTGTTCGCCGCCGTGCGGATTCCGGCCGCCGCGCATTGAGAATTTCTGCCTTTTTTCGTTCTTTTGGCTTAAACCGATGCGAAATGCGCGCTTTGCCCTTGCGCATGGCATCGGTTTGTGTTATGATATGGATAGAGAAATCGAATTCTGCGCCGACGCTCTTCGGCGATCAGGAGGGATTATGAAAAAGCTGCGCATCGTCTTATCGACGCTTCTCGTTCTCGTGTCGCTGTTTACCGGCTGCGTGAGCGCGCTGGCCGACTTCACGGCGACGGTATATACGAGCGAAATGAAGGTTTACTCGCGCAACAATACCGCCAGTCGCTACCTGCTGGGCAAGCTGAAAAAGAACACCTCGTTCACGGTGAAGGCGACGTCGGGAAACTGGGCGAAGATTACATACAAGGGGAAGACGGGCTACGCCCTGATTTCCGACATGAAGTCCTCCAAGAAGACGACGATGTACACCAACCGCGCCGTCACCGCGTATCAGAAGCCGTCGTCCTCGTCCAAGTCGCTGGGCAAGCTGGCCAAGAACACGAAGGTGTACATGGTCGGCATGAGCGGCAGCTACTATCTGGTGGAGAACAGCAAGGGCAAAACCGGCTACATCGCCAAGGAAGCCCTGAGCAAGACGGTGACCACCACCACGGCCTACACCAAAAAGCCGGTTAATGTGTACAAATCCGCGTCCACATCCTCCGTGCTTACGACGCTGAGCGTGAACGCGAAGGTGTCGGTGATCGGCAGCAGCGGCAGCTGGTCGAAGGTGAAAACTTCCTCCGGCAGCGTGGGCTACATTCAGACGGTCAACCTGAGTTCCAAGAAGGTTTCCGTCAGCAGGAAAACGGCCTACGCCAACAAGGCCTGTCCGGTTTACAAGCGCGCGTCCACGTCCTCGGCCAAATGGTGCACGGCGGCCGTGAACACCAAGATGTACATCGTCGGCGAGATCGGCTCCTTCTATGCGGTCACGACGACCAGCGGCTCGAAGACCGGTTATGTGGCAAAGGGCAACCTGAGCGCCTCCAAGACGAACACCGGCACGACCGGAGACGGCCGCAAGGAGTACACCTCCTCCACCGCCACCACGGTCATGCCCTCCTCGCTCAAGTCCACAACGTCCAAGTACACCAAGGGCATGAGTGCGAAGGAACGCATCGAGGTTGCCATCTACTACGCGCAGTCGCAGCTCGGCTACGGCTATTCCAACAGCCCCAACAACCGCACCACGTTCGACTGCCTGACCCTGTGTTACTACGCTTACCGCGCGGCGGGCGTCACCATTCCGGGCTCGGCCTATTCGTGCGGCTACACGGGCGACTTCGAGTACGTCCAGAGCATTTCGGAGCTGAAGCGCGGCGACATCGTGTGCTTCGACACCGTGGAGGACAACGACAAGAGCGACCACACCGGCATCTACTTAGGCTCCGGACGGTTCATCCACGCGTCCTCCGGCGCGAAGCTCGTGGTGGTGTCCTCTCTTTCCAGCGGCTACTACAACCGAACGTTCTACGTCGGGCGACGCATTCTGAAATAATTGAGGAGGGAACCGGATGAAACACGAAAGAAAATTTTCCCTTAAAAAGGCGCTTGTATGTCTGCTTTTACTGGCGCTGGTTCCCATTTCGGCGCTGGCCGACTTCGCGGCGACGGTCAAGTCATCGACGATGCGCGTGTATTCCACGAACAACACGGGCTGGGTGTATTATCTGGGCTCGCTGAAGAAGGGCACTCAGGTCACCGTTACCGCCGTAAAGGGCAACTGGTGCAAGATCACCTACAAGGGGCGCAAGGGCTTCGCGCAGGTGAAGGATCTTAAAAAGGTGTCCACCTACACCAAGTGGAACGGCTTCACCAAGCGGCAGGCGAAGGTGTACACCACCGCCTCCACCGGCAGCAAGGTTGTGGACGTGCTCACCGCCGATTACCCGCTGACCATCATCGGCGTGAAGGGCTCGTTTTACGAGATCACCAACACCAACGGCAAGGGTCACGGCTATGTGTTGAAGGACTGCATCAGCAAGACGAAGGTGAACCGCTTCAAGATCGCGGACAGCGCGAAGGGCACGTACAACTCCAAGGGCTCGTCGACCACCGTGCCTGCGGCAGTGAAGTCCACCCAGTCCTATCTGGCCAGGAGCATGAGCAAGACCAAGTACGCGAACTATATCATTTACGCGGCTCAGTCCCGGCTCGGCTGCGCCTACTCCAAATCCCCGAACAACACCACCACCTTCAGCAACCCCAGCTTTGTTCGCTCCTGCTTCGCGTCGCTGGGCTATTCCGTGCCCGCGAACGTGCAGACCATCGGCCACAAGGGCAGCTACGCCTACATCAGCCGCAAGAGCCTGAAGCGCGGCGACATCGTGTGCTTCGAAAACGACAGCGAGGACAGCAAGGTCGTGGATCACGTGGGCATCTATCTGGGCAAGAACTACTTCATCCACGTATCCCCCTCGGCGAAGATGGTTGTCGTATCCAGCATGGCCAGCGGCTACTACAACAAGGCCTTCTGCTGGGGTCGCCGAATCATTAAGTAAGGGCACCACCGCACAATTCGGCGGCGCGTCGGGCGATGTCTTTTCCGCCATCTGCAGCATGCGAATTCCTCGATTTACCTCCAGTAAACCTTCGAAATTTGCATTTGCATCTGACGAAAAATCCATTCGCCGGCCGGTTACCTCATTTGTGCGGCGTTATCCGGGGTTTTATGAATCGTCCGTCGTTTCCGCGCCGGACGATTTCTACGAAAACAAAGGAGCGATTTTTCATGGGCTGGCAGTTTCGCAAGAGCATCAATCTGGGCAAGGGCTTTAAGCTGAACATCAGCAAAAGCGGCGTAGGTCTTTCCGGCGGCGTGAAGGGCGCGCGCGTGAGCGTCGGTCCCCGTGGCGTGCGGCGCACCTTCTCCATCCCCGGCACGGGCATCAGCAACACCAAGACCTATTCCACCAAGAAGATCAAGCAGAAGGCGCAGTCCGGCTGCGCGACGATGCTTTTGTCCCTCATCGGGCTGATCGTGCTTTTGCTGGTATTCATCCTGCTCTGATCAAGTTTACACAAATGTTCTTGACAGGCCGCCCGCGCAAGACTATAATCCATTTCAATCCGACGGAAAGACGGAGTTCTGTCCCCCGCAAGGCGCACAAGAGAGCGCGCGTCGCAGGCTGAAAGCGCGCGCGGCACACCGCGGAACGGACGCACCACCTCCCGACTGTCGGCGCGAAAAGCGCGATACAGCTTTCAAAAGCGGCGCGGTATATCCGCGTCAGTTGGGTGGAACCACGGGCATCACCGCTCGTCCCTTCATGGAGGGACGGGCGTTTTTGTTTCCGGAAAAACAGACATGGGAGGCAATCACATGAAAATCACGTATCAGGGAGAAATTCGCGAGTTTGCGGACGGCATGAACGCACTGGACATGGCCGGTGAAATCGATAAGGAGCTGAAAAAGGCGGCGCTGGCCGCGCGCGTAAACGGCGAGGTCGCCGAGCTGGTAAAGCCCGTTCCGGACGGCGCGACCGTTGAGTTCCTCACCGGCAGCGACGCGGACGGTCTGCGCGTGCTCCGCCACACCGCCAGCCACGTGCTGGCGCAGGCCGTGAAGGCCGTCCGCCCCGAGGCGAAGCTGGCCATCGGCCCCGCCATCGACAACGGTTTCTACTACGATTTCGACGTCGCCACCCCGTTCACAAACGAGGATCTGGCCGCCATCGAAAAGGAAATGACCCGCATCATCAAGAAGAACGAGCGTCTGGAGCGCTTTGAGCTGCCCCGTGCGGAAGCGCTGGAACTGATGAAGGACGAGCCGTACAAGGTCGAACTGATCAACGATCTGCCCGAGGACGCGACGATTTCCTTCTACCGTCAAGGCGATTTCACCGACCTGTGCGCGGGCCCGCATCTGCCCTCCACCGGCAAGGTGAAGGCCGTGAAGCTGACCAGCATCGCCGGCGCGTACTGGCGCGGCAGCGAGAAGAACAAGATGCTTCAACGCATCTACGGCACCGCCTTTGCCACCAAGGAAGAGCTGGACGCCTACGTCGCCGAGCGTGAGGAAGCGCTGAAGCGCGACCACAACAAGCTGGGCCGCGACCTTGAGTACTTCACCACCGTGGACGTGGTGGGTCAGGGTCTGCCGATCATGCTGCCCAAGGGCGCGCGCGTGATTCAGCTTCTGCAGCGCTGGGTGGAGGACACCGAGCAGAAGAAGGGCTACCTGCTTACCAAGACGCCGCTGATGGCCAAGCGCGACCTGTACCGCATTTCCGGCCACTGGGATCACTACCTGGACGGCATGTTCGTGATGGGCGACCCGAACGACGAGACCAAGGAATGCTTCGCGCTGCGCCCGATGACCTGCCCGTTCCAGTATCAGGTTTACCTGAACCGCCAGCGCTCCTACCGCGAGCTGCCGATGCGTCTGGGCGAGACCTCCACGCTGTTCCGCAACGAGGATTCCGGCGAAATGCACGGCCTGATCCGCGTGCGCCAGTTCACCATCTCCGAAGGCCACCTGATTCTCCGTCCCGATCAGCTGGAGGAGGAATTCAAGGGCTGTCTGGAGCTGGCGAAGTACATGCTGGACACCGTCGGCATGCTGGAGAACTGCACGTTCCGCTTCTCCCAGTGGGATCCGGCCAACCCGAAGAACAAGTACGAGGGCACGCCCGAGCAGTGGCATGAAGCGCAGGAGATCATGGGACGCATCCTCGATCACCTGGGCGTGAAGTACACCATCGGCATCGACGAAGCCGCGTTCTACGGCCCGAAGCTGGACATTCAGTACAAGAACGTCTTCGGCAAAGAAGACACCATCGTCACCATCCAGATCGACATGCTGCTGGCCGAGCGCTTCGGCATGGAGTACGTGGACGCGGACGGACAGAAGAAGCGCCCGTACATCATCCACAGAACGTCGCTGGGCTGCTACGAGCGCACGCTGGCCTATCTGATTGAAAAGTACGCCGGTGCGCTGCCCACCTGGATGGCGCCCGAGCAGGTGCGCGTGCTGTCCGTCACCGACCGCGCCGCCGACTACGCGAACGCGCTCGTGGCCAAGCTGAGCGAGCTGGGCTACCGCGCCGAAGCGGATATTACCGGCGAGAAGATCGGCAAGAAGATTCGTCTGGCGCAGATGGACAAGGTGCCCTACATGCTCGTGGTCGGCGACCGCGACATGGCCGAAAACACCGTCTCCGTGCGTCACCGCGCCGAGGGCGATCTGGGCGCCATGAGCTTTGACAGCTTCGCCGCGCTGCTGAAGGACGTTGTGGACAGCAAGGCAAAGAAGTAATTGATCGATTTCATATCGGAAGAAGGAGGATCATCCGCATGAACGTTACCGTAAACGGCGTGCTTCGTGAATTTCCGGACGGCATGAATGCGCTGGACATAGCAGGAGAACTTGACAGGGAGCTGAAAAAGACTGCGCTGGCCGCGCGCGTGAACGGCACGGTTCAGGATCTGGCGAAGCCCGTTCCGGACGGAAGCCAGCTTGAAATTCTCACGGCGGATGACCCGGACGGTCTGCGCGTGCTCCGGCACACGGCCAGTCACGTGCTCGCGCAGGCCGTAAAAACCCTGAAGCCCGAGGCGAAGCTCGCCATCGGCCCCGCCATTGACAACGGCTTCTACTACGATTTCGACATGGACGAGCCGTTCACGCCCGAATTCCTCGCGGCCGTCGAAAAGGAAATGGCGCGGATCATCAAGAAAAATTCCCGTCTGGAACGCTTTGAGCTGCCCCGCGCGGAAGCGCTGGAACTGATGAAGGACGAGCCGTACAAGGTCGAACTGATCAACGACCTGCCCGAGGGCGAAACGATTTCGTTCTACCGGCAGGAGGGCTTCACCGACCTGTGCGCCGGGCCGCACCTGCCCTCCACCGGGCGCATCAAGGCGTTCAAGGTGCTTTCCGCCGCCGGCGCGTACTGGCGCGGCAGCGAGAAAAACAAGATGCTTCAGCGCATCTACGCCACCGCCTTCGCCAGCAAGGACGCGCTGGACGCGTACCTGACCCGCATGGAGGAAGCGAAGAAGCGCGACCATCGCAAGCTGGGCCGTCAGCTCGATCTGTTCGACATCTTCGACGAGGGTCCCGGCTTCCCGTTCTTCTTCCCCAAGGGAATGATTCTGCGCAACCAGTTGGAGGATTACTGGCGCAAAATCCACCGCAAGCACGGCTATGAGGAAATCAAAACGCCCATCATGCTCAACCGACAGCTGTGGGAACGCAGCGGCCACTGGGATCATTACCGCGAAAACATGTACACCACGGTGATCGACGACACCGATTTCGCCATCAAGCCCATGAACTGCCCCGGCGGCATGCTGGTCTACAAGCGCCGCATGTGGTCGTATCGCGATCTGCCGCTGCGCTGCGGCGAGCTGGGATTGGTGCACCGGCACGAGCTCTCCGGCGCGCTGCACGGCCTGATGCGCGTGCGCTGCTTCACGCAGGACGACGCGCACATCTTCATGACCCCGGAGCAGATTCGCGACGAGATCAAGGGCGTGTACAACCTGATCAACGAGGTGTACGGCGTGTTCGGTTTCCCGTATCACGTGGAGCTGTCCACCCGACCCGAAAATTCCATCGGCACGGACGAAATGTGGGAAATGGCCACGAACGGTCTGCGCGGCGCGCTGGACGATCTGGGCGTGAACTATGTGGTCAACGAGGGCGACGGCGCGTTCTACGGTCCGAAGATCGACTTCCATCTGGAGGACTGCATCGGTCGGACGTGGCAGTGCGGCACCATTCAGCTGGACATGAACCTGCCCGAGCGCTTTGACCTCACCTATACCGGCCCGGACGGCGAAAAGCATCGGCCGGTGATGATTCACCGCGTCGTGTTCGGTTCCATCGAGCGCTTCATCGGCATCCTGACGGAGCACTTCGCCGGCGCGTTCCCGCTGTGGCTCAGCCCGGTGCAGGCGAAGATCATGACCATCACCGACCGCGCCGACGACGCCGCCCGCGCGCTTCAGCAGAAGCTCGAAAGGGCTGGCGTCCGCACGGAAATCGACCTGCGCAACGAGAAAATCGGCTTCAAAATTCGCGAAGCGCGCAATATGAAGATTCCCTACCTGCTCGTTCTGGGCGACCGGGAGGCGCAGGAGGGCACCGTTTCCGTCACGCTGCGCGGCGGACACGACCTCGGCTCCATGCCCGTCGACGCGCTCATCGCCCGCATGCGGCAGGAAATCGAAACCAAAGCGCGCTGAGACGCCAATCCTGATCGAGAACTCGGCTCCCATAACCGGGAGCCGACTTCTCACACCGCCGTGCGTATCAGTCGCCACACTGCGGTTCAACCGCGTAAGTGCAAGGACTTGTAACAGTTGAGATAGGTAAGCAAAATGGAGCATTGTGATTGGTGCAATCTTTCCGAAGAAGATAAACGGTTTCAGGTGTACGAGAGTACATTTTGGTCTGTTTTTCTTTCAGATGAACAGGATTATATCGGGAGATGTATTCTGGTTCTGAAGCGTCACTGTAGTTCAATGGCAGAGCTGACAGATGATGAATGGAAAGAGCTTCGCGATTTGATTTGCAAAGTGGAGACCTGTTTAAAGACGGTTTTAGGAGCAACTCTATGTAATTGGAGCTGCTTGATGAACAGTTTTTATAAAGAATCAGAGCCGAATCCTCATCTCCATATTCATGTCAGGCCAAGATATGATAAACCTGTGATGGTTAATGGGAGCGCTTATATCGATAGCGAGTTTAGCCATCATTATGCAGTGCATAAAAGCGGATCAATACCTGCCAAAGATAGAGAAGAAGTGTTTATTCGGCTCAAGGAAGCTCTGTCATCATATTATTGAGAGCAACCGACTGTTTTCAGATCGTGTCAACAACTGCACAAACCGCATTCTGCCGGAAATAGGTTGTTGTTTTGTTCATGCCGGGCGCACTATAACGCCGCGCGGAATCAGTCACGCTCCGCGCAGCGGCGTTTGTTTGAAGGATCCTATTCTCTGGCCAGCTTATAGCACAGGTCGTAGGCAAACGCCAGCTCGTCCAGCGTGCAATGGCTCTGGACGAAGTGGGTCGTGCACAGTACCCAGCGTTTTCCCCGAAGCAGGCCGAATACGCGGCGGATTTCCCTTTCCAGCCGCTCATAGTTCTGAAAGCCCAGCGTCGTCTGCACGCACAGGCCGCCCATGATGGCGAAGCGGTTCTGATATTTTTCAAGGTACAGGTCATAGCTCATCCCGGCGCTTTCCTGCCACGGGTGCAAAAGGTCTATGCCGATCTCGGTCAGGCCGTCCAGCGCCGCGACGATGTTGCCGTCCGAGTGCAGGCTGACCAGCGCGCCGCGCGCGTGCACGAAGTCCGCCACCGCCTTCAGGTTTGGATAAATCATCTCGCGCCACATGCGCGGGCTGAACAGCATGCTCCGCTGCGAGCCCCAGTCGTCCGACACGTGAATCATATCCACGCCCAGCTCCAGCATGTTGGACGCGAACCGCTTCGTCCATTCCGCCTGCCGCGCGTACAGCTCCATGATTTCCTCCGGATACAGCGCCAGATCCATCAGCTGGTTCTCGATGCCGAGCGGATCGTTGAACTGCTCGAAGAAGCCCGGCGTCTGCACATAGCAGAAGCGCCCCCGCTGCTTATGAAACGCCAGCGCCCTGCGGACGCTCTCGTAGTCCTCCATTCGGTCGACCGGCATGAATGGAATGTCCAGCAGCGTTTCGGGCGTAATTTCCTCGCCCGCGCCCCGATGCCTCTGAATTTCCTCTTTATTGAACGTAGACGGCCCGCCGAAGATGTGCGCCGCGTCGAACTCGTATTTGTCCTCAAACGCCGCCACCGAGCCGCAGGCCCGCGTGAGCTCGTCGGTCAGATTGGCGGACAGCCAGCCATAGATCGGCGTGCGATCCACCGGCTGCCCGGTAATGGCTCTTTTTACCCGTTCCGTCGAATTCATGTCTTGCCCTCCCTCGGTGTCTGAAGCGCTTTCCATTCCTCCCGCGACATCTCATAAACGCTTGTAACGCCGTTTTCGTCATCCGGATATTCGCCCGCGAAATGACAGCCCCACGAAATCGCGGTGCGCGCGGACGGAAGATTCGTCGCCTTCATATAGGAATAAATCCGCCCGAACGGCGTGTTTTTAAACGTCCAGTCGCGCACGGCCGTCGCGGCTTCTCGCGCGTAGCCCTTTCTCTGCTGATCTCCTCGAATGTGATAGCCGATCTCCGGGCGAATCATGCCGGCGACGCTCTGCATCGTCAGCCCGCAATCGCCGATCATCCCGCCGGTTTCCTTCAGGCATACCGCCCACAGCCCGAACCCGAAAACTTTATACCGCTCGATGTTGCGCGCAATCCAGCCGCGCACGCGCGCCTCTTCGAAGATGTAGGGATAATGCTGCATGATGTCCGAATCCGCAAGCACCGCATACAGCGCGTCATAATCCTCCGCACGCATTTCGCGAAGAACCAGCCGTTCCGTCTCGATCTTCATAAACGCTCCATTCCCTCCTCCATCCGCTGGATACGCAAATCCGCTCGCGCGGCATACCGCGCCGTCGTCGCCCTCCGCGCATTCCGAGAAGGGGCATTCGCTCCATTTTTAACCTTATGGGATGCTCAACTCCGCGCAGGCGACATCCCGCACGTCAAAATCTTCTGCCCGGGAACAGCTGCTCCGTCTCTATTCGCACGACCGCTCCGGCGGCACAGCAACCGCCCGAAGAATCTCTTCCTCCGTCTCGGCCTTCAGCCATTTGCCGAACACCTCGGATTCCTTCCGCGGCGCATAGCCCATGTCCCGGTAGCCCAGCTTCTTCAAAAGCGCCCGGCTTGGCTCATTTTCCTTCTCCGTGAAACACACGAAATCCCAGTCCGGATGCCGCTCGTGCAGAAGCGCAGTCAGCGCCGTCAAGGCTTCGAAGGCATAGCCCCTCCGGTGATGATGATACGAAAAGGTGTAGCCCATGGAAATCGTGCCCTCCTTCGGCATGACCACGATCTCCCCCACCATCTCGTTCGATTCCTTCAACGCGACCGCCAGCATAAACGGCGCATCCACGCCGATCACATCCTTGCTCCGGCGCTCCACCAGCGCGGCAATCTCCGCCCGTTCCTTCGTCTGCCCCCGCTGGTACCGCGCGCAGACCTCATTGTTTCGGTAATCAAACATCACGTCCACATCCTCTGCCCGCAGATTGCGCAGCGCCAGACGCTCCGTCTCAAGAAAGATCACGCGCAGCTCCCCCTCGCCAAAAGCCCATACGTCCATGGAAGTCCATGTAATTTGGCATAAATCTATCGTTTTTTCTACCGGCAAAGGCCTACATTTCCGGCGCGGCGACTGGTCGTTCCTCCGCAGGCAGCTTTCGATATGCACCCGGAGTCAATCCCATCAGCTTCTCAAAGGTGGAAATGAACTGACCGGCGCTGTTATAGCCGCACTGCACGGCGATTTCACTGATGGACAGCCTTCCATCCCCATTGAGCAGCTGACACGCCCGTTCGATGCGCACACGGCTCAGGTAGGAGGTAAAGGTTACGCCGGTAAGCTGCTTAAAGTAGCGGGAAAAATAGTTCGCGTTATAACCGAAGTGCTCCGCAGCGCTGCTCAGATTCACGCCCGCAGAGATGTTTTCGCGGACGTAGCGCATGATTTCACCCTGCTGATCCTCCTTCAGCCCGCGCGGCTCCGCCTGAAACAGAGTTCGAAGATTTTCGCGCAGAATTCCAGCGATCTGCTCCGCGGGAATCGAACCATGTGAAGGACGGATTTCGACCATCCGCTCAGCCAGCGCGGGCATGCGGCTGCACGCCGCCCAGAAAATCTGCTGATTCAGGGTGATAGCAATTCGAACGTACTGCGCCGCGGTGACCTCCGGGCGGCGGTTGCGTTCGAGCAGCTCTTCCACATAGCCCCACGTCTTTTCAAGATCGGCGCCGCGCAAAAGCAAAGCCAGCGTGTTCGCGTAATCGGTGGGCAGCGACGCCGCATCGCTCTTTTTCGCCTGCTCGTCTTCAGGGCCGCCTAGAAACGCGTATTCGCTCGTCATAGGACGGGAGTGGATGATTGCGCGGGCTTCCCGGAAGCTCGCGTCGATGCAGTCGATATGCGCCACGCCTGCGCCGTAAGCGCAGACGACGATGCCGCCTGGCAGCTCCTTCGCGAGCCGCGCGCAGGTATGGGAAAACGCCGCGCAGAGCATGGCATGCTCCTGCGGCGGAAGCGGGTAGGTAATCAGCGCGAATTCCTCGTCATTCGTGCGCAGCACGGAGAGCAGACGCTGCGCACCCTGACGCTTCAACTGCGATAGCACCAGACTCGTCGCCGACACGCCGTTTTCCGTCGCTGCGTCGCCAGAGAAGGCGATGGCGACGACGAACACATAAAAATGCTCCTGACGATATGGTGCGGGCAGATAGCGCTCCACAAGCAGGTCGTCCTCCTGCGAGCCGTCTCGCAGCAGCCGGTATAAAAGCGCATCCCGCACCAGTGGGGACGAATAATCCAATTCGTGCTGGGCGGTAATATAGTCACTGTTGACCGACTGTATGAAGTTCAGAAGGAGCTTGCACTCGTCCGTCCGCGCGTCTACCGGGCGCTCGAACTCGTTGACCAGCGTCCGCAGCGGCATATACAGCTTTCGCGTCGCCAGAAACGCAACGACACCCATTCCAAGGGTTGCAGCCGCGAGCAGCAGAAGCAGCATCTGCAGAATGCGACCACTCTCGGGCATGACGTTTTCCCTGTCCTCAATCGCCACGTATTCAAGCCCGCTCATAAAATCCGACGGACGGCGCACGACAACGCCCACATTTTGAATGAACCGTGAATACTTGCCCTCCGGAAGCCCGGCCGCCAGCTCGCGATAGGCGGCGTTCAGCGGAACGCCGTCCAAAAGCAGATAGGTAAGGCAGTTGGGAATGCTTACGCTGCGGCTGATGGTATCCTCCAACGCGTCGGGATCCAGCGCCACCACGATGGTGCCGATGGCCTGATTGTTGCCGAAAATCGTCTGCATCAGCACCAGTTCGGACACGGCGTAGCTCGTCTGCGCGTCCTCACGCGGCGAAAAGGGCAGCTGCTTCAGCTCAAAGGGATAGAGGTGTCGGAGCGTGGCTGCAAATTCCGACGCGCTCCCGGTATATCGATTATTGAAGTACGTATCCAGCTGTGTAACGCCCATGGGCGTGAGCAGATAATCCTTTTTATAGAGGTAGATAAATGTATCCCTGGCGCAATCGACGCTGGCAAGATAGGAAGCCATACTCCGAATGGCCGCGCGCTGCGCCTCGGAGCTGAGCCGCAGATTCAGCATGGGCTGATTTGACAGCCGAATCAGCTGCTCGCTGTCGCTCAGGGAAGCCAGAAACGCCGCCGCGTTCTGCCAGAAGCCGTCGATCTGATCCGCGCCGTTTTCCATGGCGTTGGCGAGCATGTCGGTGTGAATTTCGACGCTGCGGCGGTTTTGATAGGTCATCAGCGCCCAGTTAAACCCGGCCATGATGAACACGCAGGAAAGGAGGGTAACCAGTATACGGTAGAAGGTGCGTCCATTGCCAACATGCCTTTTCATCGGTACACATCGTCCTTCCGCATCTGTGTTAAGGCAACGCCGCACAAATGACTACATTTATTATAGCCGACGACCGGTGCAAAGTCAAGCGAGCAGAGCGCCGTTTCTTCGCCGATTCCGCCGCTTATCAACAAATCGCTACAAAAAGGCGTATGAAAGTAAGAAAATCAGTATAGACAGAAACGGTTTTGATCAGGCATAATAATCTCGGAAGGGCGAAGCGGTGTCAAATTATCAAGCGGAGGGTTCTTTCAATGTCGCAGGAAGCAATGCCAACGACGCAGGATCTGCTGCGCGGGGAGCGACGCGCCAGCAGGGATATGCCCCTGTGGAAATACGTGCGGCTCAACTGGGTGCTGTATATCATGCTGATTCCCGGTCTGATCAACCTGCTTCTTTTCAAGTTTCTGCCCATGTACGGCATTGTGGTCGCGTATCAGGACTATTCGCCCAAGGGCGGCTTCTTTCATTCCCAGTGGGTCGGTCTGAAGCATTTTCAGACGTTTTTCAGCGACCCGTTCTGCTGGCGCATCATCCGCAACACGTTTGTTCTGGGTCTTGAAAGCCTGTTTCTTTCCTTCCCTGCGCCCATTCTGCTGGCGCTGCTGCTCAACGAACTGCGCTATCCCCGGTTTAAGAGGGTCGTGCAGACGATTTCCTACATGCCGTATTTCCTGTCGGTCGTCATCGTGGTCGGCATGATGAAGGAGCTTTTCAACATGAGCAACGGCCCGGTGAACGAGCTGCTGGCCGCGCTGGGGCTTGAACGGCAGAACTTCTTTATGATGCCGTCGGCATTCCGACCGCTGTATATCGGCTCCGGCGTCTGGCAGGGCATCGGCTACAGCTCCATCATCTATCTGGCCGCCATCGCGGGCATCAATCCCGAGATGTACGAGTCCGCCGTGCTGGACGGAGCCGGACGCGTCAAGCAGATGTGGTACATCACGCTGCCCAGCATCCTGCCCACGATCAGCATTCTGTTCATCTTGGCTGTCGCCGGCATTCTGGGCAACGACTATCAGAAGATCCTGCTGATGTACAGCCCGCGCACCTATTCGACCGCGGACGTGGTGAACACCTACGTTTACCGCTACGGTATCGAGACGGCCGGAAACCACCTGAGCTATTCGTCGTCGGTAGGGCTGCTGGTGAACGTCGTATCGCTCGTATTCCTGATCATCGCAAACACCGTTACCGGCAGGCTGAGCGAAACGTCGCTGTTCTGAGGAGGGAAGGGCTATGGTCACAAAAAAGGTGACGGCGTTCGACGTCGTACTGGTCATTCTCATGATCCTGCTTTCCGCGATTTTCATTTACCCGCTTCTGAACATGCTGGCGCTGTCCTTCAGCGATTCGCAGGAGCTGAAATCGCTGCCGGTCTATCTGATGCCCAAGGGTTTTTCGCTGGAATCCTATAAGGCGCTTCTAAACGACAGCCGCACGATTCTCTATTACTGGAACACGATTCAGTACGCCGCTGTGGGCACGGTGATCATGCTGCTCACCACGTCCCTGATGGCCTATCCGCTGTCCATTCCCTCGATGCGCGGCCGCAAGCTGGTTTCCATACTGCTGACCATCACGATGTTCTTCGGCGGCGGCCTGATTCCCTATTATGTCACCATCATGCAGCTGGGCATGATCGACTCCTTCTGGGTAATGGTCATTCCGGGTGCAATTTCCGCCTACAACGTCATCGTATTCAAAACGTTCTTCATGTCCATTCCGGAATCGCTGCGCGAATCGGCCGGGCTGGACGGCGCGGGACACTTCCGCATTCTGTTTCAGATTATCCTGCCGTTGTCCAAGGCCGTCATCGCCACCTTCGCGCTGTTCAGCATCGTAGGCTACTGGAATGACTACATGACGGCACTGCTCTATCTGCGCGACGATACAAAATATCCCATTCAGCTTCTTATGCGCCGCTTACTGGTACTTATGGACTACAAGGACGCTTCCACCGCGCAGCTGCTCAAGGATTACCGCGCGATTTCCAGCCGAACGACCAAGGCGGCGGCGACGATTATCACCGTTGTACCCGTGCTCTGCGTATATCCGTTCATGCAGAAGCACTTCGCGAAGGGAGTCCTCGTCGGCTCCATTAAGGCTTGAATTCAGGCGGGCTCGCCCGCTCGAAGAAAAAAGACAGGAGGAAAAACGACATGAAGAAACTGGTATCCGTTCTCGTGCTTCTGGCCATACTGGCAAGCGGCTCCGCGCTGGCCGAAGCCCTGCTTCCCTATGCGGGCGAGGAGGTCGTGTACAAGGGCTACACCGCCGATCTCGGCCTGACCGAGAATCGCGAATCCCCCGTTTACAAGGCCTACAGCGCGCTGCTGGGCAATGTTTCCATCGAGTGGTCGTCCGCTCCGTGGGGCGACTTCGACAGCAAGACCTCCCTGTTCCTGAACACCGGCGACCTGCCGGACATCGTCTGGCTGCGCAAGTCTTCGGACGTCGTGGCGAACTACGGCGGCCTCGGCTACTTCCTCAACTTCAAGGACTATCTGGACTACATGCCGAACCTGAAGAGCTATCTGGAGACCTATCCCCAGATCGCCAACATGGCCACGGAGGACGGCGCTCTGTACTGCCTGAACGACATTGAGCCCAACGACTATGTGGATGAGAGCTTCTTTGTCAACACCACCGCGCTTAAAAAGCTGGGCAAGGAAATTCCCACCACGTGGGACGAAATGCTCGACTGCATGCGCGCCTACAAGAAAGAAAATCCCAACGGAAACGCCTTCATCACCTACGGCTGGGGCGCGGGCTACTACATGTACGCTCTGGGCGCGATCAACAACGCGAAGACCGGCTTCTACTTCGACGGCGAGAAGTGGACGCATTCTCTGCTGAACGAGGACTCCGGCTATCACGCGCTGATCGATATGATGCACACCATGTACTCCGAGAAGCTGCTGAACCCCGAGTTCTCCACCATGTCTGACGAGCAGGCCTACCAGTCCGTGCTGGACGGCGAATGGCTCTTCGGCTTCTGGTATCTGAACTGCATCCCCCACGAGATCTTCCTGGACGAGCCGGTTCCCTATGAGTACGAAGCCATGTTCGCGCCCGCCTATCAGGCCGGCGATCCGCAGTACTCCGTGGTGACGGTTCCCTACGACAACACCCCCGGCTGGGGTTACTTCGTAAACGCGGACGTCGCCAATCCCGAGCTGCTCTGCGCGTATCTCGACGTCGTCATCTCCAAGGAAGCCTCCATGCTGTTCAACTGGGGCATTGAAAACGAGACCTATGTCACCGGCGAAAACGGCACGCACAGCTTCCTGAACGGCTACACCGATTCCGCGACCCGCAAGGAGGCCGGCGTCGGCAACATCATGGATATCCGCTACATCCAGTACAAGAACCGCGAGGTGGACTATGTGGGCGGCACCGACGCCTCCCGCGCGGCCTATGACAAGATCATCGGCGGCCTCATCAGCGGCGATCTGATCGGCATCCGCGCCCTGCGCGGCAAGCCCGCCTTCACCGCGGAGCAGAACGAAGTGGTTGCCCGCAACGTCACCCCCTTCACCACCTACATCGATGAGAACGTGATGTACTTCATCGACGGCACCCGCAGCATGAGCGAGTGGGACGCCTTCGTGGAAGAGACCCTCGCGCTGGGCGATATGGACGCCGTGCTCGCCGCCTATGAGGAAGCCGAGCAGGTCATCTACTCCACCGAGCGCCGCTACGTCAGCTACAACTGATTCCCATTACTTCGGGCGGCAGGACGATCTCCTGCCGCTCTTTTTCTATGAAATGAATGGCGGAGGTCTGTTATGGCGAGGATTTATCCCTTCTACCATCAGCCGGAAAACTATCCGAATATGAAAAACGCGGGATTCGAGTCGTCACGCGCGACACGCTGGAAAACACAATTCCGTTCATGTCCCTGCGCAACCTGCCCCACCTGGACGACGGCACGCTGCTGGAAATCGACGAGGCTATGGATTTATATACCCGTCGCTTCGATCTGGGGCTGGCTCGGCTGGCGGAGCTTATCGGGCTGATGCACGATATGGGGAAGGCTACGCGCCGGTTTGAGGCATATCTTTCCGGGAAGCTTGCCGTTTCACCGCATCATCACGCGCCCGCGGGGGCGATTTACGCGTATCGGCGCTGGTTCCTACGGTCTGAGGCTGATGCTTGCGCTCGCGCGACGGCGCAGATTGTCATGCTTTGCATTTTCGGACACCATGCGGGCTTGAGCGATTGCCTGGATCCGAACGGCTGGTCGCCGCTGCTCAATGGGCTCGAGACGGAAGCCGCTTCCGTTCACGTGAACGAAGCTATTGCGTGGTTCCTCGAAAACGTTGCGGATGCCGATCGATTGGATGCTCTGTTTGAGGGCGCCTGTCGAGAATTTGACACGCTGTTTCCGGATTTGCCCAAGCGGGGTTCCCGCATGGATGCCGCACTGGGATTGGTTTGCCGCTTGCTTCTGAGCATACTGGTGGACGCCGATCGCTGGGATGCGGCCTGCCTCGAGTATGAGGAGAATCCGTTTGCTTCCTCCGATCATGCGCCCGACTGGAACGCCTTGCTGAATACCTTTGAAAATTACCGCAAGACCCATTTGAACTGCACGGAGGGCGTCGACCGCATCCGCGGCGAAATTTCCGATGCCTGTTTTGAGAAAGCTCTTTCTGCACCGGGCGTCTATTCCCTGTCTGTTCCGACCGGCGGCGGGAAGACGTATTCCAGCCTGCGATACGCGCTCCGGCACGCGGCGCACAATGGCCACTCCCGCATCTTCTATATCATTCCCTACAACACCATTCTCGACCAGAACGCGAAGGACATTCGCGAAGCGCTTGATAACTACGGGCAAAACGAAAACAAGCACCATTGCATGGCGCGCAGGATGGTGGAACGCGGCGGGCGGCGCGAAGCTGAAAGGTTCGCTGAAGCGTAGATAACTTGAAGGACAGACCGGCTGTGGTCGTCTCGAAATTCTCAACGCCCGCAGAGGCCAGCCGGAACGCCGATTCCGCTTCCTGGATCTGCTTATTGATGGATTTGATATTGCGCGTGAAATTATCGCTGTTCAATGACAGCGATACCACGAGATCGCGGGGCGTCTCGCTCATGCCGGCTCACCCCGCCTTCAATTTACCTCGGTTATTTTCTGATTTTTTTGTAAAACAGCCGAATTCCATGTTGACTTCAGCGCGGATTTCGGCTATACTACAAGCAGAATGGAATTCACCCGAAAGGATGTGTCGATGTGCAGTATATCAAACGTGACCTTGAACGTGTCGTCCTTCAAGCCAGTGAGGAGTATCCCGCCGTTATCATTACCGGTTCCCGACAAATTGGCAAAACAACCATGCTGCAAAAACTGATGCAAGGAACAACGCGCAATTATGTAACGCTGGATGACCTGACAGAACGTGCACTGGCTCAAAACGACCCGGAAATGTTCCTTCAACTTCACAAGCCGCCCATTCTGATTGATGAAGTACAGTATGCACCGCAGCTTTTCACCTATATTAAAATTCATGCCGATCGCAATCAGCGTCCCGGTGATTTCTGGATGACAGGTTCACAGTCGTTTAAACTGATGAAGTTGGCCGGCGAATCGCTGGTCGGCAGAGCGTGTATTCTGCACATGTGCACCATGTCTCAAAATGAGCTGTACGGAAACGGCGAAAACCTTCCTTTCACGCTCAATCAGGACGCGCTGCAGATGCGGATTGCCGCCCGCACTCCGGCAGATACGCCCGCGATCTACGAGAGAATTTTCAGGGGTTCCATGCCAGCCCTGACTAGCGGTCACGTTTCAAGCCGCAATCTGTTCTATTCCAGCTATCTGCAGACATATATTGAACGCGATATCCGCGAGCTGGACGGCGATATTGAATCGGTCGAATTTCTGCGCTTCATTACTGCGGTTGCCTGCCGTACCGGTCAGATGGTCAACTATGCTGACATTGGCAACGACATGGGTGGAATGCGTTCTGAAAAGGTACAGGAATGGCTTGGGCTGCTGGAAAAATCCGATATCATTTTTTATTTGCATCCCTATTCCAACAACCTGCTTAAACGTACAGTCAGCAAACCCAAGCTGTATTTCTACGATACGGGACTTGTCGCGTACCTGACCAGATGGTCCAGCCCCGAAACACTGGAGGCGGGAGCACTCAACGGTGCGATTTTGGAAAACTATACCGTTTCAGAGATCCTGAAAACATATTTCAACGCCGGTGAGCAGCCGCTTCTGAATTACTACCGGGATAACGACGCCAAGGAGATTGATATTGTCATGGAGTCGGACGGGAGCCTCCATCCCATGGAAATTAAGAAAACCTCCAATCCCGGAACGGAACTCACTCGTCCGTATAAGCTTCTGGACAAGGGATCGGTTCCCCGCGGCAAGGGCGCCATTCTGTGTATGAAGGACAATCTCTCCGCAATAGACAGTGAAAACTATGTCGTTCCGATCTGGGGTATCTGACTACGGTTTCATTCCTGTCCACACCTCGTCAATGTATCGTTGGCGGGGTTCTTTCTTTTTCTGGTTCTGCCGGGCATTCCATGCACGCATCTTCAGAAATCCCTGCATATTCATGCGGTCGATCTCATCCATGCGCCAGCCGGATTCCAGGAGCGAGTTGTAGGTGGAATAGACAAATTCAGGCAGCGTCAGAACAGCGGGATCTCTTCCGCTTCCGCCGCCGTCTGCGGACTCGCCGGTTCCTTCGCCGCCTTCGTAGGGAACTCGCTGAGAATTTCTGTTGTCTGGGTCTGCACGGCCATCAACGCCAGCGCGACGTCATGCATCAGGCGATCCACGGGATAGCCGTCCAGAACATCGTCCGGACTGAACTGATTTCCGAACAGCAGGCAGAACCAGCGGATCATCACGTCCATCACCTGCCTGTCTGCTTTGAATTTACTTGATTAAGCGACCGATTTCGCGTATAATAAAGGTGGAAAGAGAATCTTCCGAGAAAGGAGCCGCCATCATGAGCGACAAAATCTACACGTTGGATGAGATTAAATCCATAGCCGCGCCCATTGCCCGGCAATATGGCGTTGCCGCGATGTACCTGTTCGGTTCCTATGCCCGCGGCGAAGCCACGCCGAAGAGCGACCTCGATTTTCGCATTGATAAGGGCCAGCTTCGTTCGCTGTTTCAGCTGTCGGGAATGCAGCTTGCTCTGGAAAATGGTTTTCAGAAGGATCTTGATTTGCTGACGACGCAGATGCTCACACCACAGTTTTTGAACGACATCCGACCGGAAGAGGTGCTGATTTATGCCCAGGGCTGATCAAAATGCGCGGAATCGAAACTGTATTGAGCACATGCTCAAATACTGCGATCAGATTCAGGAAACGCTGGACGCGATCCAGAACAACAAAGAAGCGTTCCTTGCGTCGCATATTTATCAGAATGCCGTTGCCATGTGCATTCTGCAGCTGGGTGAATTGACCAAACAGCTCACACGGGAATTTACGGTTGCGCACAGACAAATACCATGGAGCCTGATTGCAAAAACGCGTGACAATTATGCTCACCACTATGGCGTAGTCGATTTTGAACTTGTCTGGGAAACAGCAGTCGAAGATATTTGCACTAGTCAACAAAACCTGGACAGAATGAGGTCAAAAACTTAGAATTGAGCGGAGGGGTATGACAGCGTATGACGCCATCCTTGACAGAACCCTGAGAAACGATTTGCAAAGGATGCCGACGGCGAGGAACTCATCAGCAGACAAAAGCCAACAACGCCGCCGGATTTTCAATTCTATCGTTTCTCAGGAACCCGTCAAGGACAAGCCGCTTTCAGCGGTGGCTGCGTTGTCGGGGGCCGCATGTTTGCTCCGGCTCAGAATCTATCAGCAATCCAAAGCCGGAGCAAAGCGTTCACAGTACTGAAGCGGCGTGAGATAATTCAACGAATACGCCGGCCTCTGCTCGTTGAAAAACACGATGTATTCGTCCACTTCAGCTGCGACATCACGATCGCCGGTCACATGAAAATCAGTGAACAGCTCGGCCTTGATCCAGCCATTGATCGCCTCCATGGCGGCGTTATCCGTTGGCGTACCGGCACGAGACATGGAGCGAATCACGTTGTACATCGGCAGAAGCTCGTTGTACTTCTTCGAGGAATATACCGAACCCTGATCCGAATGAAGAACCATCTCATGTTCCGGGAAACGCTGCTTAAGTGCTAGGAGGCTTTCCAGAACGCTGATGTAGGTCATCCGGTCGCCGCGCCTGGAGGACAGCGCATGGCTGACGATCTCATTGTTCCACAGATCCATGTACAACGTCAGTTCGTAATAGATGCCTTTGACGTAAAATGCCGTCATATCGCTGACGATACACTGGAGCGGCCCGTCTACGTTTATCTCCGAGAGCAGCAAATTCGGGTAGATCCTGCCCTGCTCACTCGGCTTCCTGTAGCAATAATGCCTCGACTTGCTCTTGATTCCGGCCGCCTTGCAGCACTTGTGCGCATATGGATCTGACAGCACCAGCCCGGTATCCAGACGTATCTTGGCATTCAGCCAGCGATATCCATGCGACGGATACTTCAGATGATAGGCGCTGAACAGACCTATATTTTCGATAAACCGCCGCGTCCGCATGGGGGGGCTGGAAAGCTGCTGCTTCCAATTGTAGAAGCTGCTTCGTGGTATTCCCATCATCCGACACAGGAGCTCTACCGGAAAGCGTCCTGACATTTCCAGAATTATCTGGTATTCCTGCTGTCGTACACGATATATTCCTTCTCCACACCCACTCCTTTCACCTCGTAGCCTTTTTTTGCCCGTGCTTCATTGATCTTTGCCAGCACAAGCTCCTGTATCAGCTCCTCGCGCGTCATGCTTTCATAATCTGCCATATCACCGGACAATGAAGACGCCCTTTTCGCAACGTTTCTGCTCAGGCTCTCGCGTCTTCCCTTCTTGGGTGCCAATCCGTTGGTATCCCGGTACAGCCACAGATACCGCTTCGCCGTATGCTTGTTGATGCCATACAGGTCGGCTGCACCCTGGCAGCTCATCTCATCATTGTATATCCGCCGACCTATGTCCATTCGTTCTTCAACTCTGTACTTCATTCTGTTTTCTCCTGTCTACGCTCGAATGCTCTTCTGTTCAGTATTATACTCTCCTCTGTCCAAGTTTGCACCCTTTCGTATCCAGGTTTAGTTTACCATTACACAAACCATTACAGGGGGTGCAGTTTGCACCCCTTTGCACACCCCTTGCACACCCTTTATAGCTTCTCGAAAACTACCCTGCAGCGCTTCTTGCAGAAAGCGATACCAAACGCTGTGACATTCTCCCGACCTTCGTTGCGCAGTCGCTCGTCGTAGCGCTTTTTTTTGATCTGATTCATTGCCGCTTCGCACACGCTTTCCATCCCCGCCAGCGTCGGTGAGTATTTTACCTCAATCACGATACCCGCATCCGGATCTTCCGGCTCGATAAGGATATCGCTGAATCCATCGCCTGATTCCGCATTGGACAGAATCAGCCAGTTTGGTTCGCTCCGCAGGAGCCCCAGCAGCAGTCCGTGATAGAAGTTTTCCTTCTGCTCGTCCTTCGCTTTCGTGTCCAGTATGCTGATCATTTTTCCAAGAATCACTGTCAAACGTTTCTGAATTTCCTCCGCGTTTCCATCCAGAAACGCCTGACAGAACGCCTGCATGGGCTTTTCGTCATGGACAACCGTTTCCTTGAACCATTCCTGAATCTGGAGGATGAATACTTCCCGCACCTCGCGATTGGGGATGATCAGTTTATATACGCTGCGCTCGACTTTTCCCGCCTGCGTCAGATAACCCGTGGTAAACAAAACGCTCCAGAGGTTATCGATGCTGTTGTCGATTTCGTTGTAGGTCAGCTCCAGCCGAACCGCCTTCTCGATGGCTTCTCCCGCAATGAGCCGCTCGATCTCGCCCTGTGTGGTCTTATCGGCTTTATCCACGAAACGCCTGACCAGATCGTTTCCGCTGGTGTTGATCCAGTAGGCCTGGGGTTCTGCGTTCGGTTCGCCGCAAAGTCGGTCTACGTGGTTGATCACGTCCCATGGGCAATACACGTCCACGCTGCCAAAGCGATAACCGTCATACCATTCTCTTGTTTCGCTGTAATGCGCTGTCAGGTTATAATCGTCCAGGAGCGCCTTCACTTCAGCATCTGTGAAGCCAAAGTGCTCGTCGAAGCGGCTGTCCGTGATGGACAGCACCTTGAAGTTGTTCAGCCCGGTAAAGATGCTTTCCTTCGACACGCGCAGACATCCTGTCAGCACTGCGAATTGCAGGTAATCGTTCGTTTTCAGCGCCTGACCGAACAGGCTGCGAATCAGCGCGACCATCTCTTTATAGTAGCCGTGCTGGAACGCTTTATCCAAAGGCACGTCGTATTCGTCGATCAGGAGGATGGTCTTTTGACCGTAATGCTGATAGAGCAAGGAGGAGAGCATCTTGAGACTTTCCTGCACGTCATCCATCGTGTCCTGTTCTTTCAGAAAACGTTCAAACGGACGTTTGTCATCTTCAGCTATACGCTCGCTCTGCTTCAGAAAGCCAAGCCTCGAAAATTCCGACCGCAAGATGCGCCGCAGCATCCCATAGGCCTCATCAAACGTCAGCCCATCCACGCCTTTAAGCGACACGAACACAACCGGAAACCTGCCCATGTGCGCCTCGCACAGCGCCGTTTCCCTGGAGATCGCCAAACCGTCAAACAGCGTTCTGTTCGAACCGATCTCAAAAAAGGACTTCAGCATGCTCATATTCAGCGTCTTGCCGAAACGCCGCGGACGGGTAAAGAGATTCACTTTGCCCCAGTTATTCAAAAGATCCCGGATCAGGCCGGTCTTATCCACATAGTAAAATCCTTCCGTTCGGATCTCCTCAAAATTCTCTATGCCGACAGGTAATTTCCTGCTTTCCATGCTGCACCGCCTTTCAGGTGGTTTCTTGAATGGCCTGACATTCCATTTTTATTTTACCTCAAATTTCAAGTCTTATCAAGGGCTGCAGCCTGTTTCAGGGACAAATAAAAAAACTCCGCTGTGCTGGACTGTACCATGCGCAACGGAGGAAATCGTCATTCCTGTTTTTCCGCGTTCAAATTACCGATACCTCTCCCAGCAATCCCGTGCAATGGCGTTCATGGCGTCCATCTTTTTGCGCATATCCTTCGCCAGCGCGATCTGGCAGCGGGTGCGGACGAGGTTGTGCTCAGGATAATTGATCTTGAAGTATTTATCGCCCAGGATGTAATCATCCAGAAAGCGCGTAGCCAGCTCGCATGCCAGCGCGAAGCAGCTGATTCCCAACGTATTTACCTCCGTCAGCGTGGCGGCGGTTTCCTTTATAAAACCCTCGGCAAATGCCCAGTAAATGTTTAGATTTACGCCTGCCCTGTCCGCTTCCGGGCAATCTTCTTCCACGAAATTGGTGGCAAACCGGATCGCGTCGCCGAAATCATGGCCTACCAAGCCGGGCATCACGGTGTCCAGATCTATCACTGCCAGCGCTTCCCGGCTCTTCCCATCAAACAGGACATTGTTGATCTTGGTGTCGTTGTGCGTCACGCGCAGAGGCAGTTTCCCTGCATTGAACAGATCGGTGAGTCTGCACGCTTCGTCCTCCACGGACAACAGCCAGTCCAGTTCATTATGCACCTCACTCACGCGACCGCAGGGATCGGATGCCATGTCCGCCTTCAGCTTTTCATAACGCTTACGGGTGTTGTGGAAATCGGGGACGGTATAGAAAAGCTGCTCTGCGTCGAAGTCTGACAGCAGCATCTAGAAATCGCCGAACGCCTGACCCGCGCTGCGCACGACGATCAGGTCATCGCAGGTATCGAAAGTGACGGAGGGTACATAGTTGCTCAGCCGCCAGAAGCCGTCCTCGTCCATCAGATAGTTGTTGCCGTCGGCAGTATGGTGGAAGTGCAGGCTCCTGGTTTCCGGGTGCTTGGTGCGGATGCGCTCCATCACGCAGTCGATATTCTGCATCAGCTCCACGGGGTGCTGGAAAGCATAGGTGTTCACCCGCTGGACGAGATAAGTATCGCATGTTTAGAGGAAGTTGTCAGCACACGGGATTATTGAGCGGTTACACGACAGCCCCGCCGTCTCCGCTGCGGACGAGATCATCACCATCTGCAGTCGCAGCATGGAGCCACAGTTTCACGACGGAGATCGCGTGCTGGTGCAATACTGCGCAGAACTCAGTTATGGCGATATCGGCATTTTCTATGTCCCCCGCATGGGCGGCGTCATTAAACAGATCGCCCACGACCGCCTGCACTCTCTGAACCCAGCTTACGATGACATCTTCCCCTATGAAGACGGCGCAAAGATCATCGGGCGAGTGCTGGGAAAGGTTACAGAGGAAATGATTCCTGATCAGGAAGAGGCACTTTATATGGAAGCGCAGGAGTACTGTCAAGAGTTATGCGCAAATACAACAGCGTCACTTATGAAGTTAGTAAGGCGAAGGCCGAACAGGCCGCGGGCATGTTCGGCTTGTCTGCCGGTCAGCGGGCCGCCAGTTGTCCGTCAAGGGTGGCGAAGCCACTTGCGAAGCCCTTGACGGGCGGCTGGCGGTCTGCTACCTACGCCAGGTCACAGTCGTCTGCTCCGTGTTTTTCCCGATCCATCTGTTCCAGCGATTTCATACTCATATAGCGCTTTA
>ENA-UOJG01001207-UOJG01001207.1-human-gut-metagenome-genome-assembly--contig:-C47-NODE-1207-length-29207-cov-8.048504_pt1 | contig 29207 bp, 15 predicted proteins | sample MGYA00242340_ERZ723887 | MGnify/ENA metagenome assembly ERZ723887 | reverse complement strand
GGTACGATCGACAGCGCGCCGCAAAAGTCAAAAAGGAGCCGCCCGGGTGGGCGGCTCCTCCCCTGCCCGCATCAGCGGACAGGGATTTTTTTGGATCAGTTCTCCGCAGTCAGATAGCGCATCAGAATGACGGCGATCTGGGCGCGGGTCGCGGTCTCCTGCGGGGCGAGGTAGGTCTTGCCGTCGCTCTCGGAGATACCGTTGATGAGGCCCTGCTCCACTGCCCACGCCATGGCGTCGGCGGCGTAATCGGAGACCTTCTCAGCATCCGGGAAACCGGCGAGCTTGCCCTCGACCTTCTCCGCCTTGGCATAGCGGAAGAGGATCGTCGCGATCTGCTCACGGGTGATCTGGTCGTTCGGGGCGAACGTCGTGGTGTTCACGCCCTTGACGATGCCGTTCTCCGCTGCCCAGATGACAGCGTTCGTGTACCACTGACCGTCCGCCACGTCGGCAAACGGGTTCGTGGCCGTGCTCTCCGGCTCGCCCGCGATGCGATAGAGGATCGTCACGAGCTGGGCGCGGGTCAGGTTGCCGTCGACGTCGAACGCATCGTCCGCAACGCCGTTCATGAAGCCGTTCTTCACCATGAAGTCGACGCCGGTGTGATACCAGCCGTTTTCCTCCACGTCGGTGAAGTTCGTGCTCGGGCAGCCTGCGGTCTTGAGGGCCTCGCGTGCGGCCGCAAGGATCTCGTCGACCTCCTCGGGCGTCTTGGCGGCTTCGATGGCAGCCTTGGCGTCCTCGATGACCTTGGCATAGTCCTCACGGGCGTGGCCGGTCAGGGTCTCGCTCTCATGCAGGAGCTGTGCCAGCTCGAAGGAGGCGGCATACTTGGAAGCGGCAAGCGCAGCTTCCTCGGCAGCCTTGCGGGCTTCCTCGGCGGCCTTGCGCTCGGCCTCTGCCTTTTCGGCAGCAGCCTGGGCCTCGGCCAGATAATCGATGAGCTCAGCCTTGATCTCAACGACCTTCTGATAGGTCTCGGCCATCTGGCGGGCATACTCGGCAGCCTCGGCGGCAGAGGCAGCAGCCTCGACCTCGGACTTCTTCGCAGCCTCGAGCGCCAGCTCGGCAGCGGCCTTTGCTTCCTCTGCGGCCTTCTGGGCATCCTCGGCAGCCTTCTTCGCGGCCTCGGCCTCAACCTTGGCGCGCTCGGCAGCTTCCTTGTCCTCGGCGCTGGAAGCAGCGGCCTCCTCGGCCTTCTTCTGAGCCTCTTCGGCTCTTGCCTTGGCGGCTTCGGCAGCAGCCTGCGCAGCCTCGGCGGCAGCCTGGGCTTCCTGTGCCTTCAGCATGCTGTCGGCAGCCTGCGCAGCGCTCTGAGCAGCCTGTGCGGCGCTCTGCGCGGAGCGGCCTGCCTCTTCCGCAGCCTTCACGGCCTCGGCGACAGCCTTGGCAGCCTCAGCGGCAGCGGCGGCGTTGTTCTCCTCGGCAGCCTTCTGGGCAGCGTCAGCGCCTGCCTTGGCCTCTTCAGCCTTCTTCTGAGCTTCTTCGGCCTTGGCCTGTGCGGCTTCGGCAGCGGCCTGCGCGGTCTCAGCAGCCTTGCGGGCTTCCTCGGCAGCGGCGTTGTTCTCACCGGCCTTGGCAGCGGCGGCCTCAGCGGCCTCCTGCGCGGCCTTGGCGGCCTCAACGGCTTCCTCGGCAGCCTTCTGCGCGGCTTCGGCCTCTTCCTGTGCCTTCCTGGCTTCCTCAGCGGCCTTCTGGGCGATTGCCGCAGCCGATGCCGTCAGTTCCTCATACAGCTCCTCGGCAGCGAGCAGCTTTTCATAGTTCTTGACCAGTTCCTTCTGCGTGTCGGTCAGGGCGTCATAGGCGGCGCGGGCAGCCTTGATCGCGTCGCCGCTGTCGGCAGTAACTTCGCCGATGGCATCGATCAGGTCGTCCACAGCCTTTGCGGCAGCGGCGTCGACCAGGGCGGTGTAAGCTTCCTCTGCCGCAGTCAGCTTCTCGTAGTTCTTGACCAGTTCCTTCTGCGTGTCGGTCAGGGCGTCATAGGCGGCGCGGGCAGCCTTGATCGCGTCGCCGCTGTCGGCAGTAACTTCGCCGATGGCATCGATCAGGTCGTCCACAGCCTTTGCGGCAGCGGCGTCGACCAGGGCGGTGTAAGCTTCCTCTGCCGCAGTCAGCTTCTCGTAGTTGTCGACAAGCACCTTCTTGGCCTCGGGCAGCTTGTCATAGGCGGTGCGGGCAGCGTCGATGGCGTCGCCGCTGTCGAGCGTGACCTCGCCGATGGCGTCGATGAGCTCCTTGACCGCAGCAACAGCGGGGTCGTCCGGGGCCTTGAGCACGTGGATCGTCAGCATGGCCTTCGTGGCGGTGCCTTCGACCTCGCCCTCGAAGTTCACGTCGCCGACATTGGCCAGCTCGGCAGCCGTGATGGCGGGCCAGGTGACCTTGACGGTCTGGTTGTCGAACGCGCCGTTGTTGTAGCCGACCTTCACGGTCTTCGGCAGCGCCGGAACGATGCCCTGCGTCGTCGTGACCTCAACGGGCTCGACGCTCGTGATGGTGGCCTTGTCCATGTCGCTGCGGACATAGATCGTGCAGGTGGTCATCTTGCCGGTGGAGTTGTTCACGCCGCGGAGCTCGACCTCGCCGTCGGTGGCGATCATGTCAGCCGTCAGGGTCTCCCAGGTAACGGGGACGCTGATGAGCGCGCCGTCCGAGGTGACTGCCGTGACGTTGGAGGGCAGCGTGGGCATGACGCCGGGCTTCGTGGCGAGGAAGACCTCGTTCAGGGAAGCGACGTCAACGGAGGAATAGACCTTGAAACGGTAGATGCCGTTTGCTTCCGCGCCGGAACGGACGGTCACATACAGGCGCAGGCGGGTGGTGGTAACGCGATCGAATTCGACACGGTTGTAGGTGTTCTTGGCAATGCAGCTCTCGAACGGGGTCGTGATGTTGACATCCTGCCAGGTACCGCTGGCATCGAGGTACTGCATGCGCAGCTTGGACGGAATTCGCGTTCCGCCGCCGTCGTCATACCAGTAGATATCGGCGCCGCCGACGGTCACGGCCTCATCCCAGGTATAGCCGACATAGTGCTCGGAGCCGGCGCTCTGACGCCAGTTGCCCCAACCCTTGCCGGCGCCCACGTTGGAGCTGGTCGGCTCAAAGCTCGGGTTGTTGATGCCGTTCAGGTTCTCCCAGCTGGAGGTGTAGTCACTCTCGACGGAAGCGGCGTCCGGAGCGACGTCCTCGCCGAGGCCGCCCGCTGCGCCCTGCTTCAGGGTGACGGTCAGCTCGGCAGTCGCGCTCAGCTCGCCGTCACTGACGGTGAAGCGAACGGTGTACTCGCCTTCCACGGAGCCGGAGATGGTCGTGGTGGGCTTGTTGGCGCTGCTCAGGATAACCTCGGCGCCCTCCGGAGCGGAGACAAGCTCCCAGGCGTAGCTCATGTCCTTGTCATAGGGCAGGCCGTCGTCGGTGCAGGTCGCCTTCAGGGTGGTGTAGAGGTTGCCGGTCATGGAGGTGTCTTCCGCGAGCTTGACGGACGGAGCCGTGTTCTGCGCGGGATGATCGCGGTCGCCGCCCTCGTTGAAGAGCTGGATCTCGGTCACGGCAGTGAAGCCCTTGTCCTTGTTGGTGAAGGTGAAGCGGAACTGATCCGTCTCGACCGGTGCGAAGTACACGGCGTTGTAGTTCGCGCGCGGAGCGGACGGGGTACGGGTCTGCTGCCGGACGGCCTGCCAGGCCTCGCCGTCCCAGTACTCGACTGCGAACTTGGAGGGCTCGGAGTAGCCGTTCGTCTGGCGGTCGTTGTAGAAGTACAGCGTCGCCATGTCCACGGTCTGCTTGGAGGAGAGCTTCAGCGTCAGGCTGTCGCGCTCGTTCACGCTGCCGTAGTTGCCCCAGAACGGCATGTCGACGGTCGTGCCGTCCACAACTGCCTGCGGATCGGGAGCTGTCTCGTTGACGGCCTTGGACGTGGAGTCGCTGCCGTCAGCACGGTGCTTTTCTGCCCAGGACGCGGCGCGGGCCTTGTCCGGGGTGAAGGTGGCGGTGACCTCCGCGCCCTCGGCGAGGTTCGTCATGCCGTGCACGCCGGACTTCTCCAGCATGTTGAGGACCTTCTCCTCGGTGATGGCGGTGTTCATCGCGGTGGGGATGGCAGCGCCGCCGTTATTGGTGACGATCTCGACAGCGCCGTCGGGGAAGGAGATTTCCTTCGTGGCGGAGTCATAGACGACATGGGCCAGATCCTTCAGGGTGAAGGCCAGCGTGCCGTCGATGTACAGGGAGTAGCCCTCGGGGCACTCGTTGTACCAGGTCTTGCCGTCGTCCGGCTTATCCCACACGACCGTCAGGTCATGACCGTGATAGCGGACGTTGTTGACCATGAAGTGGTCATAGGAGAAGTCGATCGGGCTCAGCTCGATCTTTTCATCGGAACGCGGCTGGATACCGGCCATGTCCTCGATGAAGAGATAGGTGTAGTTGCCGAGGATGTTGTGGTAGATCCAGGAACGATAGTAGTTCTCATAGGTTCTGCCGTCGATGTTGTGGAACTCGTTGTTGTTCGGATAGCGGACGTCGCCTGCATCGGGGTAGACGTTCCATGCCATCCACTCGGCCATCATGGCAAGCATGTCGTCGGTGATATAGGTCTGCTCCTTGTCATAGGTACGCAGAGCGGACTCATACAGACGGAACTGCACGGTGAAGTTGATGTTCGAGAAGTTGTTCGAACCGCTGACCTCCTGGTTGTGGACCTGGTTGGCGGTGTAGAACGGGAAGATCGGGAACTCCTTGCCGTTGGAGAAGGCCTTGAGGGCTTCCTTGTACTTCGTGACGGAAGCGGCATCGTCGGGGACGAGGCCCACGGCAAAGTAGTTGTAGTTGTTGGACTCGGTGTACTTGACGAGGTTGGGCTGGTTAGCGTTATGCTGTGTGCCGGTCGGACGGACGGCATAGGTCTCGAACTTCTTGCACTCCTCGCACCACATGAGCTCGAGGACGTCGGCCTTGATCTTGTCGGCCAGATCGCGGTAATACTTGGCCTGCTCGGTGTTGCCCAGCTGCTCATAGAGCTTCGCGGCGGCGTCGGCAGCGGCCCAGACGTAGGCGTTTTCGCCGTGTGCCTTCCAGGTGCCGGTGCCGGGAGCGTGCATGGAAATGGTATCGGCGTCGTTGCCGGTCATGTAGTTGTTGCGGTAAGCGATGAGGTCGCGGCCCTCAATGTGGTTGCCGTAGTGCTCCAGCTGGCCGGTAGCATCGTGGCCGAAGTAGTACGCGAGGTTCTCCGCGAGCTCCGCGCCGCCGCCGATGACGTTGAACGCCTCATAGCCGGCCTCAGCCAGATACTGACCATAGTGGTTGTTCCAGTTGTTGCGGTTGCCGGGGTTATCAAGGAAGGCGCTGCTCTGCGAGGAGTTGCCCGCGGACAGCAGCTGGCCATAGGCCAGATACGGAGAACGGAGCCACTTCGTATCCTGCAGGTGCATCGGCTGCGTCAGGATAATCGCGTTGTTGTAGCCGAGGACGCCCTCGATGGTGACGGGGTACTGATAGTCATAGCCGGGGATGTTGGCATCGAGCGAGTTGAAGCGCTCCAGCCACCAGCGATAGTCGATTGCCTTCTGGACGGCCTTCTTCGGCACGTCGATGTAGGGCAGGTTCTCCGCCCAGTAGAGGTTGTATTCCGCCTTCTGCGCACGGACAGCCTCAAGGTTTCCGAGGCCTGCGAAGCGGAGGTACTGCTCGGTGGACTCCGGGATCTCTTCCGTCGTAAAGGCGATAACGACCTTGAGCTCCACACTGCCGCCCGCGGGGACGGTGACGTCGCGGGACAGCCAGCAATAGTCGTCGGACGAAGCGGCCTCGAAACCGTCGCCGGTCATGCGGGCATAGATGGTAGTAAGGCCTGCAGGGGAAGAGCAGGTGCCGGTCAGCTCTGTCTGCTCTGCACCATTGACCGTGACCTTGCCGGGCTCCGTCGCAAAGGTGGAGTCCGCTGCCACCGTAATTGCCTGATCCTCTGCGGATTTGTTGGTCAGCGTCATCGTCGTGACGGCGACGTTCTCCTGATGGATGAACTTCACGACATCCAGCGTCAGGTTGCTGCCGACAGAGTAGGTGCTAGACCAGTTACTCGGCGCATTGACGCGCTTGCTGGTGTCTTCCTTCGTGGTCAGGCTGCCGTCGGCGTTCGAGAAGAGAACGCGGACCAGATCGCCCCGGCCAAGCGGCTGATGATAGGCGGTGTTGCCGCCGAAGCCGATGACGGACGGGCTGCTCGTGTACATATACAGCGCGCGGCCGCGGGTCAGGAAGGTGTTTCCGTCGGCGTTGCCGTTCGAACCGGCGTTGCCGTTGCAGACGCCCTCACGGGCGAGGATGCGGTCCATATAGAAAGAGTCGCCGCCATTGGCAAGATCCTGCTTATAGATCGCCATCATGATGTCCTTTTCGGAATAGGACACACCGAGCTTCGACAGGTCATAGACCTCGTCGAGAAGCTCTGTGTTCTTGAATGTGGGGTAGCCGATGTACAGCGCTGCGGGGGCCTCTGCGGCGGATGCCTTCAGAACGCCAGCCGGGAGCAGCGAGAGTACAACAGCCAGCACAAGCAGTGCAGAAAGCAGCTGTTTCACATGCTTCATGGTTTATTGTTCCTCCCAAGTTCGATTTTCGAGCATATTGTTTGTCTGGGTCCAATTGCCAGGAAATGCTGGGGGGCTCCCCATGCGGCTTCGGCCGCATGGGGAGCGGGGGGAAGGATCAGGCGTTCAGGTACCGGGCAAGGATCACGGCGATCTGTGCACGGGTCGCGGTGTCCTGCGGCAGCAGCTTGCCGTCGGAGCCGTTGATGAGGCCTCTGGCGACCGCCCAGTTCATGGCCTCCAGCGCGTAGCCGGAGATGTCCTTTGCGTCGGGGAAGCTCGTGAGCTTGCCGTCCTCGGTGTTCTCCTCGTGCGCATAGCGGTAGAGGATGACGGCGATCTGCTCGCGGGTGATCGGATCGTTCGGGGCGAACGTCGTTTCGTTCACGCCCTTGACGATGCCGTTCTCGGCGGCCCAGACAATGGCCTTTGTGTACCACTGGCCGTCGGCGACATCCGCGAACGGGATGGCGGCGCTGGTCTCGGGCTCACCGGCGATGCGGTAGAGGATCGTGACGAGCTGGGCGCGCGTCAGGCTGCCTTCGACATCGAACGTGTCGGCGGCAACGCCGTTCATGTAGCCGTTTCTCACCATGAAGTCGATGCCGTCATGATACCAGACGTTCTCCTCGACATCCGTGAACGCTGCGCTCGGGCAGACGGCGTTGTTCAGGGCCTCGCGGGCGGCAGCCAGAGCGGCGTCGACCTCAGCGGGCGTCTTTGCAGCCTCGATGGCGGCAGCGGCGTCGGCAAGAGCCTTGTCATACGCTTCCTTCGCGTGGCCGGTCAGGCCCTCGCCGTTCTGCTGGAGCTGAGCCAGCTCGTAAGCGGCGGCATACTTGGCAGCGGCCAGAGCGGCCTCCTCGGCCTTTCTCTGGGCCTCTTCGGCAGCCTTGCGCTCAGCCTCGGCGCGCTCGGCCTCGGCCTGTGCCTTGGCGAGGTACTCGACGAGCTCGGCCTTGATGCGGACGATCTCTTCATAGGCCTCAGCCATCTTCTTTGCATACTCGGCAGCCTGCGCAGCGGATGCGGCGGCTTCCTTGTTGGACTGCTCGGCAGCCTGCATAGCCAGCTCCGCGGCGGACTTGGCGTCCTCGGCGGACTTGCGGGCATCCTCGGCGGCCTTCTGGGCAGCCTTGGCTTCCTCAGCGGCCTTCTCGGCGGCTTCGCGGTCCTCAGCGGTGGAGGCGGCGGCCTCCTCAGCCTTCTTCCGGGCCTCTTCGGCCTTCTTCTCGGCTTCCTCGGCAGCCTTCTCGGCATCCTCGGCAGCCTTCTGCGCCTTCTGGGCCTTCAGCATGGCCTCGGCGGCGTCGGCAGCAGACTTCGCAGCCTCTTCGGCGGAAGCAGCGGCCTTTCCGGCCTCCTCAGCGGACTTGGCAGCCTTCTCGGCGGCCTTTGCGGCAGCCTCGGCAGCAAGCGTGTTGTTCGCGGCGGCAGCGGCGGCGGCGTCCTCGGCAGCCTTCTGCGCTGCCTCAGCACCGGCCTGTGCAGTCTCGGCGGCAGCCTTCGCAGCCTCGGCCTTCTCCTGCGCCTCTTCGGCAGCGGCCTGCGCCTTCTTGGCGGCCTCGCTGTTTTCACCGGCAGACTGTGCGGCCTCCTCGGCGGCCTTCTGCGCAGCCTCGGCGGCAGCCTTGGCGGCTTCGGCCTTCTCCTGCGCAGCCTTAGCGTTCTCAAATGCCTTGCGGGCATCCTCGGCGGCCTTCTGCGCTGCCTCGACGGCCGTCAGCAGATCGGTGTAATCCTTCTCGGCCTTGACGAGCTTGTCATAGTTACTGACCTCGGGCTGCAGGCGCGTGGGCAGTGCGTCGTAGGCAGCGCGCGCGGCCTCGATGGCCTCCTTGCTGTTCTCGTCAACTTCGCCGATCGCGTCGATCAGATCCTCGACTTCCTTCACAGCGGCGGCGTCAGCCAGCGCAGCGTAGGTCTCCTCGGCCTTGGTCAGGGTTTCGTAATTCGTAACGAGCGTCTTCTGCTCTTCCGTCAGGTTGTCATAGGCAGCGCGGGCAGCCTCGATGGCGTCCTTGCTGTCGAGCGTGACTTCGCCGATGGCATCAATGCGGGCGATGACGACCTTCACCGCAGTCGGGATGCCGTCGGACTTCGCCAGCTTGCCATAGACCTTCCACTCCATGATGCCGACACCATTGTAATCCCTGCTCTGCTTGTTCAGCTTCACGCGCAGGGCGGTGGTGGTGACCGGATCAAACGTGGTCTTGTTGAACTTGTCCATTTCGCGGCCAAAGCCTTCGCCGTTGGTCACGGGCTTCCAGTTGCCCTCCGCATCCAGATAGTCGAACTCCACGGACTTCGGCACAAGGATGCCGCCGCTGGTGTACTCGCCCTCCGTGCCGTCGTACCACAGGTACAGGTCGGTGGAATCGATGATCACGTCTGCAGCCCAGGTGTAGGTAACGGTCTCATAAGCAGAGGTGTTGCCCCAGGTGCCGTAGCGCGGCTTGGAAGGATCATAGGAATTGGAACGGACGATGCCGTCGTTGACAGCAGCCAGGGATTCCCAGCTGGCGCAGTAGCTCGTGCTGGCCGTTGCAGAATAGGCCAGGTTGCCGTCCGCGCTTTCGAGACCGGCAATGACCGCATTCAGCTCCGCCGCTGCGGCATCGACCTGCTCCTGCGTAGCGGCCGTATCGCTCAGAACGGTCTGTGCCTTCGCAATGGCCAGATCCAGCAGATACTTGCTGCCTTCGACAAAGAGGTTCGTGTTGATGCCCTTCGCAGTTGCGATGGCGCTCTTCAGAGCGGAGCGGTCGACGAATTCACCGTAGCCGTAGACCTTCCACTCGATGACGCCGATACCGAGCGTCTTCGGGTTCATGGTCATGCGCAGCTTGGTGGTGGTGATGGGATCAAAGCTCGTGGTGTTGTACTGGTTGAGCGTAACACCAAGGCCGCTGACGTTCGGGACCTCGTGCCACTGACCGTCCTCTGCCAGATACTCCAGCTTCGCATCCTTCGGCGCAAAGTTGCCGTCGGTGAAGTAGTAGGCATCCGCGCCGTCGATGGTGACGGGCACATCCCAGGTGTACATGACCCATGCTGCGTCGCCATGCGCGCCCTGCCAGTTGTGCCAGACACCGTGGCTCGTATCATGGGAGCTGCTCGGGTCGAAGCCGTCGTTCAGGCCGGCAACGCCGCCGAGATCGGACGGAGTGTTGATGATGGCGGTCGGAGTTGCGAACAGAGCAACGTTCTTGCGGTCGCCCTTCACGACGATGACCTTGACGGCCACGCGGGTCGTCTGGGTACGGAGCGTGCCGTAGGCCTCGAACTCACCGGCCTGTGCATACTTGTCTTCGGAGATCTCGTCCCAATCGACTGCGCCGCCGGAGTAGGTGCCGTCGTCACGGACAGCGACCACGCCGTTCGGCAGCGTCGGTGCGACGCCGACCTGCGTGATGACGGTCTTCACGCGCTGGATGCCGTCGGCGGCATCCGTCATGGTGACGGTGACTTCCGTGGAGGAGGTCTTGTCCTCGTCGGTGACAGTCAGGCGGACAACATACTCGCCGCCCTTGTCGACGCGGAGCTTGGCTTCCTTCTCGTTCGGATTGCCGATCATGGCATTGCCGCCCTCGGGCTGACTGACCAGCTCCCAGTGGAAGCGCGGGACGCCCTGATACAGCGGGTCGACCGTGGCTTCGGCCTTGAGATCGGCAACGGTCGGATTGCCGACAACGGGCGTGCCGGTCGCGGAATCGATCGTCGGGGCCAGACGCTCGGGCGCTTCGCCGACAACGAGAGTCTTTTCGACCTTCGTGGACTTCTCACCGTCGCTGACGGTCAGGGAGATGACATACTCGCCTGCCTCGCTGACGTTGAACTGCGTTGTCGGAGCGGCGTCGCTGCTCAGGAACGCGCTTGCGCCCTCGCCTGCGAGGCTCTCAAAGGCCCACCGATAGGTCAGGCTGCCGTCGGGATAGCCGTCGTCGGAGGCAACGGCCGTCAGGGTGTAGGTCACGATGGCCTGCAGATTGTCGCTGGAGACCTTAATAGCGGCCTGCGGAGCGGCATTCTCGCCGTTCGGATCGGCCGTGATGGTCACGACATTGGTCTCACCGGCGGGCATGGTGATGGTTGCGTTGGCTTCGTTGTTCTTCACATAGACCTGGCTGACCTTTTCGCCGTTGACGTTGATGGCATAGAAGCCGTCCTTCAGGCCGGCGCCGCTCAGAGCGATGTGGGAAACATGGCTTGCAGCGGTGTAGCCCTTGACGTTCAGCTCGATGGAGCTGCCGTCCATAGCGAACTTTGCGCTGGTGATGGTGTCCTGCGTCGTTTCGACGTAGATCTTCTGGTCGAGGATGTTGACGCGCTTGCCGAAGCCGTCAGTCGGGACGACCGTGTAGGAGGTCTCGTCTGCGGTGACGTTCGCGCCGTAGCCATACAGGCCGAAGATCGGATCGTTCACGACGTCTGCGCTGATGCGCAGCAGGGAGCCGTACAGGCCCTCGTCGCTTTCGCCGGAGAAGTCCTGCCAGCCGTTGTTCATGACGCGGGTGCCGCCGTCGTTGACGTTCATCGCGCCATAGCCGCCCTTATACATGTTGTAGCGCCAGGAAACGTTGCCGACATACTTGTCGGAGATCTGGCCCATGTTGATGGCGTTGAAGTTGGAGATCTTGGCCGCGTAGTTCACGCGGGCAGCCCATGCGGTGGTATCGCCGTCCTCGAGCTCCTCGTAGCGCATCCAATCGTCCATGATGGAGCCTGCAAGGGAGGCGGTGTACTGGAAGTTCCACCAGCTCTCGCCGCCGATGAAGACCGGGTCGGCGTACTGGTACCAGGTGGGCTGGATGCCGCGCATCGCGCGGGTCTTGTGGTTGGCCATGCTCATGGCACTGTAGGCGTTCTTGGCGGCATCGCTGTCCGGCCAGTACTTCGTCAGGGCCTGGATGGCGGCGAAGGCGCCCTCTTCACCGGTGTTGTCGTAGGCAAACTCGGAGCCGTACGGATAGGTGGCGTTGATGCAATTGTTCGCCTTGTTCCATGCAAACCGCTCCTGCAGGTTAAAGGCCTCCTCGTCCATACCCTCGGCATAGAGCGCCTCGATCATGTCGGGGATCTGCTGCTCGCCGTAGAAGCCGATGGCTCCGGTGCCGACGCGGTTGGAGTAGATGCCGTATGCCTTCTCCAGATACCACGCTGCAGGCTTACGGTACTCAATGAGGTCCGGATAAGCCTTGACGATGCGGTACATGTTGAAGAAGCCGGTGGCCTCCATCACTTCGGAGAACGTACGGGTGTACGGGCCGCTGGAGGTGCTGTAAGCGCCGGAAGCGGACAGGTAGTTCGCAACGATGAAGTTATCCTGGGTGTTCTTCATGTAGGTGTTCCACATGAAGTCGATCAGGTAGGTCTCGATGGACTTGACCTGCTCGGCATCCGGGTTCAGATAGTTCTTCATGGCGATGAAGTTGATGTTGTCATGGCTCCAGTCATCGCCCCAGTGGTTGCGCTGGTTGGAATCTCTGCCGCTGGCAAAGTACCAGTCGCTGTAGATGCCGTAGGTCGCGCTGTCAGGATTCGTATCCTGCGTCTCGTTGACCATGAAGTCGGCATGCGTGTCGGATGCCTGATCCAGCTCGGTCAGAACATTGAACTCGAACTGCGTGAACTTGCTGACCCATTCGTCACCGACCTTCAGCTTGTACTCGACGCGAACGCTGTTGTTGCCGATGCAGCCGAAGTGCAGGTCGTAGATGTGGTGCTGCTCGCCGTCGACGGTCTTCGTCTCGACGAAGCTCACGGATTCCTCATAGCCCTCGTTGCCGTCATGCAGGCCGCGGCCGGTACGGCTGTTGTTGACCATACCGGAACGGTGCTCCGGCGTATGCGCTTCGTCGAACGGATCGTTCTCGTGCACGCACTGGATGTCGACGGAGTCGACCTTGATGAGGCTGTCATCATAGTGCAGGTCGAGGCGCGTGTCCATGTTCAGAGCCGTCTGGAAGCCCGGGACCGCGATGGCGTCGATGAGGCCGTTCTGATAGAGGATAGAGCGCATGTTCGTCTCGCGCTGCTCGATGGAGTCGGAGGCGTTGTTCGGGCTCTCGGCGCTCTCCTGTGGGGTGTTGTCGCCCGCGCGGACAGCGGAGAACTTGAACTGGTAGGTCTGGCTCTCACCCGGCTCGAGGATGAGGCTGGTCGCATCTTCAAAGTAGCTGCGGCCGGTCTTGTGGATATCCTTGGAGTGGATGTAGTAAACGCTCAGGCCCGGCTGCCATTCGCCGGAGTCGCCCGTCCAGTTGGAGAACGTGCTGCCGGTACGGTTGTCGCTGACGCCGTTGTTGCTGCCGATCCAGTTATCCACATACTCGATGCGGGCACCGGAGGTGGCGACCGGCGTGAAGAGGATGTAGTTGCCTTCGCCGCTGCAGCGGATCGCATAGGCATAGCCGCTGTCCGCGCCTGCAAAGGTATGGGCCGTGACGCGCTCGGAATAAACGCTGTTCTGGTTCGTGTACTTGTTGTTCCACGGCATCGGCAGGCCGACGTCGCCGAATTCCAGATACGCACCACTCTTGTTCTTCAGGGTGATGGTCCACAGCAGGGAGCCATCCTCGGTATCCATATCATAGGTGGACTTCACATCGAAGCCCTTCATGGTACGGTCCGTCGTGGAGCTCAGGTCCTGGCCGATGAAGTTGACCTCGACCTTCTTGTCGCTGACAACGGTCTTCTCGATATAGGGGTTATCGGAAGCGATGTTGGAAGCGGTAGTCGAGCCGCCGGCTGCGAGGGTCTTGTTCGTGTCGACCTCGACAAAGCCGGTGTTGTCGGCGGGGAAGCTGCCGTCCGCGCTGGAGCGGACGGAGAAGATCATTTCGCCCATCCACTGATGCTGCACACCGTTCTGGGGACGGGTGTCATTGGGGAGGACGAAGTTGATCTCACGATTGCTTCGATTTCTGGGATTATTCACGATGTTGAGCGTAGAAATCTGTCCGAGATCACCGACAGAGATCTTCAGACTGTCATTTGCAATTTCGTTCGCTGCAGCCTTCGCCGTCACGCCGAGGCCCGGCAGGATGCCGGAGAACAGGGACGCGACCATGACGATGGTCAGCACGATCGAGATCACACGTCTGGGCAGGTGGTTCACTCTTTGCATGAAATGTTCTCTCCTTTCAGATTCTATAGTCCTTTCGAGTTCCGTCGAAAATGCTAAACGTTTAACATTTGCGGTGAAAAAATATCGCCCAACAGGGCAGGCTGGTATCCTGCGTGGATTCCGATCCAGGAATGACCCGTTCCAGCTTGTAACAGCTTTGTCAGCGCACGCTTTCCCTCCTTCCGCAGGCATTTTTGTACGATATTACCATACAAACCGCCTGATAAAGCCGAGCTGCCGGACAAACGGTGTGCGAAGCCTTGGCGCGGGCATTCCTTGCCCTGCACGCAATGACGAGAGAGCCTCGTTGCTGATGACATCTAGCAGGATACTTCGCCGCAGTCGGAAAACACTTCCCACTGCTAAACGTTTAACAAACTATGTTTGAACTATACCACGTTTGAATCCGCTTGTAAATCCGCAAAAATATTTTTGGAGCTTTCCATAAAATCGTACCGATTGATTTGTGCGAATTGCTGAATCAGCTTGCTGCAGAGCCCATATTTCTCCCTCTACCTTCACAAAAATTGGCCCGGAGCACGGCAGAACGCCGCAGTCCGGGTCGATATGGATATCTTATAACATGACTACAAATTCAGGCCGTTTCGTGTTCCGTAACAGGCTTTTCATGTTCCGCATCCGCACAGCGGCGCACGCAGGCGGCATACGTCAGCGGGAACGTGCCCTGCAGCACATGGTGCTGCACGACCTTCCAGCCGTGTCTGCGCAGGAACTGCAGAAACTCCGCAGGCGACCACTTCCAGCGCAGCGGGAACCCGGCACGGCGCATCAGCCAAAGGCGCAGCCTTGCAAGCCTGCCCTCCCCCGCATGCGTAAACGTCGGCACGATGAGCAGGCCGCCCGGTGCGAGCACGCGCGCAGCCTCGTCGAGCGCCTTGTCTGGCTCCGGCAGCAGGTGGAGCACATTGGCAGCGATGACGACCTCGAAGCTGCCGTCGGCATAGGGCAGATAGCGCATGTCCTGAACAGAAAAGTGCAGCTTGCGGGAATGGGAATGGCTTCGTGCCACGTCGATCATCCCGGCAGAGGCATCCGTCGCCTCGATAGAGGCCGCCTCGTGCACGATCCCGTGCGCGATCACGCCCGTCCCTGTTGCCAGCTCCAGCACGGTGCGGTCACGGACGGCCGGACGGATCCACTCGAGCATCTGCGCATAGGCCTCCTGATCCGCGCGCACGAAGTGCGAATACCGCCGCGCATAGCGGTCCCAGAAGCTTTGTTTCTCCATGCGTCTCCCCTCTTTCGGTTAGTTGTTTCTAACCAAAGTTTACTCCGCAGCGGGCAAAATGTCAAGCCCCATCTTGTGTTTTGCAGGAAAACCGTTCAGGTGCAGCACCGCGCCTTCCTGCGGGAAGCGGACAGCCGGGCCCGGCGCTGCACTTGCGATACGAACGGGACGGCGTTAAAATGGTGCCGGCCCCCGAATTGTCATTGCGAGGGCGCTTTGCGCCCGTGGCAATCTCGGGAAGGCACTGCCGTCCCGTACCGGCTGCCGATAAACGGTATGCACCGAAGTATGGAGTGTAGCGGCGCTCACTGCGCAAGACCGCCGGGCGAGAGAAGAATGTAGCGGCGCTCACTGAGCGCCTTGCAGACTGGCAAGTTATAGGGCGGCATCGCCGAACGCACACGCCTTGTAGGGGAGCGGACAGCCGGGCCCGGCACTGCACCTGCGAAATAAACAGGCTATCGTTAAAATGGTGAAAATCAAAGGTTTGTCATTGCAAGGAGGCCAAAGGCCGACGTGGCAATCTCGCAGTACAATGCCGGATAACAGGGGAGTTCCGGCGAAAACGTAAGCGCCTTCCCGAGATTGCCACGTCGCTCCGCTCCTCGCAATGACACATCAGGGTAATGCGGCGGTGCACCAGCACTCTCCTGCCGTTGAATACTCCCGTACAAGGCGCTCAATACCCGCAAGGGGCACGCCGCATCCGTAAGGCGGCAGAGCCGCCAACGGCTGCGCAGTGAGCGCCGCTACAGACGCAATTGGTGCACACCATTTTTCGATACCCGGTGCAAACTGCCAGTATTGCTCCGGGAGGGGCACGCCGCTCCCCTACAATGGCTGGTGCAGTCGCTACATTGCGGCGAACGATAAAGCGGCCGGGGATCCCCCCGGCCGCTGCGGCTGCCGCTCAGCAGCCCACACCAAACAGAATGCACCGCATCGTCCGGATCGCACTGCAATCAAAATCACGGATCCAGAACATGGGAAACCTCCTCCTGTGGATTCGTCTCGCGAGGACTGGACAGATGATATCAGGTCTGTTACTATTTTGCAGCCACAGGAATTTCCATTTCTTTTTTACTAGTCACACTACATTCAATTTACATTTTTTCGCCATGGTATCCGCCAAAAAGTGCCATAGACAGAGAAAAAACCCTTGTCCTCAGGACAAAGGTTGTTTTCTGGTGACCCGTACGGGACTCGAACCCATGTTACCGCCGTGAAAGGGCGGTGTCTTAACCACTTGACCAACGGGCCGTTTTGGTAGCGGCAATTGGACTCGAACCAATGACACTCCGGGTATGAACCGAATGCTCTACCAACTGAGCTATGCCGCCATATATGACCCGCCGCCGAAACAGCAAAATGATTATATCCGATTTTGCACGGTTTGTCAAGTGTTTTCTTGTATTTTTTCTTTTTTCCGCCCCCCGGCCGAAACCGGGGGACGGAAAAGGAATGAGGGTAGGAGGTTACGCCTTCTTGCGGCTCTTGACCATGTCCATTGCAACGGCAAAGATGATCAGAGCGCCGGTGATGACGTCGAGGATGTAGTCGTTGATCTGGAAGGCCTTGCCGGCGTTCTTGATGACGACCATCAGGAGCGTGCCGACAAACGTGCCGGTGATCGCGCCGCGGCCGCCAGCCAGCGAAGCGCCGCCGATAACTGCCGCCGCGATGGCGTCCATGTCGTAGCCGTCGCCGGTGTTCGGCATGGCGCGGAGAATACGGCCGGCAAACATGATGGCAGCAATGCCATAGACAAAGCCGGCGAGGGAGTAAACGAGGTAGAAGGTCTTGCGGACCTTGATGCCGCTCAGGCGGGCAACTTCGATGCCGGAACCGATGACGAACAGGTCACGGCCGAAAACGGTGTAGCGCAGGACGAGGAAGGCAATGACGGCCACGACGATCCAGATGCAGGCCAGCACCGGCAGGACGCCGAAGATGTCATAGTTGCCGATGGTGTCGAAGAGCTTGACGAACGTTGCGCCGTCCGGCTCAAAGAACGAGATGGAGTTGCCGTTGCACAGCAGCTTCAGGATGCCGCGGAAGATGGTCTGCGTACCGAGGGTGGCGATCATGGCAGGGACCTTCAGGTCGAAGATGATCACGCCGTTCAGGAAGCCGCACAGGGTGCAGACGACGAAGTTGGCAAGGATGGCAATGCCGAGCATGGACGTGCCCTTGCCGTTCATGATCATGGCCATGGTCATGCAGCCGAGACCGGCGATGGCGCCGCCGGAAATATCGATACCGCTCGTGATGATGATGAAGGTCTGCGCGACGGCCAGAACGCCGACGATGGCGCCCTGCTTCGTCAGGTTCTTCAGGTTGTAGGAGCCGAAGAAGTTCTTGGTCAGGAACGTGGCCAGCAGGAACAGCGCGATAACGACCAGGCCGATGGTGAACTCAGAGTGCTTGGTCAGCCGCACAAACGCATTGGGCTTTTTATTTTTGGTAAGCGTGGACATAACTATCTCTCCTCTTAGTCTTCAATGGAGGCCATACGGAGAACATCCGCTTCCGTAAGGGTCTTCAGAGCTTCTTTGTCGTATTCTGCGGTGATCTTGCCCTGCGCCATGACGATCAGACGGTCGGAAAGGCCCATGACCTCCGGCAGATAGGACGAGATCAGGATCACGCCGCGGCCGCGTTCGGTCAGGCGCTCGATGAGCTTGAAAATCTCCTGCTTCGCGCCGACATCGATGCCGACAGTCGGCTCGTCAAAGATCAGGATTTCGGGATCGCGGCAAAGCAGCTTGGCGATAACGACCTTCTGCTGGTTGCCGCCGGAGAGATTGCCGACGAGCTGCGAAATAGACGGCGTTTTGACATTCACGCTTCTGGAGAATTCCTCCGCGCGCTTCTTCTCCTTGCGGAGGTTCAGGCAGCCCGCCTTGCTGATCATATCGTAGGAGCTCATGTTGACATTCGTCTTGATATCCAGCTTCAGCGCGCAGCCGTCGGTGCGGCGGTCCTCGGTGAGGAAGCCGATGCCGTGCTTCAGCGCGTCGGTCGGATTGGAAAGGTGAACCTTTTTGCCCTTCAGATAGACATCGCCGCTCAGGCGCTTTTCCACGGCCGTCAGGGCGCGCATCACTTCGCTGCGTCCCGCGCCGACCAGACCGGCAAAGCCGAGGATCTCGCCCTTATGCAGGGTGAAATTAATATTCTTGAAGTGCTTGCTGTCGCTGAAATTCTCCACGCGCAGCAGCTCTTCGTCAGTGTCAAAGTGACGGATGTTGTAGATATCCGTGGCGGGGCGGCCGACCATCATCTGGATCAGCGAATCCTTCGTCACGTTCTCAATGGGCATCGTATCGACGTAGGAGCCGTCCTTCAGGATGGTCACGCTGTCGCAGATCTGCATGATCTCTTCGAGACGATGGCTGATATAGATGATGCTGACGCCCTGGCTCTTCAGCTCTCCGATGAAGCGGAAGAGCATATCGACCTTTTCATTCTCGAGCAGAGCCGTCGGCTCGTCGAAAATGACAAGACGGATATCCTCGTTCACGGAGATCTTGCTGATCGTGACCATCGCCTGCATGGCAATGGGGAGCTCGCGGATCTTCGCCAGAGGGTCAACGCCCATTTCAAATTTATCGATGATTTTCTTGCTGTCCCGGGCCATCTTCTTCCAGTCGACGAGGCCGAGCTTCGTCTTGGGCTGACGGCCGAGGAAGTAGTTCTCCGCGATGCTGAGATCCGGAGCAATATTGACTTGCTGGTAGTTTGCAAAGACGCCGTGTGCCTGCGCATCGACTGCGGTGGCATTGACGACCCACTCACCATTATAATTCATGGTGATCTTGCCCTCATCGGGCTTCTCGACACCCATGATGCACTTGATCAGGGTGGATTTGCCTGCGCCGTTCTCACCGACCAGCGCACGCACCTCGCCTTTCTGCAAGGTGAAGCTCACGTCTTTCAGTGCCGTAACACCGGGGTAGAACTTGCTGACGTGTTCAATTTTTAAGATCGTATTCTCTTGCAATGTTGCACCCTCATTCCTTTGGAAAAGAAGGCCGCTGCGGTCTGCAAGGCCGCAGCGGCCCTCACGGTTTCGTTCAGAGATCGATATTCAGTCCGGAATTACTTGACGTACGGGGACATCATGAACTGGATCTTCTCGCTGTCGATGTTCTCCATGTTGACAACGACAGGCGGGCAGTTGACCTGCTTGGAGGTCTCGGGGTTCTGGCCGTTGACCAGCGTCAGGATGGCGTTCTCCATGCACTTGTAGCCCTGGGTGAAAGCGTCCTGAACAATGATGGCGGACAGGAAACCATCGCGCAGAGCGGCGATCTCGACATCGTCGGAGTCAACGCCGATGGAAACGACGCCTTCCTTCATGTTGGCCGCACGCAGAGCGTTGCAGACGCCGTCGCAGGTGACGTTGTTGCCGGCATAGATGCCGATGAGGTCAGCGCCGACAGCGTTGATGGTGTTCTCGGCATCAGCCTGAGCATCCGCGGAGTCGTTGTCGTTGTACTCGGTGTCGGTCAGGGTCAGGCCGGGAGCCTTCTCAGCCATGTAGTCACGGAAGCCCTGCATTCTGAAGTCCAGAGCAGCGTTCTCCATGTTCATCTGCATGCCGATGGTGCCCTTGTCGGTGGAGATGCCCTTTTCAGCCATGGCGTCGAGGAAAGCCTGAGCGGCCATCTCGCCGATGGTGGTGTTGGAGCAGTAGTAGAACTCGTTGTAGTACTCGCCATGAGTGCCCTCGTCGCCCTCATCGCCGTTGCCAAGGCCGCAGTTGACGAAGTTCAGGACGATACCTGCGTCATGGGCTTCCTTTGCCTTCGGGACGGTCGGGTCGATGTTCAGGGTAGCGGTCAGGATCGCGTCAGGCTGGCTGGCGATCGCGTTCTCCAGAGCGGAGACATAGCCTTCTGCATCAGCCTCTTCGGCAGGGCCGGTGATGGAGTACTCGATCTTAACGCCGAGCTGCGCTTCGTAGTCCTTCATGGCCTGCTTGATGCCGGTCTCGATCTGGCTCCAGAAATCGGAAGCCGTAGACGGAGTGACATAGATGATCTTGTAGGTCTTGCCGGACTCGTTGTTGTCGGTGTTGTCGGTGTTGTCGCTGTTGTTGTCGTTGCTCTCGGTGGGAGCGTCGGTCGCGGGCTGGGTGTCGTTGTTGCCATCGCTTGCGCAGGCAGCAAACAGGCAGCCGACCATAGCGATCACAAGAAGCAGTGCGATGAGTTTCTTCATTGTTGTTTTCCTCCTAATTTATTTAATGAAATTGCACGCTGCAATTACATCCGATCACATAACACCCTTCTGCAGGATGATGCAGCCATACGGCAGGCGCTCGCTCGTGCAGATGGTGACGTAGGCCTTTGCAGCCTTCTCATAGAATTTCGTGCGCTCGATCTGGCCGACGCACTTGGCATCGTAGCCGTGCTTCACGACGGCGGCGATGGTGTCGTCCCAGACCTTGTTCTCCGTCAGGACAACGCCGGAATCCGCATCCGGGACCATGTACTCGATGGGGTGGGCTTCATACTCGACGTCCAGCGGAACGAGCTGCAGGACGGCGTCGACCATCTCGGCGGCCGTGTTGCCCTTGGCCTGAATGCTGATGGCGTTCGGAGACTTCGTGACGGGCGGATAGAAGTGGTCCGCGATGACAATGAGATCGCCGTGGCCGGTGTCGGCCAGAGCCTTGAGCAGATCAGAACCGATGATATCAGGAACTCCTCTTAACATGATGAATGATCCTCCTTCAGATTTTCACGCACATCCGGTGCGTCAGAAACAAATCAGTGCTCCGCGAGGAACGCGTCGATCTCTTCGCGGGTCGGCATGGCCGGGGTCGTGCCGATGCGCTGCACGGACAGGGCAGCCAGGCCGCTTGCGAAGCGGGCAGCCTCCCAGATGTCCTTGCCCTCGGCCAGAGCGGCCAGCAGGCCGCCATTGAAGGCATCGCCTGCGCCGGTCGTGTCAACGGCCTTGACATGGAAGGCGGGGATGATCTCGGCGCGGTCGCCGGTGTTGATGTAAACGCCGCGGCTGCCGAGCGTGATGAGCACGTTCTCAACACCCTTTTCGAAGAAGATCTTCGCGGCGCGGTTCGCGCTCTCGAGATCCGTGACGGCGACGCCGGTCATTTCCTCTGCCTCGACCTCGTTCGGGGTGACAAGCCAGCAGCCCTTCAGGAATTCGTCGGTGACGGACTGATACGGGGCGGTATTCAGGATGACGCGGACGCCGTGCTCCTTGGCAAGCTTTGCTACGGCCTCGTTGGCATCCTGATTGACCTCGAGCTGCAGCAGAATATAGGCGGAATCGCAGATGCGCTGCTCAACGGACTTGATGTCCTCGGCCGTGATGGTGCCGCAGGCGCCCGGAACAATGACGATCTCATTCTGGCTCGAATTCTCATCGACCATGATGAGGGCGATGCCCGTTGCGACGTCGTCGTTATAGAAGAGAAAATCCTTCGGCATGTTCAGCTCGGTCATGACGTCCAGTGCCACGTTCGCCATGGAATCGCGGCCCAGCTTCGTGATCATTGCCACATCGCCGCCAGCCTTATGCGCCGCGACGCCCTGATTGAAGCCCTTGCCGCCGGCGCCCTGCTTGAAGAAGCTGCCCTTGACCGTCTCGGCGGGAGCGGGCAGATGCGGGGTGCGCGCCATGAGATCGACGACAAAGCTGCCAAATACCGTTACCTTCTGTTTCAATTTCGTTACCTCCAGTCAAACACGCCGGAAAGCTCCGGCTCACAAACCTGACAAATTATTATTAATGTGCCCTGCCGCTCTCCGGCAGCAGCTCCGAGCCGCGCAGCAGCAGCTCCGTCGGCAGGCACTCGCGCGCGCCCGCGCGCTCACCCCGCTCGCTTTCAAACCGCTGCAGCAGCAGGCGCATGGCCTGCTGGCCCATTTCCGGCACGTCACGGCTGACGACGGAAATGTTGTAATCCAGCCAGCACAGTGCGTCGATATCATCAAAGCCAACCAAAGCGATGTCGGTGCCTACGCGGAGCCCCAGCTCATTGAACGCCTTGAGGCACCCGTAGGTCGTCATATTGTTGGAAGAGAACACCGCCGTGGGCGGCTCCTGCATGGCGCACAGCGCCAGCGTCTGCTCATAGGCACAGTCGACCATGAAGTCGCCCTTGCGGATATAAGCCGGTGTGACGGGCAAGCCGTGCTCCCGCAGTGCGCGGTAGTAGCCGCGCAGGCGCTCGCGGCCGGGGCGCGAGGCCTCGGGGCCGGTGATGATGGCGATACGGCGGTGGCCGACGCGGATCAGCTCACTGACGGCCGCATACACGCCGCGCTCATCGTCCGTGACGACACGGTCGAAGAACTGACTGTCGACCTCACGGTCGAGCAGCACCACAGGGATGCCGAGTGTCTCAAAATTGTGGAGCCGCTTCATCGTCTCGGGGTCCTGCTCGGAGACCGGCGTGATGATGATGCCGCGCAGGCGGTGCTCGCGCATGGTCTGCAGGACCTGATGCTCGCGGTCCGTATTTTCTGCGGTGTTGAACAGCAGAACGTGATAGCCCCGCTCATCGGCCACCCGGGTGATGCCCTCGAGCAGCAGGGAGAAGAACGGGTTGTTGATATCCGGGATGACGACGCCGATGGACGTCGAGGTCGAGGTGCTGAGCGAACGGGCCGTGCTGTTGGGAACGTAGTTGAACTTGCGGACGGCATCCATCACGCGGCGGTAGCTCTTCTCGCTGACCGCGTTGCTGTGATTGATGACGCGCGAGACCGTTGCGATGGAGACACCGGCCTCTCTGGCGATCTCGTAGATATTGGCTTCCTGCTTTCCCATTCCCCTCACCGTCCTGTGCCGCTTTTCCGCTCCCAAGCTCCGGAATTCCCGGAATTTTGGGAGTTGTAAGGGCTTACAGACATCCGCTCAAAAAAAGCAGCGCATCGCTGTCCCGCTTCCGGGAGGTCGCTGCCGGTCAGGCATCCGCTGTGCCTGACTGAAAATGTAAACGCTTACTTCAATTTCTGGTGCTAGAATACCGCTGTTTTGCCCCATTGTCAAGGGGTTCTGTATAAATTTGTCGAAGGTCACAATTTCTGTTTTTCGAATTTGTGCAAAATCACAGAGGAATATTCTGTAAAATTACTATGTAAGGGCTTTCAAAAAGGCTCCCCGCCAGTTTCCCGGCAGGGAGCCTCAGAAGTGCAGTGAATATTATTCCAATTGATCGAGATTTTTTCCAAAGCTGTCCAGGCAGTGTTCCAGAAACCAGTCCAGCTCCGGCAGGTGCATGTCCGTCAGGGCCTGTCTTGTCTGCTCGGCTGCCGAGGCAAATTCCTGATTTCCCGCGCGCAGCTCCTCGATGCACTTGATGTGCGCCGAGAGCTTGTCCGCCGCCTTGACGATGTCGTGCACCGTGGGGTCGGACTCCCGCACGAGCGGAGCATAGCTCGGGCGCAGGGCCTCGGGCAGCAGCTCGAGCAGCTTATCCGCACTCACGCGCTCCACCTGCTTATAGGCCGCGCGAATGTCGGGGTTATAATACTTCACCGGCGTCGGCAGGTCGCCCGTCAGGATCTCGGAGGCATCGTGGAACAGCGCCGCCGTGGCGCAGCGCTCCGGATCGGCCGGAAGGCCGAGGATGTCGCGCCGGATGAGCGCCAGCCCGTGGGCCAGCACGGCGACCATGTGGCTGTGCTCCTGCACGTTTTCGGAAAAGGTGTTGCGCATCAGGCCCCAGCGCGTGATATAGCGCATGCGGGATACGAGCGCGTAAAAGCGGTATTCCTCAGACTTCATCCGGATCATACTCCTCTCTGCGGCGCGGGCGCATCGGCGGCCGCTGCGGCTCCGGCGCGGCAAACGGCGGCGTGCGGCGCTGCGGCGCAGGACGGGAGGCCGTACGGGCTGCGGGCCGCGGAGCCGGGCGGCGCGAAACGGCAGACGCTCTGCCGTCCTCTCCGCGCAGACGGGCGCAGACGGCGGCATACCGGGCGAAGAAGTCCCCGGCGCGGCGCGGGGCCGCGCCCTCCAGCCAGAGGCAGGGCTCCAGCTCCAGACCGGCCGCGCAGCGGACGAAGCGCCCGCCGACCCCCATTTCCTCCGCAAACGGGAGCATCCGGTAGAAATACTGCGGGTCCTGCAGCGTCAGGCGCTGCAGCGAGGCACTGTCTGCCCGGCACAGATAGCGCCGCAGACCGAGCAGGCGGCGCAGGCGCTCCTCGCCTGCGGAAGTCCGGCGGCCGCCGAACAGCGTTGTCCCCGCGCAGAAGACCTGCAGCAGCAGGCTCAGGAGCTGATACGGCAGAGAGCCCGCCAGTACGCCGGAGATCACAAGTGCGATCGCACTGAGGCCGCCCAGCGCCAAGGCCAGCGCACGGCGGCGGCGGAACAGGGAGCCCACGCCCCGCTGCACGAGCACGCAGGCCGCCGTACCCAGCGCCGTCAGCACCGGCAGCCAGACCCAGCGTGAGCCCGTCGCAGGCAGAAGGCGGTCAAACGTTAGAAGCGAGGCAAACAGGCCTGCAGCTGCGCCGAGCAGGCGCAGCACAAGCGGGTTTCCGCCCGTGAACATTCGCCGCCGCCAGCCCGTCAGGATCGGAGCCTGCATCTCGCGCACGGCAGCCTGGTAGCGCAGGCCGCCCGCCTCACACGAAGCGCCCGCGCGGAACAGCGCGGCAAAGAAGCGCCGCTCCGAGGGCTTGCGCTCGTTGCCCATCTCCATGCGCTTATAGAGGATCACCCGTCCGCGCGACATCCGCACGGTCAGATAGCCGAGGTTGCCCCAATGAACGATCATGCCCGCAGCGTCCGGCGCTTCGCCGAGGAGCTGGCAGGGGATCTCACCCGCCGTGGACTCCATGCCGATAGTCTGCTGCGCGCGCGGGAGGATCAGCCCGCTGCGCAGGCGCAGGAACCAGAACGCCACGGCCGCCGCCAGCAGCACCAGAAAGGCGATGCGGTCGAACCCGGCCGTCTTGCCGGGCTGGTCGCGCAGATTGAACGTATCCGCCGGGAACTGCACCGCAACGGTCAGCGTCTCATGATCGCGCATGGCGGCCGTGGACTTCGCCGTCACGGTATTTTCCTGCGTGCGGATGTCGAGATAGTTGTCCACCACGTCGCCGTAGTAGCCGCTCGTCCACTCCGGCGCGTTCGTGACCTGTGCCGGGAACGTCATGGTCAGGGTATAACTGTCAATGGCATAGTCCCAGCCCGTCTCGGGCAGGCTCAGGCGGAACTGCTGGCCGTCCGCGGCCTCGGCCGCACGGCACGGCAGCGTATAGCTGCAGGTGAACTGCTGCTTGCCGCTGAAGCCGGCAGGATTGCTCAGCTTCAGGCAGGTCACGCCATCCTGCAGGACCGTTTCATAGCTCCACCCGGCCAGCGTGATGTCACGCGCGTCCGTCCCGAGCGGGATGAGCAGGCTGTCCTGCGCGGCGGAAAAATCCACCTCCGCCGTCATCGTGACCTCGCACACGCCGTCCTCCCGGACGTTGACCGCCGCCTCGAGCGACGGCAGCGCCGCGTCCGCCGCCAGCGCACTCAGGCTCAACGCCAGCGCGCAGAAAACGGCAAGAAAAAATCGCCGCAAGGCAATCTCCCCCATTCTTTTTTCTTTCATCTGCATAACGATAACACAAAACCGCGAAAAATGCAACTTCCGCGCAAAAATTGGCGGCTTGCCGCACCTATCAGGATATGGTATAATGAATTTATATCACATCGTTTACGGAGGAACAGCATGGGTAGATTTTCCAACGTCCTGCTTGCCAGTGACTTTGACCATACGCTGACGGATATGTCCGGGCAGATCCCCGCCCGCAATCTTGAGGCCATCGCCGCCTTTCAGGCCGAGGGCGGCATTTTCACCGTGGCCAGCGGCCGGAGCATTCCGATGTTCCGCAAGAAGGCCGCACTCGTGCCGGTGAATGCGCCGTGCATTCTCTATAACGGCGGCGCGTGCTACGATTACCGCACGGACGAGCTGCTGTTTGCCTTCCCGCTCGCGGACGACGCCCCGCAGCTGCTGCAGGCTCTGCGCGACCACTGTCCGAACGAGCGTACCGAGGTGCAGACGCTCGACTGCCACTATGCCTACGGCGACGATCCCCGCCGGGATGCCGCGCTGGCTGCCAACGGCGTGCCGGTACAGCACGAAGCTGTCCTGCCGCCGCAGCCATGGATCAAGCTGGCCGTCTATGGCACGTCGAAGCAGGTGGGCTATGACGACCCGGCCAACACCCCGCCGGAGGAGATCGCCTATTTTGACGAGCTGCAGCGCTACACGGCCGGGCTCGTCGGCGATCGCTATGCCATCACCCGCGCGCTGCCGCGCAATATGGAGATCAGCGCGGGCGGCTGCGACAAGGGCACTGCCGCCCGCCGTCTGGCCGACACGCTCGGCCGCAGCATTCTTGTCTGCGTCGGCGACGCACCGAACGACCTCGCCATGCTGCAGGCCGCAGATTACGGCTTCCGCACAGGCGACTGCGACCCGGCCATGCGCCGCTATGACTTCCGCGATGCCGCGCCGAGCGCCGAGGGCAGCGTAGCCTCCGTCATCGACGCGCTGCGCACCCTGCTGTGAGCGCCATGCGGGAGGTCTGGAACCGCGCGCAGGGCGCGCTGACGCAGGAGCCGGAGGTCGGCGCGGGCGCCATGCACTTTGTCTACGGCACGGCGTTCGGCCGCCTGCTCGCCCGCGGCATTCTCTGCCGCCGCTTTGTCTCGCAGCTCTATGCCGCATGGCAGAAAAGCCCGCTTTCCCGCGGGAAGGTGCGCCGGTTTCTGGCGCAGTATGACATCGACGTCTCGGACTGCACGCAGCAGACGTTCCGGTGCTTCAACGATTTCTTCACCCGGCAGCGCATCCGTACGGACGACCGCTCCGCCCCGGACGAGCTTCCCGCCATCGCGGACTCCAAGCTGACGGCCCTGCCCATTGGGGGGGACAGCGTCTTTACCGTGAAGGATGTCTCCTACCGCCTCGGCGAGCTGCTGGCGGACGACGCGCTGGCGGAGCGATTCCTCGGCGGCTGGTGCCTGATCTTCCGCCTGTCGCCGGATGATTACCATCGCTATGCTTATCCGGGCACCGGCACGCAGGAGCCGACGGTCCGCATCCCCGGCGTGCTGCACAGCGTCAACCCGATCGCAGGCTCGCTCGGCGTCTACCGCCGCAATGCCCGCGCCCGCACGCTGCTGCACACGGAGCACTTCGGCGATGTCGTGCAGATGGAGGTCGGAGCCATGCTCGTCGGCCGCATCTGTAACCACGAGACCGGCGCTGCCGCCTACGCGCGCCTGCAGGAAAAGGGCTACTTTGAATACGGCGGCTCGACCGTCATCCTGCTGCTGGAGCATGGGAAGTTCGAACCCGCCGCGGATATCGCCAAATGGTCGGCCCGCGGCATCGAAAGCAAGGTAAAGACCGGGGACCCGGTCGGGAGGAGACCATGAGCGAACACTATAAATTTTTCCAGAACCGGGAATGTGAATACTTCCCCTGCCACAGGACGAACGATCCGGAGCACTTCAACTGTCTGTTCTGCTTCTGCCCGCTCTACGCCCTCGGCGAGCGCTGTGGCGGCGGCCTGCAGTACACGGAAAGCGGCATCAAGGACTGCTCCGCCTGCCTGTTCCCCCACCGCCCGGAGAACTACGACCGCATCTGCGCCCGCTTTGCCGAGCTTGCCGCCCTGTGCCGCAGGCCGCCGGAAGAAGCGGGTACGCCGTTGTAAGCGGCCGCGCGGCAGGTTGAAAATGGAAAGTGGACAATATCGTGGGGCAGCCTCGGCGGATTCACGGGATGCTGCATGAGATTGCCACGTCGCTTCGCTCCTCGCAATGACACATCAGGATGCGCGGCGAGTATCAATGCCCTTTTACCGTTGAAGCGTCCTCCGCAAGGCGTTCCCTGCGCGCCCCATTCGCACAGGCTGCCGTTAAAATCACAAACAACGAATGATATTTTCGTAGCGTCGCTCAGTGAGCGACGCTACATTTTTTCACCTTTTCACCGTATTTTTACCGTAGCCGGAACTGCGTATGCAGCAGCAGGCAAAGGGCCGGATCCGGGGCGCGGAGCGCCAGAGCCGCGACGCCCGCCTGCTCCAGCGCGCGCAGGCGCTCCATCCAGCTGCGCAGGCCCGCAAAGCGCACCGTGTGCGGCATGCCCGTCTCATCGCGGTAGGAAAAGCACGTCAGGTGCTTCGCAGCGTCATAGTGCAGGCAGGCTCCGGTCCGCCGGGCCAGGGCCAGCGCCTCACCCCGGCTGAGCCGCTCCGTCCGAAGGCCGCAGCGGTCGCACGCCGCATCGTCATAGTCCGCCAGTAAGCGTTCCGGCGGCAGCCCCGGAAGACCGGGCGCAGCGCGCACCCGTCCGGCAGCGGCAGCCAGCCGAGCCAGCATCGGGGCCTCCCAGCCGAACGCGCCGGGCCGCGGCAGGGCCAGCGTCAGTCCTCCGCCCCGCTCCGCCAGAAGCGCCTGCAGCCGGGAGACCAACGGAGCCGGATCGCAGTCCGGCAGCAGATCACGGACCGCCAGCTCGACCTGCGCCGTGCCATGCGCGCGGCAGAGCGCGGCCGTTTCGAGCAGAAGGCGCTCCTGCGCGGCCCGGCTGCGGAGCAGGGTTTCCAGCTTTGCCCCGCTTCCCGTGAGGCGCAGGCAGGCCGGGCGGCCATGCAGCGGCAGGCGATGCAGCGCGCCGTCGCCGTCAAGCTCCGCAGCGTCCGCCGCCAGCTCACATGTATAGGATAGCCCCAGATCGTTCCATTCCGGCCCCATCGTGCCGCACAGCGCCAGCGGCCGCGTGCCGCGCTCCCGGAAGCCCAGCACGAGCCGCCGCCCCGGCCGGAGCGGCCCGGGATTGCAGCGGCGCAGCTCCGGCAGGCCAAAGCGCGCAGACAGGCTCTGCCAGCTCTCGCCGCACCGGACGGTGTGCAGTGCCTGCGGATGCAGCACGAGCAGCTCCTGCCCGGTCAGCGGCTCCGCCGTCCCGTTCCACGCGGCAAGCAGGTCCGGTCCGGTCCCGTGCATCGCAGCGATGCCGCGCAGCGTCTCTCCCGGCAAAACGGTGTGGATCATCGCACTCACCTCCTGCCAGCATATGCGCAGCATTTTGATTCGGCTATACGGGCATAAAAATATCCCGCAGGGAAACCCCGGCGGGGTATGAGCTTGTCAAAAAAGGATTTTTGCCAAGCTCTCAAACGAGACCCGTTTCACTGGGCTCTCGTTTGAAAGGGCTGCGGCT
>ENA-UOJG01001206-UOJG01001206.1-human-gut-metagenome-genome-assembly--contig:-C47-NODE-1206-length-29208-cov-7.667924_pt1 | contig 29208 bp, 26 predicted proteins | sample MGYA00242340_ERZ723887 | MGnify/ENA metagenome assembly ERZ723887 | reverse complement strand
CGGCATCCTTGTCCGGAAAGGCATGAAAACCATTCAGCGACAGGACGGTATCAAAACTGCTATCTTCAAAAGGAAGCTTGCCCACATCGCCCTGTACAAACGTAACGTTTGCAGGCGCGCGGTCTTTCGCCTTTTTCATCATATCAGGGGAGTAGTCCAGGCAGGTGACCTCCGCCCCAGGAAGCGTTCGGTACACCGGCATGGTCAGTACGCCGGTTCCCACCGGAACCTCCAGCAGCTTTCCGGAGAAGCCTTCCGGAATGCCTGCAAGCGCCAATTCCAGGTATCTGTCGTTTTCCGCCTTGCCCATGCTCCATACCAGCTTGCACACCGCCTTCCCCAGCAGCGTGGAACAGGTAATCATACCGTCGTAGAACGTAGCCTCTTTGCCCAAGCTCCGATAGGCGCTTTGGATTGCTTCATGCCTGCCCATTTTCCTTACCCCCTATGAAATCAGCGCCACAGCCGCGCCTGTGATCAGCCCGATAATCACTCCAAACAAGCTGCCTGGAAACAGCATTCCTTTCACATGAAACCACTTCTGGGCGTATTCCTTATCCATGTGTTCGGTTCCCGGAAGCCTAAACATCTTCATCTTGGCAAACAGTACCCAGTCGATAAAGAAAGTATCGTAGGCGCCTATTGCCACAAACAAAATCACCGCAAACAAAAAGCCGTTCCCAAAGCTATCCGCCCCCGCAAGCAACGCGCCGCCTGTTAGAATGGCGGAAAACAGCACTAGCGCCGCCGACTTGATAAGAAGGGTGCGCTTGCTGAACGGAGCGGTTTCAATACGCGGATGGTTTTTGAAATAGGCCTCCTGAATTTCGGGAGGATAGTTATGAATACCAGCCGCCGGGTTTTTTGCCGTAGCAAGAAGCACTATCAAAGTAAAAAGCGCCAAAAAAGCCGCCGTTTCCCATAAAACCATGCACCAGTTCATAGCCGTTTCTCCTTCCTATCTAAGGCAAAGATATAGCCCAAAACATGCCCGCTCCGCCCTTAAGGCAGCCTAAGGCCAGCACGATCACAAGAATATTGAACGTTGCTGCCTGTGTGCTCCCCAACCTGGCTATAACCCATGGGACCGTGCTACACACCGCATGATACACCGCTCCCGGTACGCAGCACCGCCGCCAGCGCTGGAATATTGAGCAATTTTTCTACGTCACCTGCCCTTTGGGAAGGTACGCCAGCAGCACATCCTCTACCCAGCATATCAGGCTGCCAAGCATGCCCATCTCTCCTTTTGTTCAAATAGCACGTAAAGCGCCTTGGCGCGGCCGCCTTTCTTCCTGCCTGATAGGGGCCGCAAAGGCAAGGGCGGGCAGTCCGTTATCGTTTTCTCTATCCAAGCGCCACATCCAGCGCCAGCATAACCGTAAAACCCAGCGCAAACGCAAGCGTACCCAAATTGGAATGCTTGCCTGCCGACATTTCCGGGATCAGCTCCTCCACTACCACATAAATCATCGCGCCCGCGGCAAAGCTCAACAGATACGGCAACGCCGGCACTACAAGACCCGCGGCTAAAACCGTAAACGCCGCCGCTACCGGCTCTACCGCGCCGGACATAACGCCCCACAAAAACGCTTCCCGCTTCTTCATCCCCTCCGCCCGCAGCGGCATAGAGATAATCGCTCCTTCCGGGAAATTCTGAATGGCAATGCCGAGCGCCAAGGTTAACGCTCCTGTAATCGTGATCGCTTCATTTCCCGCCAGCCAGCCCGCATATACCACGCCCACGGCCATCCCCTCAGGGATGTTGTGCAGCGTTACGGCCAATACCAGCATTGTGGTTCTTTGCAACGACACTTTAGGGCCTTCCGGCTCGCCGCCTCCCTGGTGAAGATGGGGAATCACCCTGTCCAAAAGCAGCAAAAACAGAATACCCAGCCAAAATCCCGCTACTGCGGGCAGAAAAGCCCATTGCCCCATTCCTGACGATTGTTGCATTGCGGGAATCAGCAGGCTCCAAATGGAGGCCGCCACCATAACCCCTGCGGCAAACCCCGTCAGCGCGCGCTGTATAGCGGTAGGAAGCGCACTGCGCATAAACAATACGCAGGCAGCGCCCAACATCGTTCCCAAAAACGGAATCAGTATGCCCTGGATAGCCTCTCCTGGCATTGCATCTCCTTCTTTCTCTAATGGTATCGAAGGTTCATTAAGGGCAATCGCCTTACCCCTTTAAATCCGCTTATACTCCTTTAAAATCAACCCGCCAAACACAAAGCACAGCAGGCCGCCGCCACATAAAATACCAAGATAGGCCGTTCCCTCCAGCCCCGTTAGCAAAGCGAGGGCCAAAGCAAGCAGCGAAACAATCATTCCGGCAAGCCCGCCAAAGGTCAACGCGCCAAAGCCGCGGTACAGGCGCTTTTTGGGCAGCATGCGGGCAAGGCGAAGGATTCGCTCGCTGACGAGCTCCACAACGCCGCGAATCATAACCGCGCCACATAGCAAATCCAGAAGAAGCAGCCCACGGATACCATCAGTATTCATACACTCCGGTCTTTTCGCAAAGCAGAGGAACAGCCCAGCCAGGAAGGCAATCCATCCGATATTTCCAGGTATATCATAAGCAATCCACCTGGCGTCGCTTATGTTCGATCTATACATCCGCAATCCCCCATTTTTTTAAGAACAGGCATCGAATCCCAATGCATTAGCCTCTGCCCGCCTGTGAACCAGTCAGAACATACTCTTAAGCATGGCGCGTTGCTCCCTCATATTGTTGACGCAGGGCGGCCCAGTCCGGCATGGCATTACGCATGGCGTCCCAGTTAGGCATCAAAAAATCAGGCCGTTTTTTGCGCAGCCGTTCAAAGGCTGCGTCCATTTGCTCCATCTCCGAAACGGCATGGCGGCAATGAGCCGCCGCAGCCAGTTCGCCGATAACGGTTTTGGCCATCGCGAACAAAAGCGCCCTCATGATAACCCGCCTGATTCCCGGGCGATAAAACATGTCGTCATCTTCCGGCACGATAGAGTATCCCAGCTTTACCAGCAGATCATAGCCCTCCCTGGCGGCCTCCATGCTTCTGCGCCGCTGCTCTCCCGTTGTTCTCTTATAATCGCAACCGGCCGCGTAGGCCAAATATGCCAGCGGCAGAACGGCTGCCGCATGGCATTTTAGAAAGCTTTCCATGGCATCATACCAGCGCAGCCGGAAGACTGTATTCTCAAACAGCCGTTCCATCTTCTCCCGCAGCGCGTCCTGGGCAGGGGTTTCCAACAAGCCGATGTTCATTTTTCCAGCACCCATCCGCTCGCAGATGAGCACTTCCCCCTCGCGCTTTCCGGCAGTCGCCTGAAAACCGAAAAGAATTTGCTTTGGAACCTTGGAATGCGTCTTGATATATGCTTCCATATCCGGTGCGGACAGATTGTTGCCCACAAGGACGATTACATCCGCGTCCATTGCCGCAGCATCATCCAAGATGGCTCCAGCCTGCTGATAGTTCATAGTGAAAAACACGATATCGTAATGCCCGCTAATGCCGTCCCTCCCGATAATCCGCGGACGATCTATGGTGGTTTTTCTCTGCAAATGATGCCGGATGGTCAGGCCCTTTGCCTCCAATGTGCGCCGCCAATTCCCCCTGGCCAGCAGGGTCACGTCGTTTCCGGCCTCGCACAGCACATGCGTCAGATAGGCTCCAATAACGCCCGCTCCATATACCAATACCTTCATTACAATCCCCTCCTTCAAAAGGCTGTTCCCAGATAATCCAGCGCGGCATGGATCAATACCGGCAGCCAAAGCGTACCGGATCACAGGCGCAATTTGTAGAGCGCACAGGCCTCCGTAATACCATAGCGCCCATAAATAATCCGCCGCCGCGATCAGTACCGCAAGCGCCGCAAAAATTGGGCGTTTCCTTTCGCCTGTCATGCAGCGCGCCCTCCTTGGCCGGGCTGAGCTTCCAAATAGCACAGCGGGGCGATGCTGCTGCCCATCAGGCAATGCCTGTTCACCGTAAAATGGTGACTGGCTACATAGGCAATCAGATCATCCGCGGTCCATTGAAAATAGGTATGGAACCCGGCCAGCTCCAGTATCCGCGCCCGCAGCCGCAACCCGGCGCCCTCCCCATGCACAAAGGTTGGGGCAATCAAAACGCCGCTAGGCTTGAGTACGCGGCGAATCTCCCGCAGGGCCAGCTGGGGATTGGGCATGATGTGCAGCCCGTTAACAATCACCACAGCGTCAAAGGTTTGATCCGCGTAGGGCAGGTTTGTAGCGTCCTGAACGGAAAAGCGCAGCCTATATGAGCATGCCTTCTCCTTTGCTTTAGCGATCATCTCCGGCGAAAAATCCGTCGCTTCCAGGCTTTTGACGCTGCCCGCAATACGGTAAGAAATCAGCCCCGTGCCGCAGGCCAATTCCAAAACATGCATATTTCGGGAAAGACGTTTCTTTATTTCACAAGCAATTTGATCATAAAGCCGCTCGTTGCTGTGCATGAACCGGTCATATGCGCCCGCCCATCGCTTCCAGAAATGCTTGTTATCCGCTTCTTTGCTCCGCTTCATGGCTATGCTCCCTTTCCTTCCTTCTAGCCGGAACATCCAAATCTTCCCGCGCGCTCACGCCGAATTGGTAGCTGCCGCATTTGAAACGAATTTTCCGCATAGGTTTCACCTTAGCTAACAGCCCCATGAAATCGGGCCAAAAGTTAGTAGTGGCTAACTTTCATTCATTAAAGATCGCGCATTCCTGCGCGACATTGAAGCAGCCTTCCCAAAAACTTACCGGTCAGGAAACAGCTCTTTGCAAATACCACGGATGAAGGTTTCCAACACCTGGGGATAAAGCGGGCCTATCTCCGCCTGGTGCGTCACCGTAAGCATCAACCCCCGTACCGTTGCCGCCGCCAGCTTTGCGCGGCGTTCTTCTCCCGCGCACAGGGGCGTTAACAGCGCGGCGATATGAACCTCATCGTCATGATAATGCGTTTCCAGAATCTCTTTCGGAAGCCGACGCAGCAGTATGGGCACGTCGTTCTCCCAAAACGCGCTCATGCCGCTATCCTGCAGCATCCGGCACATCTCCAGCAGCGCCTTCGCCGCGCAGTCCCGCGCCGGAAGCCGCCGGTATTTCTCCAGCGCCTGAGCGGCACAGCCATACATCTCCTCGTGAAACGCTTCCAGCACCTCCAAAAACAGCATTTCCTTGGATGCGTAGAAGTGATAGAACGCCCCCTTCGATATATCCGCCGCTTGCGCCAGCTGTTCCACCGTCGTTTTTCTCATACCTGCCGTGCAAGCCTGCCGCCGGGCCTCCTGGCGCAAAGCCAACAGAATTTGCTCGCATTCCTTGTCTGTAAACCTGCCAGCCATGCGCGCCCCTTTCTTTGTGACCAAATTAGAAATACAGTCATATTATATGGGCGATTGCACCCTATGTCAATCTCTTCCGAACAAAGATTCGCGCAGTCTGGCCGCCTTTTGGCCAAACCTGCCGAAAAACACCGAAAGTACAAACACACGCCTTGACAAACACAATAGAAGGCCGTTAGAATGAATGTCGAATTTGACGGATACTGCAGGAGGGAGGGAAGCCCCATGGTACAGCGCGTTGCAAAAACTTGCATGGCGGCTTTCTGCGCTGAAGAAAACGGCGCATCCTACTGCATGGAAAAGAATAACAATTTGACGGATGGCATGCTGCATATGCCATCCGTTTTGATTGCGCTGCTGGCCCTGCTTACCAAGCTGGGCCTGATTTGCATTGCCATTAAGGGCCTTCGACTGTGCCTGATTCTTCCGGTTCCATGCGCGTCATAGCGGTGTGGCTTCTTGACGAAGGTTCAAGAGGGCGCTGCATGATGCGGCGCTCTCTTTTTATTATATAGAAATCAAAGACAAAAGAGAGGCTGTGGTAACGTGGAATTCCTCAATTTTCTTCTGGCAATCAGTCCCATTGCTTTGGTGCTGGTAGGGATCCTCTCCTTCAAAAAACCGGCGATGAAGGTCGCCCCGGTTGCGCTTCTGTGGACGGTGCTCTTGGCGTTGACGTATTTCAACATCAACGGCTTGACCTTTTCACAGAATGTGGCCGTACTGGATGCGGAATTGTGGAAGGGCATCAAGGAAGGCTTCAAGATTGCTTTTATGGTTTTTGGCGCGTTCGTCATTTTGAACACGCTTAAAAAAACCGGCGCAATTGAGGATGTAAAGCATAATGTGGCTGCGGTATCCGGCCAGGACCGCCGCGTTCAACTGATAATTATCGGTATGATGGTGCCTATCTTCCTAGAGGGCGCAGCGGGTGCGGGCGCTCCCGCCGCATTGGCGGCGCCCTTTCTGGTGGCGCTTGGCTTTAACCCTATTACGGCTATTGCCGCGGCGCTGCTTGGCGATGCCACTCCCTGCTCCTGGGGCGGCGCTGGCCTTACCACAATCAACGGCGGCGCGGCCCTGGTGGACGGCGGCGTATCCACAGTGGCTATGAATTCGGCTATGGTAGGCCGCTTCCACATGTTTGGCGTGTTGGTTATCCCCTTTTTGATGGTGGCGTTGGCGTTCGGCCGCAAGGGCTTCAAGGGGATTGTTCCCTACCTGCTTTATGCGGGCGTTACTACCGGCGCTGTGATGTTCATACTGTCTAATTTTGTGGGGCCGGAGATCACCTCCATGGGCACGGGCCTGCTTGCCATTCTGCTGTCGGTAGCGTATGTAAAAGCGGTGCCTATTCACACGCCTGAAGCATTCCAATACAAGGTGACGGAAACAGTGGAACGCAAGTACAGCGCGGTAAAAGCATTGTCGCCCTACATTTATATTCTGATCCTGCTGCCGCTTGTGCGCTACGGCGTGCCCGCCCTATGGCCAAAGCATGGCTTTGCGGCCATGTGTACCTTTGGCTATATCGGCTGGGTGGACGCGGTGATCTTCCTGTGCGCACTGCTGGGCGCTTTCACCCTGGGCGTGAACCGCAAGGAATTAAGCGCCATCCTAACGCAGACGGTAAAAAATGTAATGCCTGTTATGGTCACAATGAGCAGCCTTCTGATTGTGTCCTACATCATGCAATCCGGCGAAACGGGTATGATCACCCTTGTAGCCAAGGATATTGCCGGCGTCGCTAAGGGCTTCTATCCCGCGGCGGCGGTGCTAATCGGCGCGATGGGTTCCTTTATCACCGGTACGGGATTGGGCTCCAACCTAATGTTCGCGCCCTTGCATATGGAGGCTGCCGCAACCCTTGGTATGAACCCCGTGACCATCTTTGCGGGACAGAACGCGGCCGCTTCCCTGGGCAATCTGATTTGTCCCAACAATACGGTAGCCGCCTGCGCCACCGTAGGCGAGGTGGGCAACGAAAGCAAGGTAATGAAAAAGACCTTGGCAGTCTTTGCGGTGCTGCTTGCGCTATATATGGTGTTGGCAATGCTGTATACGCTGGTGCTCTTTCCGGATTATGGCCGTGAACTTTGGGGTATGCTGTCCGCACAGTAATCAAGGATAAAAAGTTAGAATATGGAAAGGATGACATTGACAATGAAAACGAGAAAGATTGCGATTATCGGCGTGGGCCATGTGGGCGCGCATGTTGCGTACAGCCTGGCGGTACAGGGAATTGCGGACGAACTGTTGCTCATTGACCAAAACGAGCAGAAGGCCGTCAGCGAATGCCAGGATTTGCGGGACAGTATCGCCTACTGTCCCCACCGGGTCCATGTGCAGGTGGGCGATTTTGCAGACTTAAAGGATTGCGACCTGATCATCAACAGCGTCGGAAAAATTGAACTGCTGATTGCCAATAACGACCGCCTGGATGAAATGGACTTTACCATTAGCGCGGTAAACAGCTACGTGGAAAAAATCAAAGCCTCCGGCTTTGACGGGGTACTGATTAACATTACAAACCCCTGCGATATCGTAACCCGCCAGCTGGCGCTGGGCCTGGGCCTGCCCAGGGGTCGGGTTTTTGGCACAGGCACGGGATTGGATACCTCCAGGCTTCTTTCCGCCCTGGCCCGGCAAACGGGTATGGATCACAAGTCCATCACAGCCTATATGCTGGGCGAGCACGGCGCACTGCAATTTGCGCCGTGGTCCGCCGTTACATTCCGCGGCAAGCCCTTGGACGATTGGGCCAAGACTGACGAGCGCTTCTGCTTTGACCGTGACGCGCTCAAGAAGGAGTCCATAGGCGGCGGCTGGGTAACCTTTAAGGGCAAGCACTGCACGGAGTACGGCATAGCCACCACGGCGGCGCGCATGGCAAGCATCGTTTTACATGATGAAAAGCAGATTATGCCCGCCTCCATGGAGCTGTGCGGCGAATATGGCGAAAGCGGCCTGTTTGTGGGCGTGCCCTGCGTCATTGGCAAAAACGGCGTGGAGGAAGTGGTGGAGCTTCCCCTCACTGATGCGGAAAAGGCCGAATTCCATGCTTGCTGCGAGGGCGTGCGCCGGAATATGGAACATTTGAAGGATATCCGCTAACCCGCTCATGTAAAAGAAAGGTATGGGCGGCCGCAGCGCTTATATCAAACATGCAAAAAAGTGGCTCCGGCCACTTTTTTGCGTTAGCGGCCTTCCGCTGCTGCAAGGCTCCGGGGCCTCATTCTTTCCTTAATGTATTGGTCCGTGTTCTACGCCCGGGCAAGGCGTGTTTCTTGCAATTTTAGAAATTATGTCGAATAGCAATAAATATAAAGTTAATAACAATTTTATACATGGCGCTTATTCAAAAGAAATGATATGCTACAACTATAAACGCAGGAGAAAATCCTGCAAAAATAGGAAAGGAAGACGATATAATGAAAAAGTTGCTCAGCATCGCTCTGGCGCTGGTTCTGGCCCTGGGCCTGTGCGCTCCCGCCATGGCCGCCGAATCCATTCAGGTGGCCGCTATCGAAACCGCCTATGGTTCTGACATTTGGGTAAAGGTGGCCGAGGCCTTCACTGCCCAAACCGGCATTGCCGTTGATCTCATCACCGATAAAAACCTGGAGGATGTTATCGGCCCCGCCATGCAGGGCGGAGAATTCCCCGATGTAATCCACCTGGCCACCGGCCGTCCCGCCGGTTTGACCGAGCAGTTCATCAAGGACAATAACATTGCCGATATTACCGATGTGCTCAGCATGACCGTGCCCGGCGAGGAAAAGCTGGTTAGCGAGAAGATCGCTGGCGGCTTCACCGATACCTCTCTCACCAACCCCTACAACGACGGCAAAACCTACCTGGCTCCCATGTTCTACAGCCCCTGCGGCCTGTTCTACAACGCCGGCCTGTTTGAGGAAAAGGGCTGGTCTGTTCCCGCCACCTGGGACGAGATGTGGGCCCTGGGCGAAACCGCCAAAGCCGAGGGCATTTACCTGTTCACCTACCCCACCGCCGGTTACTTTGACGCGTTCCTGTACGCCCTGATGTACAGCGTGGGCGGCCCGGAATTCTTTGAGGCTGCCACCCATTACCAGGAGGGCATTTGGGATAGCGAAGAAGCCAAGACCTGCTTTGAGATTATTGGCAAGCTGGCCTCCTACACCAACCCCATCACCCCCGCGCAGGCCAACAACCAGGATTTCACCCAGAACCAGCAGCTCGTGCTGGATAACAAGGCCCTGTTCATGCCCAACGGCACCTGGATTGTGGGCGAGATGGCCGAGGCGCCCCGCGCCGAGGGCTTCAAGTGGGGCATGACCGCCCTGCCCGCTGTGGAAGAGGGCGGCGCCGGTTACAGCTACACCTGGTTTGAGCAGGCCTGGATTCCCGCCGGAGCCGCCAATCAGGACGCCGCCAAGCAGTTCCTTGCTTTCCTATATAGCGACGTAGCCTGCGAGATCTTCGCTACTGCCGGCGCTATCCAGCCCGTGCTTGGCATTGCCGACAAGCTGGAAGGCGACAACGTGATGTTCTACTCCATCTATGATAACGGCGCCAAGGCTGCCATGGGCAACTTCGCCGCCTTCAACGCCATCCCCGGCGTGGAGCTCTCCCCCGTGTTCTTTGAGCCCATCAACTCCCTGGTTTCCGGCGAGCTGACTGTGGATCAGTGGTTGGAGAACGTTAAGACCGCCAGCGATCAGATGCGCGCCAACCTTAAGTAATTCCAAACCAATTTCGGCGGGATGGCGCTGCTATCCCGCCGGTTTTTATCCTTCATTCTTCCCTCCATCCGTTTGAAAGGAGCGCTTCCGATGAAAAAAACCATTGGCCGCAAAGGCTTTATCTTCCTTTGCGTTGCTCCGGCAGTTATCCTGTTTCTTATTTTTATGGTGCTGCCAACGCTTAATGTGTTTCGCATGTCGCTGTACCAGCGCGGCGCGTATTCCCCTGTTGAAACCTTTGTTGGGCTAAGCAATTTTGCCCAGCTTTTCAAGGACGCCCAGTTTATCCGCTCCATGCAGAACACCATTTTGCTGGTGGTGGTGGTTACCATTATCACCTTTGCCTTCGCGCTTGTGTTCGCCGGCATTCTGACCAGAGAAAAAATCAAGGGGCAGAATTTCTTCCGCATCGTGTTTTACATTCCCAACATTCTGTCCATTGTCGTTATATCCGGTATTTTCTCCGCCATTTACAAGCCTGAAAACGGCATGCTCAACTCCATCATCGGCCTTTTCCGCACCATGACCGATCCCATCCTGTGGAAGGGCGAAAAGCTGGTTATGGTAAGCATCGTCATCGCCATGGTATGGCAGGCCATAGGCTACTACATGGTCATGTATATGGCCTCCATGTCCGCCGTTCCCGGCTCCATCTATGAAAGCGCCGATCTGGATGGCGCGGGCCGTCTGCGTCAGTTCTTCCAGATCACCATTCCCTTAATCTGGACGAACATCCGCACCACGCTTACCTTCTTTATTATCTCTACCATTAACATGGCTTTCCTTTTCGTTAAGGCCATGACCTCCGGCGGCCCCAACGGCGCTTCCGAAGTGGTGCTTGGCTATATGTACAGCCAGAAGGACGCGGGCGTTTATGGCTACTCCATGGCTATTGGCGTGGTGATCTTCCTGTTCTCCTTTGCGCTTTCCGCACTGGTTAATGCTGTCACCAAGCGCGACGAGCTGGAATATTGAGGAGGAAAGCGCAATGAAGAAAAGCAACGATCTTCGCCCCCGTGGCGACCGCGTATATATGGCCTTCATTTACGTGGTGCTTGGGCTGCTGGCGCTGTGTATCCTAGTGCCCGTTGCCTGGGTGTTTATGGCGTCCTTTAAGCAGAATGTAGAATTCTATGGCAACCCCTGGACGCTGCCGCAGGGCCTGTACTGGCAAAACTTTGTAGACGCATGGACGACCGCAAAAATGGGCGAGTATATGCTCACTTCCGTGCTGGTTACGGCGCTCAGCCTCGCCATCCTGCTGGTTGTGGCGCTGCCTGCCGCCTACGTGCTGGCGCGCTTTGCCTTCCATGGACGCACGATCATCAAAACCGGCTTCATGGCAGGCCTGTTCATCAATGTCAACTATATTGTCGTGCCCATTTTTCTGATGCTGCGCGATGGCAATACCACCATGAAACAGCTCTTTGGCAGCGGCTTCCTGCTCAACAACCCGGTAATCCTGGCCGTTGTGTACGCCGCCACAGCCCTGCCGTTTACCATTTATCTGCTTAGCGGCTATTTCATCACGCTGCCCAAAGCCTATGAGGAGGCCGCCTACATTGACGGCGCGGGCTATGGCAAAACAATGCTGCGCATCATCTTTCCCATGGCAAAGCCCTCCATCATTACGGTTATTCTGTTCAACTTCCTTTCGTTCTGGAACGAGTACATTATCTCTATGACGCTGCTAAGCTCCGTAAAGGGCCCCAAAACCCTTCCGGTGGGCCTGCTCAACCTGATGCAGGCGCAGCAGTCTGCCGCCAACTACGGCCCCATGTACGCGGGCCTGGTGCTGGTTATGCTGCCTACGCTCATCCTTTACATATGCGTGCAAAGCCAGCTTACCAAGGGCATGACCATGGGCGGCCTGAAAGGATGAGGTGAAAGGCATGAAGTTTTGGAAAGAGCATACCGCGCTGCGAATGGCGCTGATTGGCATTCTGTTTGTGGCCGGCCTGGTTTTAACCTTTGTTGGCTGGAAGATGACCGGTAAGCTGGCTGGCATGGGCCTAATGCTGTTGGGTCTTGCGCTTTTGCTTGTGGCGTTATATATTTACAACAGGCCCTTTCAGGATCCCCACTAATCATCAGCATGGAGGCATACGCTATGAACGCTTCCCCAAAGGCCGCTGGCCGCCTGACGATTCCCACGGATGTGGATGTTGTAGACGCCACATTAAGCCTGATGAAGCGCTGGGGCGCGGACGCCCTGCGCGATTGCGATGGCACCGATTTTCCCCAGGCGCTGCGCAAGGTGGATGCAAAGGTTTACTCAACCTATTATACCACCCGTAAGGATAACGCCTGGGCGAAGGCTAACCCGGATGAGGTGCAGCAGTGCTATATTATGACGGGCTTTCACACCGCCACGGAAAGCGAGCTGTCCATCCCGCTGATGAAGGGCGTTTCACCCGAGCTGATGGAGGTCAACACGCGTGACGATATCAAGCGCTGGTGGGAAGTGATCGACCGCACAACCGGCGCTGTTGTGCCCGTACAGCAGTGGCGCTATTCTAACGGCAGCGTGATTATCCGCGACGCCGCGCCCTATCACGAATACACCGTCAGCTTTCTTGCATACCTGATCTGGGACCCGGTGCACATGTACAATGCCGTGGTCAACGATTGGAAGGATTTTGAGCATCAGATCACCTTCGACGTGCGCCAGCCAAAGACGCACGCGTTCACCATGCAGCGTCTGCGCCGGTTTATTGAAGATCACCCCTATGTGAATGTTATCCGTTACACAACCTTTTTCCATCAATTCACACTTGTGTTTGACGAGCTCAAGCGTGAGAAGTATGTGGACTGGTACGGCTATTCCGCTTCCGTTTCACCCTATATTCTGGAGCAGTTCGAGCAAGAGGCGGGATATCCCTTCCGCCCCGAGTATATCATCGATCAGGGCTACTATAACAACCAATACCGCGTGCCCAGCAAGGAATTCAAGGATTTCCAGGCCTTTCAGCGGCGCGAGGTTGCCAAGCTGGCCAAAGAGATGGTAGATATCACCCATGAATACGGCAAAGAAGCCATGATGTTTTTGGGGGATCACTGGATCGGTACCGAGCCCTTTATGCCCGAGTTTCAAACCATTGGCTTGGACGCGGTAGTGGGCAGCGTGGGCAACGGTTCCACGCTGCGCCTGATCAGCGATATTCCCGGCGTAAAGTACACCGAGGGCCGCCTGCTGCCCTACTTTTTTCCGGATGTATTCCATGAGGGCGGAGACCCTGTGCGCGAGGCCAAGGAAAACTGGGTGACCGCGCGCCGCGCCATCCTTAGAAAGCCCATCGACCGCATTGGTTACGGCGGCTATCTCAAGCTGGCCTGCCAGTTCCCAGAATTCCTGGATTATGTCGAAAGCGTGTGCAATGAGTTCCGCCAGCTCTATGACAACATCCGGGGCGCTACGCCCTACTGTATAAAAACCGTCGCGGTGCTCAACTGTTGGGGCAGGATGCGCGCTTGGGGCTGCCACATGGTGCACCATGCGCTGTATCAAAAGCAGAATTATTCCTATGCCGGTGTGATTGAGGCGTTAAGCGGCGCGCCCTTTGATGTAAGGTTCATCAGCTTTGACGAGATACGCAAGGATGCGTCCGTGCTGGACGGCGTGGACGTTATCCTTAACGTTGGCGACGGCGATACCGCCCACACCGGCGGCGACGTATGGGAAGACCCCTCGATTGTAAGCGCTATCCGGCGCTTTGTGTACCTTGGCGGCGGCTTCATAGGCGTGGGCGAGCCGTCCGGCCATCAGTACCAGGGCCGTTACTTCCAGCTGGCCTCCCTGCTGGGGGTAGAAAAAGAAACCGGCTTTACCCTCAACTACGATAAATACAACTGGGAAGAACATCCCAACCATTTTATTCTGGCGGACGTTAAGGGCGAGGTGGATTTTGGCGAGGGCAAAAAGAACATTTATGCCTTGGAAAACGCCGAAGTGCTCGTTCAGCGCGGCAAGGAAGTGCAGCTGTGCACAAACGCATTTGGCAAGGGCCGGGCCGTATACATCAGCGGGCTGCCGTATAGCTTTGAAAACGCCCGCCTGCTCTACCGCAGCGTTCTTTGGGCTTCCGGCAGCGAAAATCAGCTGCATTGCTGGTACAGCGAGAACCCCAATGTAGACGTTCACGCTTATGTCAAGAACGGGAAGTATTGCGTGGTCAACAACACCTACGAGCCGCAGGAAACCGTAATCTACCGCGGCGACGGCGCAAGCTTCCCCCTCAGCATTGAGGCTAACGGAATCCTCTGGTACGAAATCTGATTCCGGCGGCCAAGCTCCGGTTAGGAAGCGTCGTTTCGCGCCTTGCGGTATTCGGAAGGGCTAAGCCCGGTATGCCGTTTGAACGCCTGCGAAAAATAGCTGGGGGACGAAAATCCTGTGATGGTGCAAATTTCGGTCAGGCTGTGCGTAGTGTTGTTCAGCAGATGCTGCGCTTCCTGCACCCTGCGTTTGGCAAGGTAATGGATGGGAGAAACGCCATATTGCCGCCTGAACGAATGGGAAAGATAAAATTTGCTGATATGCGCCTGATTGGCCAGCCAGTCCAGCGTAATGGGCTCGGCAAAGTGCTCGTCAATCAGGCGCTTCATTTCGCCGCAATCAAGCGTATTGGACGCAAGGCTGCTCTCGGCGATCTCTACCTGGGCGCTCCTGCTGGCCTTGGCAAACAGGATGTTCAGGATGCTTAAGCAAATGTTTAGATACCCTTCCCTCTGCCTGGATACCTCTCTGAGAATATCCTGAAAATAGGGCGCGAATTCGTGGGTGTTGTTTCGCGCCTTAAGCAAACGGTAGCGCGGAAGCACGCTGTTTTCGCAATCCGCAAGGAAACGGACGCCGCTAACGCCAATCACAATGTAGGAAAGTTGATCCTTTTCATTGGAGCGTTCCGTGTGCTCCACGCCAAGGTTAATCAGGAAAAAATCTCCTTCCTCCAACGGAATCCTCTCATTGGCGATTTGCAGCTCCCCTTTGCCGCCAAGGCAGAAAAACAGCTCCGCATGCGGATGGCTGTGCATAATGGAACGCCATGAGGAATCATACTGCGCAATGGCGCAATAGATCAAGCGAACCTCGCTTTCATCCTCTGGCAGCTCCTGAACGTCGTAGCGAATATTGCGCATAAACGGCTCCTTGGCTCGCTGGTGTTTCTCGGGTCATAGATAGGAAGTTCGGCATGGCGCTCCCCTTTTCCTTTTTCAGACGGATGTGAAAACAGCACGGATAAAACTGCAAAATCAATCAGCCGGCAATCCGAACAAAACGCTCGAATCCCCGGCTGCTTTTCCATCAGTCCTTAGCCCCTTCCGCCATGCCGTATCCTTGCGTCGTGAACCGCGGGCGCGTTTATCACATGGCCTATGTCGTCAAACCGCGACCCGTGGCATGGGCATTCCCAGATGCGCGCCCGCGCATTGTAGACAAGCCTGCATCCCATGTGAGGGCAGCGCGGCGCCGACGGCCTGGTAACCAACCCGCGCAAATACCGCCCGGCCAATGTGGGCGCCAGCCCTCCCTGTCCCCTGCGCTGGCCGGAATAGATATGATATTCTTCAGCGCGCAGGCCCAACACATGCGCGCTAATCGCCTGCGCCGCCGCCATGCTTCCCAGCAGGCCGCGTCCCCCATAGCCGGCGGCCACAAACAAATTTGGTGTTTTTGCGCTGTATGGGCCTATATATGGCAAACCGTCAGCCGTATGCGCCTCTATTCCGGCATAAAGGGTATTCGCCTTGCCACAGCCAAGCAACGGCGCATAAACCTCATCAAACACGCTGCGGGCTTCTGTGCCATCATCGCCAATACAGCCCCCGTTTAGCTGGAACAACGCCCCGTCGCGCAGCTTACGCAGCGCGTAGCGGCCGTCAGCAGCCAAAAACAATCCGTCAAACTTCATATTTTCTTCCACGGGAACAAGCCAGCATTGGCTCTGCGTCATCTTGGCAAAATACCACCCCGGCATGTTTACAATAGGAAACCCCGTCGCCACAACGATGTAGGGCGCTGCAACGCTGCCCCGTTCCGTATATGCCAGGTTGGTTTCAAGGCCGGTGACGCGTGAACGCTCAAAGATTTTTGCGCCCTCCTGCACCGTCAAATCCATGATATAGCGAAAGTAGCGCACAGGATGCAGCGTCGCCATATTGCTAACCCTAAGAACGCCTTCTGCCGGAAAGGGGCACTGCGTTGAGCGGGAGAACCCGGAGGCCAGCCCGGCGCGCTGCATTGCCTCCGCTTCCTTTTCAAGCTGCTTTGCCTGACTGGCCGAATCCGCGACGATCTGCGCTTCGCTCTCCTGCCAGCCAGAGCCGGCGCCCTGCTCCCTTGCCAATTTGCGAAGCGAATGGAGCGCCGCCATCTGTGTTTGCGCATAGGCATTGGCTACGGCCGCTCCCCTCGTTTGCTCTAAGCGGGCGTAAACAGGCGTTCCCGCGGCGCTTACAATGCCCGCGCAGCGGGAGGACGCGCCGCACAGCGGCCTTTCCGCCTCAAGCAGTACAACGCGCAGCCCGGCGCGGCATAGCCAAAGCGCCGTCGTTAGCCCCGTCATGCCGCCGCCAATAACCACGGCGTCCGCTGTGCGCCGCCCGCGCAGAGCGGGAAACTCCGGCTGCTCCCTGTACATCCAAAACGATTGCTGCATGCGGCGGCCTCCAAGCTTCGTTTTTCCTAGCTTAACCCGTTCTTTCCCTCCGCATGCGCTTCACGCCAGCGCTTGCCAATTCAGGCATTCGCTGCTATTATACCAATGCGCGCTTATTTTTGATGGAAGGCCGGGTGATCCATATGGCAAAAATCATAGTTACCTTTGGCGTGCCCTCAGATGGCTTTCGTGCGCTAAGAGGGCACGAGCTCCACATTCCTCCTGCCGGTGAAAGCTATCCGCGAAAGAAGCTGCTTGCCCTTCTTGCCGATGCGGACGCTGTGCTTGCATGCAACGCGTTTGACCGTGAGCTGATAGAGGCCGGACGCAAGCTAAAGCTGATTGTGTGCTATGGGGCGGGGTATGATAACATTGACGTACAGGCCGCCACAGAGCAAGGCGTGCCTGTTGCCAATACGCCCGATTCCGTAACGTTCTCAACCGCCGAGCTCGCCATTGCCCTTATGCTGGCGCTTGGGCGTAGAATTGCGGAGCTGAACAGCCGTATGCATGCCGCAAATCCCAAAGGGCTGTTTGTGATGGGAACGCACATGGGCTGCTCGCTGGAAGGCAGCACGCTGGGCATTGTAGGCATGGGCCGCATCGGCGGCAGGGTAGCCGATATCGCCCGCAGCATGGGGATGCGGGTGCTGTACACCGCTCACGCGCCCAAGCCAGCGCGCGAGTCCCTGGGCGACCAATACGTATCCCTGGAGCGCCTCATGGCGGAAAGCGATTTTGTTTCATTGCATTGCCCCCACACGGCGCAAACGCACAACCTGCTCACGCGCGAAATGCTCGCGCTCATGAAGCCCACCGCTTATTTGATCAACACCGCGCGCGGCGCTATCGTAGACGAACAGGCGCTGATAGACGCGCTTCAAAACCGCCGCATCGCCGGCGCTGCGCTGGATGTATTCCCCGAGGAGCCAAATATCAACCCCGCCCTGTTACAGCTTAAGAACGTCATCCTTACGCCGCACATTGGCAGCAATACGCTTTATACGCGCAATCGGATGGCAGAGGCTGCAAGCGAGCGTATTTTGGACGCGCTTGCCGGGCGCAGGCCCCAAAACGTAATTAACCCGCAGGTCTATGACCAATAAGTTTTCCGCCCTATTGAAAAACGCCTCACGGTTCGCCCCGTGAAGCGTTTTTCGGTATTCATGTTCTTACGCTCTGACAGGTTCGTATGCTGTCAAGCATATTTGGGCTCTGCACCTGCGGCTGTAACGTATGATAATCGGCGTGGGGCTCCTCCTTCAGCGCGGCCAGGCGGCTTACGCTCACTTCATAGGCGACCTTATTCAGCGTTGTGCCGTCCGGCAGCTGCTTTTGATAGGCTCGGCTCTGGAAGCGGCCCACTAGCTGTACCTTATCGCCTATTTTCAGGTTGGCTGCAAACCTGGCCGTGCGCCCCCAGGTGATGCAGGGAATATAGTCGCTCTTGCCATATGAGCGGTTAACCGCCAGCATCAAATCCGCAATTTCACGGCCAAAAGGCGTGGTGCGGTAGCTAGGCGCCTTACACAGCGCGCCTGTAAGCTGTACTCTGTTAGGGTTTTCCTCATCCTCCTCGCAGTTGAGCAGCCTTTGGGCAAAGGCTGTGATCAGCAGCCTGCCAGCCCCCTCGATCACCTTATTATAGCTGCGCAGCTGCCCCTCCATGCAAAGCATGCTGCCAGCCGCAAGCGGCTCGTCAATCAGCAGGCGTTCGCTTAGGGTAATGGGCAAAAAGTCCTCCGCGCCGCTTAGGCGCGGAACCCGCAACGTTGTAGTGTAAAACTGCTCTCCAAACAGCTCATGCCCAAACTGAAGGTTTTGGCAAATCTGCCCCCTGAGATGGATGATGTTTCCCGTTTCTTCCATGTCTGTCACCTCTTGCTATTGCTTTGGTTCTGCGGTTACCTTAGGGTGTTGCTTTCCCTGCACGTCGATGGTGTATTCGCCCTCAAGCAAAATTTGGCTGACCGGGATAATGGTATAGCCAAGCGCCTGATAATGCTCAATCACGGTTGGCAACGCGTTGACGATATCGTTGCTGTCGTTATGGAACAAAACGATATCGCCGTTATCGACGCGATGGGTACACTGTTTGATAATGTCCTGCGTGCCGCGATCCTTCCAGTCCAGGCTATCAATGCTCCATTGCACGCATTCATAGCCTTCCGCTCGTGAAACCTGCACCACCCGGTCGTTATACTCGCCATAGGGCGGCCTGAACAGCGTGGGCCTCACGCCGGTTAGGGTTTCCACTTTGTCGCTCATCATACGCAGTTCATCCCGAATCGCTTGCTCCGATAGCTTGCTCATATGTGCGTGGGTATTTGAATGATTGCCAATTTCGTGCCCGCGCGCCGCAATTTCCTTAACCATATCCGGGTATTTATCCACCCAGCCGCCAACCAAAAAGAATGTGGTTTTTACATCGTGCGCGTCCAGGATATCCAGAATGGCAATGGTTTTATCCGCTCCCCAGGAGGCGTCAAAGCTAATGGCTATCACCTTGTCGTCGCGTTCCACGTTGTATATGGGCAGTTCGCGCTTTTGGGCCACAACCGCCGTCGCGTTCTCATTCAGTCCAACCGTGTAAGCCGCCGACAGGCCCAAAAGGCATAAGCACAGCCCTGTTTGGGTTAGGATGCGCTTTGTTTGGGGAAGGCGCAGCGCATTTTTCAGCTGCCGTAGCGGACCGGCGCGCGATGGCTTTGCCTCGGAAGCAGGGGGCAGGATGAGTCCCTTTTCCCGTATGCGGAGAGGCTTGTTGCTCATGGTAATCACTCCTTTACATGGGTATGTATGATTTGGAAGGCGAGGATATACCGCGCGCCCCCTGTTTCACCAAAGGAACTGCGGATATGACAAAAAAAGCCCGCACGCGCGGACGCACGGTACAAAAAAACGGCATAGGAAAAGGGCCGCAGCACGCCGCTGCGGCCCTTTCCTATAAGCGCATCAACGATTCAGCTTTTAAATCGATCATAACCCCACCATTCGGGCATCAGCTCGCCCAGGGTAACTGTCCGGCGGGTTTCATAATCCAGCAGTATTTCAATCTCCGCGCTGTGCGCGTCCAGCTGCATCATCATCTCCCGGCATGCCCCGCAGGGCGGCCCTATCCTGCCGTCAGACATCACGGCCACAACCTTGTCGATTTGGCTTTCCCCGTTGGTGATCATATTGGCTATGGCGTTGCGCTCGGCACACATGCCAAGGGTTGAGGCCGTGTCTATACACACGCCCACATAGATATTGCCCGATTTTGACTGAATGGCCGCAGCTACGCCGCCCGCCTCTATAAAAGGCGACAGGCTTCGGCCGTTTTGTATCTTCTTAGCAGATAGATACAACTTCTCCCAGCAATCCATTTTTCCTTTTCTCCTTTGAACTCATATTCCACCCGGTTATTGGCGCTGTGCGGACTCCTTCAGCAATCCCCATTCCGCCTTTAGCATAAGAATGCGCCTTACGCTTTCATCAATCCGCGTTTCTGTTAGCCTGCCCTCTTCCAGCGCTGCCATAACGCCGTTATACCCATTGCTAAAGTTCTTGGGCAACAGCAGCATATCGCAGCCGGCCTCAATGGCCCGCACGCAGGCTTCTCCCGAGCCGTAGGTTTCCGAAACCGCCTTCATGCGCAGCGCATCCGTGATCACTACGCCTTGAAACCTCAACTCTCCGCGCAAAAGCTCTGTTATAATCCGGAAAGAGAGCGATGCGGGGACGTCGTTATCCACAGTTGCGGCAATTTGATGTGAAACCATCACCATGCCCGCGCCAGCCTGCATCCCTTCCCTAAACGGCAGCCATTCGCATGCGCGCCATTCCTCCAGCGTGCGGGTGGAAATGGCCGCGCCGTTATGCGAATTGCCGGAAGCGGCCCCATGCCCCGGAAAGTGCTTGAGCACAGCCAAAACGCCCTGCTCCTGCAGGCCCTGCGTAAAGGCCTTCACCATACCGGCCACCAACTGCGCGTCATAGCCGAAGGACCGCTTGGTGATCTCAGCCCCCTTTATATCCGTGCGCACATCCGCCACAGGAGCAAAATCCAGCGTAAAGCCATATTCGCTTAGATATCCGCCAATGCGCCGACCCGCCTCATATGCCTGGCGGGTATCCCCCGTTTCGCCAATTACGCTCATGGATGGAACGGGCTCCTTCAGCTTCAGCTTTGCGGCCACGCGCGCCACGCCGCCCCCTTCCTCATCCACGCCCAAAAACAGGTCGATCCCGCGCTGCTTTATGGCATAGCGCCGCATTGCTTCGGTAAGACGGGCAAGCTGCGCCGCGTTTTTCATATTCTCGGGAAACAATATCACCCCGCCTACGCCGAAGCGCGCGAAGGCGCGCTCCAGCTTCGCGCTGGGCTCGCTTACGCTGGCTATGCGCGAAAAAACCTCCGGCCTTACAAAAAAGAGCTGCGCTACCTTTTCCTCCAACGTCATCTGCGTTAAAACCGCATCCACGATAGATAGCGCCGCATCGTCCGCCTGCGCTGTCGCGCCCAGCGGGGCGAGCGCGAGCATCGCCATGCAAACCATGCCGCCCAAAAGTTTCCGCCTTGCGCGCATGCGCCACCCTCCCAAAGCTGTTCTTTCTTTCCATTATACCTGGCTTTCTATAAAACACAAGCACACGGTTAGATAGATAAAATTCTTGAAAAATCTTCTAAAATAGACTTGACGAATGACCTACAAAGCGAATACAATAGAACGAGAAAAAGTCAACCGCATAGGTGTTTTTTATACAAATTTGTGTTGTTAGGAGGATAATCCGATGCTGTATCATGCTCCATCGGCTGAAGTCCGCGATACGTTCCATCAGGGCACAAACCGCCGTGCCTATGAAATGCTTGGGGCGCATCCCTGCATGGAGGGGGATGCGCGCAAATGGCATTTCTGCGTTTGGGCGCCAAATGCAAAGCATGTGGCGCTCGTCGGCGAGTTCAACAACTGGGATAAAAGCAAAACCCCCATGCAAAAGCAGTACGACGGCACCTGGGAGCTGCGCCTTACCGAGGAGGAGCTTTGGCAGAACGTTCCCGAGGACGGCTTTCCCACCTATAAATATGCTGTTTGGGGCGCGGATGACATATGGCGTATGAAAGCGGACCCCTTTGGGTTTTATAGCGAGCTGCGCCCGCGCAGCGCCAGCCGCCTTGTAAATCTTGACAGCTATATCTGGCAGGACGGCGACTGGATGACCGAGCGCCGTGCGTTTAACCCCTATGAAAGCCCCGTCAATATTTATGAGGTTCACGCAGGTTCCTGGCGGCGGCATCCTGACGGTTCGTTTTTAACCTACTTGGAATTGGCCAACGAGCTTATCCCCTATGTGCAGGATATGGGCTATACCCACATTGAGCTGCTGCCCGTGATGGAGCATCCGCTGGATATGAGCTGGGGCTATCAGGTAACGGGCTTCTATTCGGCCACGGCGCGCTATGGCACGCCCCATGAGCTGATGGCCTTCATTGACCGCTGTCACCAGGCGGGTATCGGGGTTATTTTGGATTGGGTGCCCGCCCACTTCCCGCGCGACGAAGTAGGGCTGTTCCGCTTTGACGGCACGGAGCTTTATAACCATCCCGACCCGCGCCGGGGCGAAATTGCTCAGTGGGGTACCAAGCTGTTTGATTTTGCCCGCGGCGAGGTTTGCAGCTATCTGCTCAGCAACGCCTGCTTCTGGCTGGACATTTACCATGCCGACGGCATCCGCGTGGACGCCGTAAGCGGCATCATTTATTACGACTTCTGCAAGGAGCCCGGGCAATATATTCCCAACTGCTTTGGCGGGCGTGAAAACCTGGACGGCATCAACTTCCTGCGCCGGCTGAATCAAACCGTATACCATGATTTTCCGGGCCTGATGATGATTGCGGAGGAAAGCACGGCCTTTCCCATGGTAACCGCCCCCACCTATTTGGGCGGATTGGGCTTTGGCTTTAAATGGAATATGGGCTGGATGAACGATATCCTTTCCTATATTAAGCTGGATCCTGTTTACCGGAAATATCATCACAACAAGCTTACCTTCAGCCTGTTCTACGCCTTTAATGAAAACTTCATTTTACCCTTTTCGCATGACGAGGTTGTGCATGGTAAGCAAAGCATGCTGGACAAGAACCCCGGCGACCTTTGGAAAAAGTTTGCCGGCCTGCGTGCGCTGTACGGCTATACCATGGCGCATCCCGGAAAAAAGCTGCTGTTTATGGGCAGTGAATTTGCGCACTTCATTGAATGGAAGTACGATGACCAGCTGGACTGGTTCCTGCTGGTATACGAGCGGCACGCGCCCCTGCAAAGCTGCGTCAGAAGGCTTAACCACCTTTACCGCGACGTTCCCGCCCTGCACGAAATTGATAACTCCTGGAACGGCTTTCAGTGGATCAACGCTAACGATTCCGATAACAGCATCGTTTCCTTCCTGCGCACGGACAAAAGCGGAAACGCCATTTTGTGCGTAACAAACTTCACCCCCGTTTTTCATCCCATCTACCGTATCGGCCTGCCTTGCGGCGGCACGCTTACGGAGCTTTTTAACACGGACCGGGAGGAGTTTGGCGGCAGCAACCAGTATAACGCCTACGAGCTGACCGCCCAGCCCGGCGATTTCGGCGGCTTCCCATTCTGGACGGAAATCTGCGTTCCTCCGCTCAGTACCGTATACTTCACGTACCACAAAATTCTGCCTAAGCCCGCGGGGAAGCGCAGGTACGGCACGCTGGCGAAAGCGGTTCGCCTAGGGAAGGGGGTTACGGATGAACAACACGTTTAACCCCTCGCTCATTCGCTTGAAAGGCTAACCCATTTCTCGCTGAAACGATCATAGTAAATGAAGGAGAGGAACTTTTCCATGATGAACAAGAAGCAATGCGTGGCCATGCTGCTTGCAGGCGGCCAGGGCAGCCGTCTTGGTATCCTGACGGCAAACATGGCCAAACCGGCTATTCCCTATGGCGGCAAGTACCGCATCATCGACTTTCCCCTCAGCAACTGCACAAACAGCGCTGTTGATGTGGTGGGCGTGCTTACGCAGTACCAGCCGTTAAAGCTTAACGCCTACATCGGCAGCGGCTCTCCGTGGGATCTGGACCTTGCCCACGGCGGCGTATACGTATTGCCCCCCTATGTGAAGGGCAAGAGCGGCGAATGGTACTCCGGCACGGCCAACGCCATTTACCAGAACATGGCCTTCATCGAGCAGTTTAACACCGATTATGTGCTCATCCTCAGCGGCGATCACATCTACAAGATGGATTACAACGCCATGCTTCAGTTCCACATTGAAAACAATGCCGATTGCACCATCGCCGTGCGCGAGGTTCCCTGGGAAGAAGCCAGCCGCTTTGGCATTATGAACACCGGCGAAGGCAACGTTATTGAGGAGTTTGAGGAAAAGCCCGCCAAGCCGCGCAGCAACAAGGCCAGCATGGGCGTATATATCTTCACCTGGGACAAGCTGCGCAAGTACCTTACCGAGGATGCCGCCGATCCCCACAGCTCCAACGACTTTGGCAAAAACATCATTCCTAACATGCTTGGCGACAAGCAGCGTATGTTCGCCTATGACTTTGAAGGCTATTGGAAGGACGTAGGCACCATCGAAAGCCTGTGGGAGGCCAATATGGACCTGCTGCAGCTGCCCATGCCCATTGACCTGTATGATAAGAAGTGGCGCATCTACGGCCGCAATCCCGGAATGGCCCCGCACTTTGTGGCGGACGGAGCCAGCGTAAAGAACAGCCTGATTACCGAAGGCTGCGAAGTTTACGGCAAGGTGGATCACAGCGTGCTGTTCGCAGGCGTTATTATCAAGGAGGGCGCCAGCGTCATTGATAGCGTTTTAATGCCCGGCGCGGTTGTTGAGCGTGGCGCGCAGGTGCACAGGGCCATCATTGCCGAAGGCGCCGTTATCGGCGCGGGCTCCATGGTTGGCGAGGAAACGGGCAACATCGCCGTCGTTGGCCAGCAGGTTAAGCTGCCCGCCGGTTCCGCGGTCAAGGCCGGGGAACAGCGCGCGGAGTAACCCTTAGCATAGCAGAGGAAGTGAGGATAGCACCATGAAAAATGTAATGGGTGTGATTTATACCGGTGAAAAAGATAGCTTCCTTCGGGAGCTTACGCTTCTGCGCGCCATCGCGGCCATGCCCGTGGCCGGCCGTTACCGCGTGATTGACTTTTTGGTCAGCGGCATGGTAAACAGCGGAATGCGCAATGTGGGCGTTATTATGCAGAAGAACTACCACAGCCTGATGGACCACCTGGGCAGCGGTAAGGAATGGGACCTGCACGGCAAAAACGACGGCCTATATATTCTGCCTCCGTTCCTGACGCGTGATAACGTAGGCGTTTACAACGGGTCTTTGGACGCGCTGCACTCGAATATGAACTACCTGCGCCGCAGCCGTCAGGAATATGTGCTCATCTGCAACAGCCTGATCGTTTTTAACGCCAATTTCACAGGCATGTTCAAAAAGTATCAGGAATCCGGCTGCGACGTAATGATGATGTATACCAAGGATCCCGATATGCGCCGTCCCGAATATGGCACCTATTTTGACCTGGACGACGCGGGCAACATCATCGATATCGAGATCGACCCCACCAAGCCGCGCTACGAGAACACCAGCATGGAAGTGCTGCTGATGCGCAAGGACTTGCTGATCGACCTGGTGGACCGTGGAGCCGCGCACGGCTATCATGAACTGGTGCGCGACGTATTGCAGCGCATGGCGCGCGACGCCGGCCTGAAGATGTGCGGTTATGAATACAAGGATTTGTGCTTCCGCCTGGATAGCGTGCAAAGCTACTTCAAGTTTAACCTGGATACCCTGGATACCGATGTGCGCCACCGCCTGTTCCCGGAGGATAGGCCCGTGTACACGAAGGTGCGCGACGAGCTGCCCGCCCGCTACATGGACGAGGCCCGCGTGGTTAACTCCATGGTGGCAGACGGCTGCATCATCAACGGCGCGGTTGAGCACAGCGTGCTGTTCCGCGGCGTAAAAATCGACAAGGGCGCCAGCGTAAAGAACTGTATTATCATGCAGGACTGCCACGTGGAGGAGGGCGTGCAGCTTGAAAACTGCATCCTGGATAAGCAGGCCGTTATCAAACGCGACGGCAAGCTGATCGGCCCCAGCGCCTATCCCATCGTCATTTCCAAGAATATGGTCATCTAAGCATAATCCCATCAGAAACGGAGGGTTCTCACTATGAAAATTCTGTTCACAGCCAGCGAATGCGTGCCGTTTATCAAAACGGGCGGTCTGGCCGATGTGGTGGGTGCGCTCGCGCCTGTGCTGGCCAAGAAAGGCCATGATGTGCGCGTCATGCTGCCGATGTATACGGCCATTCCCCAGAAATGGCAAGCGCAAATGGAGTACGTGCTGGATTTTGACGTTCAGCTGGGCTGGCGCAGGCAGTACTGCGGCGTGCAAATGCTAAAAAAGGATGGCGTTATCTACTACTTCCTGGATAACAAGTACTATTTTGGCCGTCCCTATATCTATGGCCTGGGCGGCGACGAGTACGAGCGCTACGGCTTTTTCTGCCGCGCCTGCCTGAACGCGCTGCCTTTGCTTGATTTCAGCCCCGATATCCTGCATGCGCACGACTGGCAAAGCGGCATGGTGCCGGCGCTTTTGAAAATCCAGTATGCCCACCTGCCCTTCTATGCGGGCATTCGCACGGTCTTTACCATTCACAACCTGCAGTACCAAGGCATCTTCGGCATTAAGGAAGTGCAGGATGTGTTGGGCCTGGGCGACGGCCTTTGGAGCTCCGACAAGCTGGAATGCTTTGGCTGCGCCAACTTCATGAAGGCCGGCCTGGTGTATAGCGACGCTATCACCACCGTAAGCCCCAGTTATGCCGAGGAGATCACCACCGCCTACTATGGCGAGCGCCTTGACGGGCTGATCCGTGCCCGCCATGATTCGCTCTACGGCGTGCTCAACGGTATTGATGTGGATGAGTACAACCCCGAAACCGACCCAACGATCTACAAAACCTATTCCATAAAGGATATGTCCGGCAAGGCTGAAAACAAAGCCCGCCTGCAAAAGGATCTTGGGCTCGAAGTAAATCCCGATATCCCGATCATTTCCATGGTTGGACGCCTGAGCAATCAAAAGGGCCTGGATTTGGTGGATTGCGTGCTGGGCGACATCATGAACGAAAACGTTCAAATGATCGTGCTGGGTATGGGCGACGCCCGCTACACCAACCTGTTCAGCTGGGCGGAGCAGCAGTATCGCGGCAGGCTGGCGGCACGCTTCGCAATGGATCATGAGCTTGCGCACAAGATTTATGCCGGTTCGGACTTCTTCCTGATGCCCTCGTTGTTTGAGCCCTGCGGCCTTAGCCAGCTGATTTCCCTGCGGTATGGCACAATTCCGATCGTGCGTGAAACAGGCGGCCTGCGCGATACCGTGCTTAGCTACAACGAGTATACAAAAGAAGGCAACGGCTTCACCTTCCTGAATTACAACGCGCATGATATGCTCAATGTGATTCGCCGCGCTCTAAATTGCTTCCGCGAAGACAAGGAGCTTATCAAGCTGCTTCGCACCCGCGGCATGGAGGGCGATTACAGCTGGACGCACAGCGCCGTTGACTACTGCAAAATTTATGAAAAGCTCTCGGGAAAATCTTAAACTCCAGCAGTTTCCTCCCCGGTTTGATACCGGGGAGGAAGTTCTTTTACATCAGAAGAAGGTTTGAAGCTACATCCTACACCGGCAAGCCCAGCCACGGCTTCAAACAATCGAACGTTTTATCCTTCCGACCGTTCTAAGGAACGGTTGGTTTCTTACTTTTTATTACGTTTTCATGAAATAATCCGTATTTTTGTTGACAACGCCATCCTTCCTGCTGTAAAGTATGTACTTGAGTGTGAGGCTCACGGCAACAAGGGTTCCGTGAGTCTTTGCATGCACAAAATCATAAAGGAGCATGCACGAATGAACGGTCTGAAAAAGCTGAACGATCTTCTGTTTCCCGGCACTAAGACCTATGAAAAGGTAAGCGGCGGCAAGCTGGTGGCCCTTGGCTTCCAACACGCCTTTGCCATGAGCTGCGCAACCATTCTTGTTCCCCTGCTCACCGGGCTGGATGTGGGCGTTGCGTTGCTGGCCGCAGGCCTGGGCACGCTGGTATTCCACCTGTGCACCGGCGGCAAAAATCCCGTATTCCTTGGCTCCTCGTTTGCCTTTATCGCCGCTCTTTGCATCGTGCTTGATCCTGCCGGAGCGCCAAACAGCTTTGGCGCAAACCACGTGGAGCAAATTCAGGTTGCCATGTGGGGCATCATTGGCGCTGGCGCAGTGTATCTTGTTTTTGCCCTTTTCATTAAAATCATTGGCATGAAATTTATTGACCGGCTTTTCCCGCCGGTTGTGCGCGGCGTGGGTATCGCCATTATCGGCCTGAACCTTGCCTCCTCCGCCATCAACAATATCCAGAACAATAACGGTTTTGAGCTCTTCACATCCGGCTACTACTGGAGCTGGGCCTTGGCGCTGATTACCTGCCTCACGGCGGTGCTGCTTTCCAGCTATGGCAAGGGCATGTTCAAAATGGCTTCCATCGTGATCGCGCTGGGCACGGGGTATGTGCTAAGCTTGATTGTGACCGCAACCGGCCTTGCGCCCGCGGGGCTGATGAACCTAAGCGCAATGTCCCAGCATTCCTGGGTGGAGCTGCCCAAAATGGTATTCCCCACCTTTGATTTTGCCAACCGGGGCGGCCAAATTCTGCGCGCCATCGGCATCATCTCCCCCATTGCGATTGTAACCATGGTTGAACACGTAGGCGATGTGTACGCCAACGGCGCTGTTGTGGGCCGCGACTTTACCAAGGATCCCGGCCTGCACCGCACCATGCTGGGCGATGGCTTGGCAACCATGGTAGCAGGTTTCATCGGCGGCCCCGCAAATACCACGTATTCCGAAAACACCGCTGTGCTTGCCGCCACCGGCAATTACAATCCTGTTACCCTGCGCCTGGCCGCATTGATTGCCATTGTGGTATCCTTCTGCGGCAAAGCGATTGGCGTTGTAGAAACGGTTCCAAACTGCGTACTGGGCGGCGCGTGCATTGTGCTTTATGGTATGATCGCCTCCGTGGGCCTGCGCACGCTGGTTGAAAACCACGTGGATTTCACCAAAAACCGCAACCTGTGCATCGCCGCCGTTATGCTGGTGCTAGCTATGGGCGGCGCTACCATCGGCGGCCCGGACTTCAGCTTCAGCGGCATCGGCCTTGGCATCATCTCCGGCATTCTGCTCAACCTGATCATGCCGGAGAGCAAGGAGCCCAAACCCGGCCTGGTGGCCCACAGCGTTCCCAGCGATGAAATTGTGAAGGAAAAATAAGCTTTGTTTTTCAACCCGCATAGGTGCAATGCCCTATGCGGGTTTTAGGCCGTCGAAAAAGCTCGCCTGCGGCGATCTTTTCCGCCGAGGATTGCGCCGT
>ENA-UOJG01001191-UOJG01001191.1-human-gut-metagenome-genome-assembly--contig:-C47-NODE-1191-length-29549-cov-19.038076_pt1 | contig 29549 bp, 30 predicted proteins | sample MGYA00242340_ERZ723887 | MGnify/ENA metagenome assembly ERZ723887 | reverse complement strand
CTTGCAAAAGTCCTCGGTTGTACGATGGAGGATCTTCTGGAAACGTAAGTCCGTAACAAAAAGGGTAGTCTTTCCCTTAAAAAACTACATGAATTACGGGAATGTAATAGCTGTTAAGGGAAAACCACGATTTCATCCAGAAGGGGCAACTGACATGGATAAAGAGCGTATGGCAGAGTTAGAGAAAATCGAATCCCACGGTGCCGAGAACGGCTGGGTTACACCGATGACAGAGGAAGACAAGGCGTACTTTGCATATTTTCGCTCGGTGTTTAAGCGCTACAATATTTCCCCCTCAAAGGCAACACGACTGGAGTATGATTTTATGACACGAGTCGCGGAGAGTGAATTTTATCTTCAGAAGGTGTAAGAGTATTCTTTGCCTATAGCGATGCAAATTCTGCGCTACCTATCCCTGCATAAAGGGCTTGCTTACCCTCTCCGACAGAGGTACAATGCGGCAAACCGGGGTACCGGATTACCTGCCCGCAGCACTCCAGCAGACCATAAAAAACCGCTTTCTGTCCCCTGTCACGAGGGTGTTCAGAAAGCGGTTTTTGACCATATGTTTGACTACAGACAGGCGCGGAACACACGGAAACAGTGGAGGCAAGAGTTGTGAAAAGCGTCCGTAATAAACCAAAAGTGTCTATAAAGCGCCGGAAAAAAGTAGAAAAATTTTTATTCAAAAGTTTGGGAGCAGGAGACCGTGCGTTCGAGTCGCACTACTCGGACCAACGAAAAAAGGGACTCTGAAATCACTGATTTCAGAGTCCCTTTTCCTTGTTCAATATCTACTGCGAGGTTGGATCTAAATCCGTCGAATTCAACGGGGTTAGGCAGTTAGACGGGACAGATCCAGAAACATCATGTGCTGATGCACTCGCCGAGTGAACGACATTGATCTGCACATTGACATTTGCGTTCATGAAAATCCCAATCTTTTCGGCTGCACCTTTCTTCATTTGCTCTGTCACATGCGTGTAAGTGTCCATCGTGAATGCGGTACTATAGTGGCCGAGCATGCCAGCGACCGTTTTTGCATCTATGCCGCTCTGAATTGCTAAGGTCGAAAATGTATGTCTCAAATCATGAAAGCGAACACTTTTACCACTCCAGCAGCGGCGAGCATTTGCTTGTGTAGATGGCGAAGAGAGTCTGGACTCCAGTAGCCATTGATTCTCGGACACCAAAACATGAGGGGACTATCCGGATGCTTGCTTTGCTCCTCCGTGAGCAAAGTAACCGTATTCTCCGGAAGAGCTATTGTCCGAATCGAATTCTCCGTTTTCGGCACAGTAACGATGCAATGAAAGGACACTCATAGAAAGCCGTGGGTTGGATATCTGAGAGTATTCAACCCGTGGCTTTCTTTTTGCGATACAAATAGCCATTATCGAAGGTAGTCCTTTCTATTGGACAGGTTTTATGCTATGATATCATTGCCTTGCAGAAAACGGCTTGACCGAGTTGAAAGGATGATGAACATATGCCTCGCTCCTCATTTCAGAAGCTGAAGATTATCTACATCATGGAGTACCTGCTGAAAAACTCGGACGAAGAGCATGCCGTGACCACCAGCCAAATCATTGCCTACCTGAAGTCCCACGATATTACCGCAGAGCGCAAGACGATCTATAGTGATATTGAAGCTCTGCGGGATTTTGGCTTGGACATCATTCAGGTATCTGAGGGGAACAATCACGGCTACTATGTAGCAAGCCGCGACTTTGAACTGCCGGAGCTCAAGCTCCTCGTGGATAGCGTCCAATCCTCGAAATTTATTACCCATAAGAAGACGCTGTCCCTGATCAAGAAAATCGAGAAGCTGGCCAGCATTCATAGCGCACAACTGCTCAACCGGCAGGTATTCGTGAAGAACAGGATCAAGACGATGAATGAGTCCATCTACTATAATGTCGATGAGATTCATAACGGCATCTCAAGTAATCGGAAGATCCGGTTCCTGTATTTCGAGTATAATGTCGCCAAGGAGCGCGTGTACCGACATGGTGGAGCTTATTATGTTGTCAGCCCATTTGCAATGACATGGGACGATGAGAACTACTACATGGTGGCCTTTGATTCTGCTGCAGGGATCATCAAACACTACCGCGTCGATAAGATGGAAAAGATCACCGTTCTGGATGAAGAACGAGATGGTCAAGACGCTTACGAGGCGCTCGATATGGCCGTCTATGCGCGTAAGACATTCGGCATGTTCACCGGTGAGGAGGTCAAGGTCCATCTCCGTTTCGAAAATCATCTGGTGGGCGCCGTACTCGACCGACTCGGGCGAGATGTGATCTTAGTCCCGGATGGAGAAGATCACTTTACAGTATGGACAGATGTGATCGTCAGCCCGCAGTTCTTTGCGTGGCTCTGCGGATTTCAGACGGCGGCGAAGGTCATTGGGCCTGATGATGTAGTCAAGCAGATGGCAGAGCATGTCAGGTCGATCGCAGCACAGTACGAATAAAGCTTGAACCTTGGACGCGGAGGAACGGTATATGTCCTATCCAAAACCACTATCGGAGAAATCTCTAAACCGGCTATATATGCAGGCGGGTTTATCAACGGAAACATGTGCTTTCCTCCATTCTCTATTCGCCGCCTGTGCAAATCTATATGGCACCATCGCCCTTCGCGATGTATGGTCGGTTTATCAGGAGCTAAAAAGCGATGTGCCGCGGATTCATCGACGCGATCTTATCGCCTTTTCCTCTATTGTCCGTCGAGAGGTGCAACCCTATTGGGTTTATGAGATTGAAGAACTGTACACGGAAGAACCGCACAATGATCTGGATCGGCACATCGTATCAAAAGAATTGATTGGTGCTGGCTATGGTAAGATGTTTTCCTTCTATGCACTGATGGACGAGCGCGATGATCGCCCCTATTGTGTCCCCGATGATTTTCTCTCATATGCGGAACCAACAGCATCTGTAGAGGAGAAATCACTCGCAGATTTTATTGGGAACCTGAAGTCCACGGCGATGGAGTGCGCCCCAAAACAACGTAAAACCTATCCGAATGAGAATCGCGGGAAGAAATTAAACGAGTTTTCTTTTCTCAATTTGAACGAGCGGTTCAATTTGGATTATTACAAGAAAGTCCCCGCCACTTATTCTGCCCTGTTGGCAGAGTACAGCGGTACAGAGGCGGAAAAGATTATGCGGTTTCATCGGCGAGCCGAGAATGTTGGTCATCTGCGCACAACGGATATGATCCAGAATGTGCTGATTGAATTGTGCGAGGTAGGTGTCCGCCTGACGGAAAAGCAGCAAGATACTCTTATGCAGCTCATCGTGCAGTATCACAATGGAAGCCGCTTGTGGTGTACCTGCGGTTGGAAACCGGATGAGCTGGCAGCTAAGTTTAGCGGTATCGGAGCATTCCCTGGTCAGGAGGCATCATCTCCAGAGGGAATGATGGATGAGAAAGATATCATTCGCAAGATGAAAGAGTTGGGACTGAAGGTCTTGGAGTGAGCAACATGTCAACCATTGAGCAAACGCTTTTGCGCCTGCAAAAATCCGCTTTCCGCGCAAAGTTTCATTTGAGCGAAAAGGACAGGCAGTACATAATGGACAAGAGCATGGGAACCATTCAGCATCATGCGGCCGACTTCATCCGAACGCGGCTTGCGCCGACGATCATCCCAAATGACGGCAAGCAAACGCCAATGCGTGGGCATCCGGTGTTTATTGCCCAGCATGCCTGCGCCTGCTGCTGTCGCAGCTGCTTAAACAAGTGGTATCATGTCCCGATAGGGCGTGAGCTGACGGAGGATGAGCAGAAACGCATCGTAAGGTTGCTGATGGCATGGATCGAGCGACAGCTTGCAATGGGTGCGAAATAGCGAGGAATTGAGGTAACGACTATGTCTACGATTGGAAATATTCTTTGGTTCCTATTTGGAGGATTGATCGGCGGACTTGCCTGGGTACTGGCCGGCTGTCTTTGGTGCATCACCATCATCGGCATACCCGTTGGCCTGCAATGCTTCAAATTCGCAAGTCTCGCCTTTTTTCCGTTTGGGAAGGAAGTTGTGTATGGCGGTGGAGGCTTTTCTTTCCTCGTCAACCTAATTTGGATCATTTTCTTTGGCCTTGAGATGGCAATCGGATACTGCATTCTAGGCTGTCTCTGGTGCATCACGATCCTTGGCATTCCAATCGGAAAGCAATGCTTCAAAATGGCCAAGCTGTCTTTAATGCCCTTCGGGGCATCGGTCGTGTAAAGCAATATTGTATGCGACCGCTCCCACATGGCCTTTTTCCAATCCGCGAAAAAGGCAACGACTCTAATGAGAACACTCTCAATCGATTGAGGAGGATAAGACATGGGAGAGATCATCAAGACGAACACCGCGATAGAAACTCAGCCTGGCGGCGATACGGGGCCTTTATTGGATATTACCCAGAGCCTCTTGGCGGATACAAGGATGGCTCTAAACAGCAGAGACGTGTTAAGCGTTCCTATTGCGGAACTCTCTACGCTTGGCGCTGGGGTGTCTTCACTCATCCCTGCGTTGAATACCGTTACGCAGACGACGAGCATCGTAGCGGATAGACTCTATACGATAGCCAACGCTGGTGTCGGTGATGTACTGAAAGCGGCAAAGAACGGAAACTTCTGGGCCTCACTCAAAACTGCGGATGGAGCGTCTAAAATGGTTCAGCTGCAGGAAGCAGGAGCAATTACCGCTACCACACAGACAGCGGCAGCATTCAATCCCGCCACTATGATGATGGCGGTCGCACTATTCTCAATCGAACAGGAACTTGGGGAAATTGAGGATATGCAGAGGCAGATCATCTCGTTCCTTGAAATCGAAAAGGAATCTGAGATAGAAGCGGATGTTGAAAGCCTCATGAGCATCATCAAAAAGTATAAGGATAACTGGGACAACGAGCATTTCGTCAGCGGCAATCATAATCAGGTCCTCACCTATCAGAATCGCGCACGCAAGAACATGCTTGGTTACCAGAAGAAGATCGCCGAGTCGATTGGGAAGAAGCTGCATATCGTCACACAGGCTGGCGTAAAGCAGGCGTTCGCCTCTTTGGAGAAGGAATTCAAATACTACCGCTTGTCCCTTTATACATTCTCACTGTCATCTCTCATGGAGGTCATGCTCAGCGGCAATTTCAAAGAATCCTATATTTCCGGGATTCGGGATGAACTGCAGCAGATGTCGGACGCTTACCGCGATTTGTTCGAGGAGAGCTCACACTATTTAGAGAAGCTGAGTAACTCAGCAGTAGATGCTAATGTCATGAAAGGTATCGGCACGGCAGGAAATGCAGTCGGGAAATTCATTGGAAGTATCCCTCTTGTAAAAGAGGGGCCAGTTGATGAATTCCTTCAGGATGGCGGGACACACTTGAAGAAGAGTGCTCTCGATATGGAAAAGGATGCCGTACACAGGTTCGCTTCCATAGGCAATCCAGGGACACGGGTTTTCATGGAAAAGATGGACGAGATGATCCAGATCTATAACCGTACCGAGCAAATCTGCTTCGATGATAAAAAGATATATCTATTGCCAAAGAAGCTCGCCGTTTGATCACTCAAAAGGCAGCTATCACAGGAGGTCCATTTATGCCGCTCCAGATCGTAAGAAATGACATCACAAAAATGAAGGTTGACGCGATCGTCAATGCCGCAAACAGCTCCCTCTTGGGCGGTGGCGAGATGGCTGCATTCATCGCACCGCCGGTCCGGAACTCCTGGCCGAATGTGAAACGCTCAATGGGTGCAAAACCGGCAGTGCCAAGGTAACAAAGGGATATAACGGAAGAAACCATGCATCGCACCGGTATCAGATCGAGATCAACCTTCTACAGGCGCCTGAAAGAGATATAGACTAAGAAACGAGAGGGTTCCCGCACATTACGCTGCAGGAATCCTCTCTCTAGTTAATACAATGTCCACCAGTAGTCCAAAAGGCGCCGATAGTAGTTTCCCTTTCTGGGCAGATCCTGACCGTTCCGAAACTTTCGGCTGGTTTCCCGTTTCATCCACCGCTGGCAATTACTGTTCTTGGGATATTTGATGTACTTTCCCGAATGGAGCAAAGTGTCACCATCAAATCCGTAATCGATATAGCCGGCATGAGGCACATAAGGTTCATTGTATTCACTCCTTATCTCTTTTCGTTGATCCTATGATATCTGTCCCTGCAGCAGTTGTCATTGAACTGCTAGTTTAATCGTATGAAAGGCACAATTATGGTCAAAGGTTTGCCGTAGGTGTCTGCCCTTCATTTTCCCATTCGAACAGCGCAGGAAGCGCGCGAGGCGCATAGTCGCGGGAGCGCGTTCCCACAATTCTGGGAGATGGGTCATTTTCTATGATCGATCCGGAGCCTGCTCCAGAATGCGGTCAAAAGGCCCTCTTTTTCTACATTTATTCTGAAGAGCTCTTTCGTTTATGTAGAAGGAGAACCGCATGATGGATCCGAAACTGGAGAATACTATCGGTGGAGGCGAAGAAAACCAAATGAGTGAAATAAAACTTGGTGAAGCGACCTATATTGTCCACCGATCCTATTCAGACACCCAATCTGTTCCAGATTTGATTATAAACCGACTGCTGAAAGAGAAGAACGGAAAATCTGCATTTGACGAAGGTACAGGCGATGCCGTATAATATCTTATAGTGGGTCGGTTCGTCGAAGGAGGTTAATGTGAGAACCGACATTCGCAGAATCGCATTTGCTTACCTGAGACTATCTAATGAAGAGGCTGCCGAGGGTGAATCCTCCAGCATCAAAAACCAGAGGATGATCATTCAGGACTATTGTGAACGGAATGAGATACTCCTGGTTCGCGTTTTTGTCGATGATGGTTGGTCCGGCGGTAATTTTGACCGTCCGGCATTCCAAGAGATGATCGCGCTCTTAGAGCAAGGCAAAGCAAATATCGTAATCACCAAAGACCTTTCGCGGCTCGGCAGAGACATGCGAGAGGCCAGCTATTATGCTGAACAGTACTTTCCTGAGCATGGAATTCGTTATCTGACCGTAGCTGACAACTTCGATACCGAGCAGGAGAACGTCATGGCGCCTTTCCAGTTTGCCATGAATGAGGTCTATCTTCGTGATGGCTCAAGAAAGGTCAGGGAGGTCCTGAAGGCCAAGAGGGAGAAGGGCTTATATTGCGCATGCGCCCCCTACGGCTATGGAAAAGACCCCCGAAACAAGAATCGGCTGGCGCCGGATGAGGAAACCGCACCGATTATTCGACGGATCTTTGAAGCTGCGGCGAATGGAGACTCAAGCCGGAAAATAGCCATGGAGCTGAATAGCGATGGCATCGTGCCGCCCTTAAAGTATAAGGCCCTCTATAAAGGGAACTTTTCGGAAGAAGGGGCTGCTCGTGCGTCTGATTTGTGGAACTACACGACAGTCAAGCGAATTCTTAAAAACCCGGTTTACTTGGGCCACACTCTTCTCGGAAAGTCCAGGAAAGTCAGCGTAAAGTCGAAGAAAAAACTGAATGTGCCAAAGGATCAATGGGCAGTTACTGAAAACACCCATGAACCGATCATAACGCAGGAAGTGTTCGATTTGGCTCAGCTCAACTTGGGCAAGGGTTCTTTTGATTTCCGCCAATACGATCATGTGCGGCGGAGCATCTTTTCTGGGATCGCTTTTTGCGCGCAATGCGGACACGCTTTATGTTCATGCGGAACGGTATATAAAGGCGAGCGAGAAAAATACTGGTATCTCAGCTGCAATCGCCATCGCCTGGATATTACGGATCCCTGTGTTGGTGTTCGCATCAAGTATAGCGATATACTTGAAGTGGTTCGCCAAGATCTGAATTCGCTCATTAGTTTAAGCCCCGAGGAAAAAGAAACAGTAGCTCGAGAGGCTATGCGGCGTGCTGGTGATGATAATCTGATTCAGGTCAAGCAGCTCCAAAAGGCCAAGGCCCGTTTATCTACCATCGACAAGGTCATAACAAAATTATATACGGACAATGCCGAGGGTAAAATTGATGACAGCCGCCTGGAACGGATGCTGTCTGAACTTCAGCGAGAGTCAGCCGGCCTTGAAAAGACGATCGACAGTTTGAGCGTTATTGATTCAGTAAATGAAACGCAGGAAAGCTATCGAGCGTTTTTTGAACTGGCAAATAAGTACACGTATATCAAGGAATTGAATCGGGACACCTTGGTGACATTTGTTCAACGGATAGAAGTCGGTCCTAAAGTTCTGCCAGATGGAACGCAAAAGGCTACGCACCGAAATCAGCCATTTCGGCAGAGTGTGAGAATCTTCTATAAGTTCATCGGTGAACTGGAGGGGCCTCCGATTCGAGAGTTTCCTGCCGTAACAGACCTGTAGACCTACTCATTCCCCCAATCGTATCCTCCCTATACTCCAGAGTGGCGCTTGGTTCACATTGCGTTGTGCAGGGCCTCTTCCCCCTTTTTTTGCAATGCTGCAATGCAAAGACATGCGCAAATGGGCTTTTTAAGATGTTTGGGGTACACCAAGGGAGGTTGGCGTCAACCTCAAGGAAGGCTACAACGGTGATCTGACGTCCCGTGAGGCCGGCTCTGTCGGCGGCCAGATGGTCAAGAAGATGATCGAGAGCTACGAGAAGAACCTGTAAACAAAGATAAGCTTCACAAATAGCGAAAGAGGGCGCGGCCAACAGGCCGCGCCTTTTTGCGTTCAACAGAAGATGGCACGCTCACTCCGCGCGGGCGCTTGCCGCTTACCCCGCGCGGAGGAGACAAAAGGGCAGGGGTTTTGCCGCCCTTGCAGACATTTTGCGCAGAATATCGGCAAAAATACATTGTTGCATTTTTGGAGAATATGATATACTATTTTTATATGTGTGCATGCGCTGTGCTGAGAGCGGGAGCCATGCGCGGGAAAGCGGCGAACCGCAGCGGGCGGCCTGCCGGAATATGCAGGGGAGATGTCCGTATGCGCGCCTGGGAGCACTTTAAGACCATCACACGCCACCGCCGTCTGGTGCGGCGATACTGTTTTCGCCTCGGCCTGTATGCGCAGGGGATGCGGCACGATCTGAGCAAATACAGCCCCGCGGAATTCTTCCGCGGTGTCAAGTATTATCAGGGGTATCGCAGCCCGAACGACGCCGAGCGCCGCGAGAACGGCGTGAGCCTTGCCTGGCTCCATCACAAGGGGCGCAACCGCCACCACTTTGAATATTGGATCGACTACTGCATCGGCGAGGACGGCAAGGTCTATATGGGCGGGTGCAAAATGCCGCTCAAATATGTGGCAGAGATGTTTTGCGACCGCATCGCCGCCTGTAAGATCTATCAGGGCGAGCAATATACCGACGCCTCAGCCTACGACTACTACGAACGCTCGCGCGGTCATATCCTGATCCATCCCGAAACGGGCGAGCTGATCGGCGAAATGCTGCGCGTGCTCAAAGAAGAGGGCGAGGACGCGGCATTTTCCTATGTGCGCGGTCTTTTGCGCGAAGAAAAGCAAAAATCGACAAAATGAGAGTTTTGTCAGATGCTTGCTTGCAATCTCCTGTATTTAAGAGTAAAATATTCTCATTATTTATTTTTGACAGAGGACGGACAAGAACCAATGACTCATCCCTATAAGACGCGCGAGGGCGGCGCAACTGTAACGATATTTGTGCCTTATGACTGCCGGAACCACTGCCCCTTCTGCGTGAACAAGCAGGAGTACGCCCATGCTGAGGGGTTCAGCGTTGAGGCGATCCTTGAGAGCATCGCCGTGATGAATGAGATCACGCCGTACTGCGACTTTGTATTTACCGGCGGCGAGCCGTTTGCCAACCTGAAGGCACTCCAGCGCATGCTCGACGCGATTCCTACCACGCATAAGGTGTATATCAACACGACCTTCCCCGTGCAGCCCGGATGCAGCGCAGAAGAGATGCTCGCCTTCACCGAGCGCAACCGCGACAAGATCACCTGCATCAACATTTCCCGTCATCTGACGAAGTACGTCGAAGAATCGCCCGATGAGATCGTTGCCCGCATCGCAACGCCCAAGCGCGTGAACTGCGTGCTGTACATGGATTATCCTGCCGATGAGCTGACCGATTACGCCGAGCGCTGGCGCAAGTATAATATCCCCGTGCAGTTCCGCTACGACTATACCGAGACCACGCCCGAAAACCTCTATCAGGAAGAGGGCGACAAGATCCTCGCGGATCTCAAAAAGCGCTTTGTCTACAAGGGACTTGACGGCTGCCGCATGCGCAACGGCTACCATTTCGACTACAAGGGTCTGCACATGACCTACCATAAGACGCTGCCCTACTCCACCATTGTGGAAACGGACGACGATGGTACGACTTACGACATTCTCTACGATATTCTCATCAAGCAGACCGGCGAGATCCACTCCGACTGGACGGGCGTGAAGCTCGACGTGGACGCGTACCGCAAGGCCGCCTACGAACCCTATGACCTGCGTGTGATCGAGGGTACGGTCGACTTTTAAAGGAAAGGCGGCAAAATACGATGAGCTATCAGGCGGCGGTCATCACCGTCAGCGACCGCGCGTCTGCGGGCGTGTACGAAGATAAGAGCGGTCCTGCTGTGGCGGCAATGCTGAAAGAGGCGGGCTACGACGTTGTGCACACCTCCATCGTGCCGGACGAAAAAGAGCAGATCAGCGCGGAGCTGATCCGCTGCGCGGACGAGAAGCACTGCGACTTGATCATTACAAGCGGCGGCACGGGGCTTTCCCCGCGCGATGTGACGCCCGAGGCAACGCGTGCCGTGCTCGAGCGCGAGATTCCCGCGATCCCGCAGGCGATGCTCTATTTTAGCCTGTCGATCACGCCGAACGCGATGCTCTCCCGCGCCGCAGCGGGAAGCAGAGGGAAGAGCCTCATTGTGAATCTGCCGGGATCTGAAAAGGCTGCGCGCGAAAACCTGAGCGCCGTCCTCGGCGCACTCAGCCACGGGCTCAAGATGCTTGCCGGCGAAGGCCACTGAGCAGAAAATGAAGAAAAATGTCCCCGCGTTTCAAAAACGCGGGGACATTTTTGCTGTTTATCGGAGAGCTCCTTATGCCAAAGAGTGATCCGTCACCCCTGATACCCCAGCGCGGCAGAGAGCATCTGCCCCGCGGCGACAACGGCGCGCTCGGCGTGCGCGAATTCATCCGAGTGCACGGAGCGGAACATGCCGAGCACGCTGACGACATATTTGAGCGTGCCGCCGCCGGTGAAGACCGGCGCGGAAATGGAGCGCAGGCCAATTTTATATTCGCCGTTTTCCACGGCAAAGCCTGCCTCCCGGCAGGCGGGCAGGGACGCGAGCAGCGCAGCTGTGTCTGTTTCCGTGTGGGGCGTGAAGGGTGTGAGCGGTGCTGCACGGGAGAGGAGCTTGGCAGCCTCGGTCTCGCTCATGTGGGCGAGGACGATCTTCCCCTGCGAGGTGCAGTGCAGCGGCAGGCGCGCACCGGGCGCGGAGACGACGCGCAGGCTGTCGCGCCCCTCCGCCTGATCAAGCGCGACAATGTGTCCGTTTTCGTAAGTGGAGAGCATCGCAGAGCCGCCGGTCTCGTCGACCAGGTGCGCAAGGTAGGGCCGCGCGAGCGAAGAGACGTTCCAGAAGGCGCTGGCGCGGCAGCCGTATTCAAAAAGCCGCAGGCCAAGGGCGTATTTCCCATCGGCGTGCTGCGTGATGACATCGTGATCCCGCATGGTGGTCAAAAGGCCGAAGGCCGTGCTTTTGGGCAGTCCTGCGCGGCTGCTGATGTCGGTGAGCGTCATCGGCTCGCCCGCATCGCTCAGCAGCTGCAGCAGCTCCATTGCCTTGGCAACGGAGCGGATCGTGTTGCCGTCTGCCATAAGTGTCCCTCCTGAATGCTTTTTCTTCTTTTTCATTTTAAAAAATCAGACGGTAAAAGTCAATAATGCGACAATAACAAATCGTTATCCGACAATGCCGAATAGCAAGATTGCAAGCAAGCGTTATTTTTGGTAAAATATCATGCAATCAACATGGTGGAGGGAGGCGGTTTTTGTGGTGGACAGCTACGCAAGAGCCATTACCTATCTGCGCATCAGCATCACAGACCGCTGCAACTACCGCTGCCGCTACTGCATGCCGGACGCCGGCATTGAAAAATGTGCGCACGGAGATATCTGCTCGCTCGAAGAGCTGCGCGACATGGCAGCGGCGGCTGTGCGCTGCGGTGTTCGCAAGATCCGCGTTACGGGCGGCGAGCCGCTCGTGCGGCGCGGCGCGGTCGATTTCTGCCGAATGCTTTCGGAAATTCCGGGCGTTGAAGAGCTGTGTCTTACCACGAACGGAAGTCTGCTTGCAGAGCAGGCAGCAGCGCTGCGCGAAGCGGGCGTCACGCACCTCAACATCAGCCTCGACACGCTGAAAGAGGAGCGCTTTCGCACCATCACGCGCCTCGGTGCGCTGTCGAGCGTCCTGCGGGGCATCGAGGCGGCCGAGCGCGCAGGTTTTGAGAAAATCAAACTCAACTGCGTGCTGCTCGGCGGCGTCAACGACGATGAGATCGCCGATTTTGCCGCGCTGACGCGCGCGCACGACTGGCAGGTGCGCTTCATCGAGCGCATGCCGATGGGCTGCGGCAGGGACTTTGGCGCCTATCTCCCTGCGCAGGCGGTTTTGGAGCGCTGTCCGGAGTTGGAGGCCATTTCGCACGACGGCGTGGCCGCGTGCTACCGCTTCCCCGACGCGAGGGGAACAGTCGGGCTGATTGCCCCGATGAGCCACGCCTTTTGCAGCGAATGCAGCCGCGTGCGCATCACGGCGGACGGAAAATTGAAGCCCTGCCTGCATTCGGCTGCGGAGCTATCGCTGCGCGGCCTTTCGGGTGACGAACTGGAAGCGGCGATCCGCCGCGGCATTCTGATGAAACCGGAGCGCCACCACATGGACGAGACCGGAGAAACGGAAGCGCAGCGCGGCATGTTTGCGATTGGAGGGTGAAAGCACATGGAACTGACGCATTTTAACGAACAGGGACGCGCCCGCATGGTGGACGTGAGCGAAAAGGCGCAGACCTTCCGCGTCGCGCGCGCCGAGGCAACGGTGCGCATGGCAAAAACGACGATGGACAAGATCAAAGAAGGCGCCATCGGCAAGGGCGACGTGCTGGCGGTCGCGCAGGTCGCGGGCATTATGGCCGCGAAGAAGAACAGCGAGCTGATCCCAATGTGCCACCCGCTGCTGCTGACAAAGGTGGACATCTCATTTTCGATCGAGGATACCGCGCTGCATATCCTGAGCGAGGTCCGCTGCCATGGCGAAACGGGCGTTGAGATGGAAGCGCTCACGGCGGTGAGCGTCGCGGCGCTCACGGTGTACGATATGTGCAAGGCCGTGCAGCGCGATATGAGGATCGACAACGTTCACCTTCTCTATAAAGAGGGCGGGAAGAGCGGCGTTTATGAAGCGGAGGAATGATAAAATGGCTCATGTAACGGCTGTGAACATCAGCGAGAAAAAGGGCGTGCGCAAGCATGAAGTTCCCTATATCGACGTAAAATGCCATCACGGCATTGTGGGCGACGCCCACGCGGGCGACTGGCACCGCCAGATCAGCCTCCTTGCCGACGAAAGCGTGGATACGATGCGTGAGGCCTGCCCCATCGAACTGGACGCGGGCATTTTCGCCGAGAACATCAATACGCGCGGTATCGAGCTCAAAACCCTGCCCGTCGGCACGCGCCTGCGCGTGGGAGAAACGGAGCTTGAGGTCACGCAGATCGGCAAGCAGTGCCACAACGACTGCGAGATCAAGAAGGCAACGGGCAAGTGCGTGATGCCGACCGAGGGCATCTTCGCCGTCGTGATCAAAGAGGGCCGCATTCGCCCCGGTGACGAGATCGAGGTGCTGAAATGAAACTCATCAAAACTGAGAATGCGGTGGGTCATGTGCTCTGCCACGACTTAACGCAGATCATCAAGGACGAATACAAGGACGCGCGCTTTCGCAAGGGTCATGTTGTGACGGAAGAGGACATTCCGGTGCTGCTCAGCATGGGAAAGGAGCACCTCTACGTCTGGGAGATGACAAGCGGCATGGTGCACGAAAACGACGCGGCGGAGCGGCTGCTCGCCCTCTGCGGGCAGGAGAACATGATCCGCAGCGAGGTAAAAGAGGGCAAGATCGAGCTGAAAGCCGCCTGCGACGGCGTGTTTTTAGTCGACTCCGCGCGCCTTGTCGCCGTGAACAGTCAGGACGAGGTGATGATCGCCACGCGCAAGGGCGGCACGTCCGTGCGCGAAGGCGACAAGCTCGCGGGCATGCGCGTCATCCCACTCATCATCGAGGAAGAAAAGCTCCGAAAGGCCGAGCAGGCCGCGGGCGATAAGCCGCTGCTGTCTCTCAAGCCCTATGTGCGCAAGACCGCCTGCATCGTCGCCACCGGCAGCGAGGTGAAAAAGGGTCTCATTCAGGATACCTTCACGCCCGTCGTCATCGACAAGCTCAAGACCTACGGCATCGAAACGCTCGAGGTCGTCTACTCCGGCGACGGGGTGGAGAACGTGCGCGACGCGGTGCTCGCCATGCGCGGGAAAAAGCCCGACATGATCCTCTGTACCGGCGGCATGAGCGTCGACCCCGACGACAACACGCCGGGCGGCATCCGCGCCGCGGGCGCGAACATCATTGCCTACGGCGCGCCGGTGCTGCCGGGAGCAATGTTCCTGCTCGGCTACTTTGACGACGGCACACCCGTCATGGGTCTGCCCGGCTGCGTGATGTACGCGGGCGCGACGGTCTTCGACCTCATTTTGCCGCGTGTTGCGGCCGATGTGCCCGTCACGCGCGCAGACATTGCCGCGCTCGGCGAGGGCGGGCTGTGCCTCGGCTGCAAGCCCTGCCGCTATCCCCTGTGTCCGTTTGGAAAATAAAATCTCGCGCCTGCGGGCGCGACATTTTAGATCATCGCTATCTATTTGAAGAATAGCGAAAACAAATTCTGAAAGGAAGTACCCTAATATGAAAAAACCGTTGTCTCTGCTCCTTGCCCTTTCGCTTGTGCTTGCCCTGACTGCCTGCGGCAGCAAGAACGACGGCGTGAACACTGACGGCGATGCCCAGAACGGTGAAAATACTGAGAGCGTTGATCTCATTGCCTTCGCCGCTGCCTCCATGACCGAAACGCTCAATGAGATCGCCGAGATGTACAAGGAAGTTGCCCCCAACGTCGACATCACCTACAACTTTGATTCCTCCGGCAAGCTCCTCACCCAGATCAGCGAGGGCGCGGACTGCGACCTCTTCATCTCCGCCGCGCCCAAGCAGATGAACGCGATGGACGGCAGCCTCATCGGCGACACGGAAAAGAATCCCGACGGCCTCGACCTCATCGTGACCGACAGCCGCGTTGACCTTCTGGAAAACAAGGTGACGCTCGCCGTTCCCGCAGGCAACCCCAAGGGCATTGAGAGCTTCGACCAGCTCGCGCAGCTTCTGAAAGGCGGCGATGTGCTGCTCGCCATCGGCAACAGCGACGTGCCTGTCGGCCAGTATACGCAGAAGATCTTTGCCTACTACGGCCTTGACGAATCGGCCATGACCGACTGCCTCACCTACGGCAACAACGTCAAGGAGGTCACGACGCAGGTGAGCGAGGCCGTTGCCGACTGCGGCATCATCTACGCGACCGACGCCTTCTCCGCTGGCCTCGAGGTCGTCGACAGCGCCACGGCTGAGATGTGCGGTCAGGTCATCTATCCTGCCGCCGTGCTCAAGGGCGAGAAGGAAGAGGCCGCGCGCGCATTCCTCGCCTATCTTGAAACCGATGCCGCGATGACCGTCTTCGAGCGCGTCGGCTTCAGCGCGGTTTACTAAAAGAAAAGCCGAAAGGCGAATAGAGATCGCCTGATCTCTGCAACCCTTCTTCATGGGAGGTCACGATGGACTGGTATCCCCTCTGGAACTCGCTGCGCATCGCGGCGATCTCTACGGTCATCATTTTCTTTGCGGGCATTTTTGCCGCCTACTACATTGCGAGGCTCCCGCGGCTTATAAAGGGCGTGCTCGACGTGATCCTGACGCTGCCGCTCGTGCTGCCGCCTACGGTCGTGGGCTATCTTCTGCTGCGTGTATTTGGTCCCAAGCGCGTCGTCGGCGCGTGGGTGCTCGAGACCTTTGGCGTCAAGATGGTCATGACCTGGTGGTCGGCGATTTTTGCAACGGTGGTCGTCATCTTCCCGCTGATGTACCGCACGGTGCGCGGCGCGTTCGAGTCCTTTGACGAAACGCTCGCCTATTCGGGGCAGACACTCGGCCTTTCCAACGCCTACATCTTCTGGCGCATCCGCATGCCCTACTGCCGTCAGGGGGTGCTGGCGGGGACGGTGCTGGCCTTCGCCCGCGCGCTCGGTGAATACGGCGCGACGAGCATGATCGCGGGCTACACGCCCGGCAAGACCGCGACCATCTCCACGACGGTCTATCAGCTCTGGCAGACGAACAACGATGCTCTTGCGACGAAGTGGGTCATGGTCAACATGGCCATCTCTGCCGTCGTGCTGTTGGCGGTCAATATGCTCGAGCGGCGCGACCTTTTGAGCGAGGCGGGCAGGAAGAGGAGGGGCGGCCGATGAGCCTTTGCGTAGACATCGAAAAAAAACTCGGCGCGTTCCGACTGCGCGCGCAGTTTGAGGCGCAGGACGGAACGATGGCGCTGCTCGGCGCCTCGGGCTGCGGCAAAAGCGTGACCTTAAAGTGCATCGCGGGCATCATGACGCCCGACTGCGGGCGCATCGTGCTCGGCGATCGCGTTCTCTTCGACAGCGAGAAGAAGATCGACCTGCCGCCCCAGCAGCGCCGGGTCGGATACCTCTTCCAGCAGTATGCGCTTTTTCCGAACATGACGGTGGAGCAGAATATCCTCTGCGGCATCCGCCGCGAGCATAAAGCCCAAAAAAGAGAACTGCTGGCTGAGAAGATCCGCATGTTCCAGCTGGAGGGGCTTGAGAAGAAACACCCCGCGCAGCTCTCCGGCGGACAGCAGCAGCGCGTGGCACTCGCGCGGATCCTCTCGTCCGAGCCGGAAGCCATTCTGCTCGATGAACCCTTCTCCGCGCTCGACAGCTACTTGAAGTGGAATCTTGAACTGGAGCTTGCCGACCTGCTTGCCCTGTTTGGCGGGCCGGTTCTTTGGGTGAGCCACGATTTGGACGAATGCTACCGCAACTGCGGCAGCGTCTGCGTGATGGAGGACGGCAAAACAGGAGCGGTGACGGGTATGGACAAGATGATCCGCCACCCTGAAAGCGTCAGCGCGGCGCGGCTTGCAGGCTGCAAGAACTTTCTTGCAGCCGTGGAAAAAAACGGCGCAGTCTATTTGCCGGAGTGGGGGATGGCACTGCCAGTTGACGCAAAGGGGAAAACCTTTACGACCCTCGGCATTCCGGATCATGCCGTGGCTCTGAGCGATGGCGGCGCGCTCCGCTGCACGCTCTGCCGCGTGATCTCCGGCGTGGAGCAGGATATTCTTCTGCTGCGCCCCGAGCATTGCGGGGAGGGCGCGCCGGCGCTGCGCGTCTCCGCTGCGCGGAAAAACAGCTTGCGCGCGGGAGAGACTGTCTGCGTTGCGCTGGATGCTGAAAAGCTGCTGCTGCTATAAAAGAAAGACCGAGGCGGAGCATGTGCTCTGCCTCGGTCTTTGTCAAAAATCGAATACAAAAGGTAATATCCTGCCGAAATATAACGAAACAGGCGGCTGTGGGCGTTTGCCCATAACCGCCTGCCGTGTTTTTTGCCTTACAGCCGCCCGTAGATGCGGCTCGTTTCGTGGATGGTTTTGGCAAGCTTTTTGCTTGCCTCGCCGCTCAGCATGCGCCACTGCCAGTTGCCGCTTGATGTGCCGGGGGTGTTCATGCGGCAGCCCTTGCCAAGCCCCAGATAATCCTGCATCTGTGCGACGAAGAGCCGGCTTTGGCAGCTCATGCCGCCGCGGATGATGCCGGCATTGAATCCCTCCTCGTCATTGAGACCGAGGTACTTCTTGGCAAAGGCGATGTCCGCCTTGTCCGCCTCCGTGCGCCAGAGGGCGAGGGGCGCGTTGTCGTGCGTGCCGGTGTAGCAGATACTGTTGAAGTTGCAGCTGTGCGGCAGATAGTTGCTCGGGTCGCGCGAGTCAAACGCAAACTCCAGCACCTTCATGCCGGGAAGGCAGGAATCGTTCAGCAGCTGCACGACCTCGGGCGAGGGATAGCCCAAGTCCTCGGCGATGAAGTCAAGGTCACGAAACCAGCCGGTCAGCACGCCGACGAGCGACATGCCGGGGCCTTTGACCCAATGGCCGTTTTTCGCGGTCGTTTCGCCATAGGGAATGGCCCAATAGCTCTCAAAGCCGCGGAAATGGTCAATGCGGATCACATCGTAGAGCTGCTGCGCGCCGCCGACGCGGCGAATCCACCAGCCGTAGCCGTCGCGCGCCATCGCTTCGTAGTTGTAGAGAGGGTTGCCCCAGAGCTGACCGTCGGCGCTGAAGCAGTCGGGCGGGACGCCGGAGACCTCGACAGGGACGTTGTGTTCGTCCAGCTGGAACATCTCGGGCTCTGCCCACACGTCGGCGGAGTCCATCGCCACATAGATGGGCAGGTCGCCGATGATGCGGATGCCGAGGGAGTGGATATAGTCCTTGAGCGCGGTCCACTGGCGGAAAAAGAGAAACTGAATGTAGGTGAACAGCTCCACGTCGTCGCGCAGCATGCCGCGGTAGCGCTCGATAACCGCGCTGTCCTTGCGGCAGCGAATGTCCTCATCGTCCCACTCTGTCCACGCCTTCATGCCGAAGTGGCGCTTGAGCGCCATGAAGAGCGCGTAATCCGGCAGCCAGCGCTCGTTTTTCTTTTCAAATGCTGCGATGTCCTCGTGGTCGCGCGCAAAGCCGCGCGCCTTGGCCTTTTCAAGCAGCGCAAAGCGGCTTTCGTAGATCTTGCCGTAGTCAACATAGCGGGGATCGTCGCCCCAGTCGCAGGAGTTGACCTCTGCGCGCGTCAGGAGCTTATCCTTGATGAGCAGGTCGAGGTCGATGAAGTATGGGTTGCCAGCAAAGGAGGAGAAGCTCTGATACGGCGAGTCGCCGTAGCTCGTCGGGCCGAGCGGCAGGAGCTGCCAGTATTTCTGTCCCGCGGCGGCGAGGAAGTCGGCAAAGTCATAGGCGGCCTTGCCCATCGTGCCGATGCCGTGGGGCGAGGGAAGGGAGGAGATCGGCATCAGAATGCCGGCGGATCGTTCGATCAATGGAACCACTTCTTTCGAGGAAAAATTGGGATCAACCCTTGACTGCTCCTGCGGCAACACCCTTGATGATGTACTTCTGGCACAGCAGGTAGAAAATGATGACGGGGAGAATGCTGAGCAGGATCAGCGCCATCGTCGCGCCGAGGTCGACGGTGCCGTAGCTGCCCTTGAGATACTGAATGTGAATGGGAATGGTCATGTACTTCGTGCGGTCGAGCACGAGATAGGGCAGCAGATAGTCGTTCCACACCCACATGATCTCGAGAATACCGACGGAGATCATCGTGGGGCGCAGCATCGGCAGCACAACGGAGAAATACGTGCGCAGCGGGCCGCAGCCGTCGATGGCGGCGGCCTCTTCGATCTCAAGCGGGATCGACTTGACAAAGCCGACGAACATAAAGATCGCAAGCCCCGCGCCGAAGCCGAGGTAGATGATGGGGATCGTCCACGGCGTATTCAGCGCGACCAGACGAAAGCCGCCGGAGGCAAAGTCAAAATAGGGGAGCTTGACCGTATCGGCCGTTTTCGACAGCGTGAACATGACCATCTGGAACGGCACGACCATGGAAAAGACGCAGAGGTAGTAGATCGCACGGCAGAGCTTGCTGTCCACGCGCGCGATGTACCACGCGGCCATGGACGTGCAGAGCAGGATCAGCGCGGTGGAAACGATGGTGATGAACAAGCTGTACCCGGCGGACTTCAAAAATGGGTAGTTGCCGAAGGTCAGACCCTTGATGAAGTTGGCCCAGCCGGCAAAACTCTCTGCGTTCGGCAGGGCGAAGGTTTCGGTTTTGACGTAGGTGTTGATCTTGAAGGAGTTGATGACCACCGTCAGAACCGGCAGCACATAGATGATGCAAATGATGCCGAGCACGACGGAGAGAACCGTCTTACGGCGGCGTTCGGCGGAAAGAGAGCGATTGTTCATTACTGCTGCACCTCCTTTTTGCGGTTGGAGCGAAGCTGAAGAAGTCCGATGGACGCTACGAGGATGAAGAACAGCACGGCCTTGGCCTGTGCGGTGCCGCGCGAGTTGGCGTTCTGCCCGTAGAAGGTGTTGAGAATGTTCAGCGCGAGCATTTCGGTCGTCTTGATGGAGCTGCCGTCGGGCAGGATGTTGTAGGGCTGACCGCCCGTGAGGGCGAGATTCTGGTCAAAGAGCTTGAAGCCGTTTGTGAGCGAGAGGAACGTGCAGATGGTGATGGACGGCATCACATTCGGGATCGTGACCTTCCAGAGCGTCTGCCAGCGGCTGGCGCCGTCGATCTTTGCGGCCTCGAGCATATCCTCGGGTACGGCCTGGAGACCGGCGATGTAAATGATCATCATGTAGCCGATCTGCTGCCAACACATCAGGATGATGAGACCCCAGAAGCCGAGCTTCGTGTTGAGCAGGATCGACGTGCCGTAGCGCGAGAGAATGCCGTCGAAGATCATCGACCAGATGTAGCCAAGCACGATGCCGCCGATGAGGTTCGGCATGAAAAACACCGTGCGGTAGAGGTTGCTGCCCTTGATGCCCTGCGTGAGCGCATAGGCGACGGCAAAGGCCAGCACGTTGATGAGCACGAGCGATATGACGGCAAACAGCGCCGTGAACCAGAACGAGTGGACAAAGCTCACGTCCTGAAATGCGCGGCGGTAGTTGTCAAGGCCGACAAAGGTCGCATCGCTTGTGACCTTGAACTTGCAGAAGGAGAGATAGATACCCTTGCAGAACGGGTAAACAAAGCCGATGAAGAATGCGCAGACCATCGGCCCCATGAACAGCGGGAACCAACGGCGGGTGGAGCGGCGGATCATCGAGCTGTTGACGGCGGCATTGCTGTGCTTGTGTTTCAATTCGATCAACTCCCGGCAAAAAGATAAAAAGATTGGTGCGCTGCCGCGATATGCGGCGATTTTTTGATCACGCGCTCCGCTTCGTGCGGCGGAAGGCGTGAGATACAGGGAGGGGCGGGCGAAATCGCCCGCCCCTCTTGTTGTTCTTATGCAGATCGCGCAGAAGGTGTGTTAGCCGTTGGCGGCAGCGTACTGCGTGGCCCAACCGTCAACAAACGCGGTCTTGACGAGCGCCCAGTTGACATCAGTCTGGTCGGCGTCGTACTGGTTCATCGCGGAAACGAGCGCGGCGCGGTAAGCGTCAACGTTCGGCTGGAAGTTGGTGACCCAAGGCATGATGTAGTTGCCGTTGGTGGTGTAGTCGTTGGCGTCGGCGAGGAAGCCGTTGGTGGATTCGGCAGCCTGCTTATAGGGCATGGCGGCGAATTCATCGACCAGCATACGGGAGACTTCGGGATCGGTGACCATCCAGTTCATGAAAGCGAGCGTGGCCTGAATGTCTTCCTCGGAAGCCTTGGCGTTGACAGCCCAGCAGTTCTCGGTGCCGCAGTTGAGACCCGCGTTCTCTTCGCCCGCAACACCGCAGTAGAACGGGATCATGGACAGGTTGTCAAGACCGTACTGATCGTCGCCGGTACCGGTGAGCTTGGCCCACTCCCAGGAGCCGTTCTGATAGAACACGGCCTGCTCCTTGCCGAACTCGCCCTGAGCGTCAAAGCCGCCGGCAGCCAGGTCAGCAGGATTCACAGCGCTGTTGTTGATGTACAGATCCCACAGATTCTTGTAGTTCTGCATATAAGTACCCTTGATGCTCGGGGGGCAGACCTTCCAGGCGTCGGGATCGTCAACAGACTCATAGTAGTATTCGAGGTTGGCAAGGTGGCCGGTGAAGCGCCAGCTGGAATCGTCGCTCATGGAAGAGGAGGTGAAAGCATCGAAGCCAAGCTCGGAAGCGCGGGCATGGATGTCCTCGGCGACCTTCTTGAGGGAGTCGAAGTTGGTGATGTCGGCAAGGGTGTAGCCGGCCTTCTCCAGCAGATCCTCGTTGACGATGATGCCGTAGCACTCGTAGCAGTAGCCGATGGAGCAGAGCTTGCCGTCAGCGTCGTAGAGGTTGTAGGCGTCGGTGTTCAGCTGGTTGGCAATGTCGGTGCCGGAGAGATTGTAGCAGTAGTCGCCCCAGGTCTCAACAGCGGCCTGGTTGCCCACGACGAACAGCGTCGGGGGAGCAGACTTGTCCATCTCGGCGGTCAGGGTCTCGTTGTAGGTGCCGGAAGCGGCGGTCACAACGGTGACGGGCACACCGGTCTTCTCGGTGTACATGGCGGCGACCTTCTGCAGCGTAGCGTCGGCCTCGGGCTTGAAGTTCAGCCAGTAGACGCTGCCGGTAGCAGTATCGCCATTGTTGTCAGCGGCATCGTCCTGCTTGTCGCCGCAGGCGACGAGAGAAAGAGCCATGACAAGAGCAAGGATCATTGCAAGATACTTTTTCATTTCATCTATACTCCTTTTTAAATTTATTTTCACGCGAGTTCCGCGGGAAAATCACTGGTGGGGACGCTGCACGGAAGCGCCCTTGCGCAGCTCGGTCGGCAGCGTGACGTGGCGGTGGCCGCTGCGCCCCTCGATGATGTCGAGCAGAATGCCGACACTGGTTTCACCCATGGCAGTCATGGGCTGGCAGAGGGTGGTGAGCATGGGGTGGATGTATTCCGAAACACTGATGCCGTCGATGGCGATGACGGAGCAATCGCTGGGGACGGAGCGCCCGCTTTCGCGCAGGGCGCGCATTGCGCCGATGGCCATGTCATCTGCAATGGCAAATACTGCCGTAAAGTCGGCGGGCGAACGCAGGCGTTTTTGCATCGCGGCATAGGCATTGGCGATGGTAAAGTCGCTGGCGCAGATGAGATCCTCCGGATGCTCGGTCAAGCCAAAGTCGCGCAGCGCGCGCTGATAGCCGAGGTAGCGCAGCTGGGAGATCGAGCTGTCGTCCGGATCGGCGGTCAGCACGGCGATGCGGCGGTGGCCGCTCTCGTAAAGCTCCTTCACTGCGCGGTAAGCCTCCTGCTCATCAGCGATGGAAACAGAGGAGTAGGAGTCCGGCGGCAGCGTACCGTAGGAGTTCGTGTAGGAACAGCAGATGTAGGGAACGCTGAGAAGCGCAACCTCCTCGGGGGAATAATCGCTGCGCCCGCCGAGGAAAATGATGCCGCGCAGGCGCTTTTCCTTTTCCATTACCGCGCCGCACTGAATCTCGTCGTCGCCGGACGGGATCTGGCGCATGACCATCGTGTAGCCCGAGGCATCGAGCTTTTGCTCGATGGCATGGATGATGTCGGTGTAGAAGGGGTTCTGCACGCCGCGCACCACAAGGCCGATCGCATCAGAACGAATTTTGACGAGGTCGCGAGCGCTGTTGTTCGGCACATACCGGTGCGCCTCGATGACGGCGCGAACCCGTCTGCGGGAATCCTCGCTCACGTCGGGCCGGTCATTGAGCACGCGGGAAACCGTACTGACGCTGACCCCTGCAAGTTTTGCGATATCCTTGATGGTCATGCTCCAGCGCCCCCTGCGACCGCTCCGGAAACCTTTCCGGTAACGTTTCCAATCTTCAATTACAGCATAGTCTCCGCCAAGGGCAAAGTCAAATAGAATTTACAATCGGTGAGAAAAATGGGGAAAACATACAAGAAAAACTGGGGAACATTGACAAAATGAACAACGGACGGAGTCATGACAGACGGTATGCGTTTGCTTTTCCAGCCTGTTGTGATAAAAAATCCCCGTTTTCCGCCAACAAAAGGCAGAAAACGGGGAAAGAGAGGAACCATGCAGTTTTATTTTACCAGCAGCTCCGCAATCTGGATGGTGTTGGTAGCGGCGCCCTTGCGAACCTGGTCGCCGCAGCACCAGAGGTTCAGCCCGCGCTCGTCGGTCAGATCCTCACGGATGCGGCCAACATAGACGATGTCCTGGTCGGAGGTGTCGAGCGGCATGGGGTAGACCTTGTTGGCAAGGTCGTCGACGAGCTTGCAGCCCGGGGCGTTTGCGATGAGCTCCTTGGCACGCTCGACGCTGATCTTTTCCTTCGTGCGCAGCACGACGGAGACACTGTGGCTGCGGACGACGGGCACGCGCGCGCAGGTGCAGCTGACCTTCAGCTCGGGCAGGTGGAGGATCTTGCGGCCTTCGTTCTGCATCTTCATCTCCTCACTGGTGTAGCCCTCGAAGGCCTCACCGCCGATCTGGGGAATGATGTTGTACGCGATCTGATACTGGAAGACCTTGGGCTCAAGGTGCTTGCCCTCGGAAAGGGCCTTGACCTCATTGTTGAGTTCGTCGATGCCGCCCTTGCCCGCGCCGCTGACGGCCTGATAGGACGAGGCGATGATCGTTTCGATGGGGCTTTCCTTGGCGAGGGCATTGATGGCCACAAGCGTGACGATCGTGGTGCAGTTGGGATTCGAGATGATGCCCTTGTGCCACTTCACGTCCTCGGGGTTGATCTCGGGAATGACGAGGGGAACATTGGGGTCGAGGCGGAAGGCGCTCGAGTTATCGACAAACACCGCGCCCGCCTTGACGATCGCGGGAGCGAAACGCTCGGCGATGTCGTTCTCGGCCGCGCCAAGGACGATGTCGAGCCCCTCAAAGGCGTCGTCGGAGGCTTCGACGATGGTGCATTCCTGCCCGCGGAACGAAATCTTACTGCCCGCGCTTCTTGCGCTTGCGATGGGACGAAGGGACGCGACGGGGAAATTGCGCTCTTCGAGGATCTTGATCATTTCCTGACCGACGGCGCCCGTTGCGCCGAGAATACCGATGTTGACCTGCTTCATGACACTACATTCTCCTTTACAAAGCTGTGATACAGGACGCGGATGGCCTGTTCGAAATCCTTTCCCTCCACGCCCACGATGATGTTGAGTTCCTCCGGCCCCTGCGTGATCATGCGGATGTTCACGCCGTTTTCGCCGAGCTTGGCGAAGATCTTACCGGAAACGCCGGGCTGATAGGCCATCTTGCGGCCGACAGCGGCAACGATGGCGATGTGTTCCGTTACGGTTATCTTATTCGGCTGCACTTCCTTTTGCAGCTCGCCCAACATTTCATAGAGCGAGCGGGACACCTTGTCGGACGAGACAACAAGGGAAACGTTGTCGATGCCGGAGGGCAGATATTCCACATTGACCTCGTGCTTGGCGAGCACGTTGAGGATCTTCAAAAGTGTGCCCGGCTCGCTCGACATGCCGGTTTTGGCAATGGTGATGATGGAAAAGCCCTTCTTGCCGGCGATGCCGGTGATGAAGCCGCCCTCTTTTTGCTCGTCTTCGATGGATTCCAGGATCATCGTGCCGGGGTGATCGGGGGCGTTGGTGTTACGGATGTTGAGGGGAATGTTCTTCTCACGCACGGGGAAGATCGTACCCTCGTGCAGCACCTGCGCGCCGATATAGCTCAGCTCGCGCAGCTCGCTGTAAGTCACGCGGCGGATCGGCTCGGGATCGTCTACAATGCGCGGGTCTGCCATCAGAATGCCGGAGACGTCCGTCCAGTTTTCGTACACGTCCGCACCGAGCGCTGCCGCGGCGAGCGCGCCGGTGATGTCGCTGCCGCCACGGGAGAAGGTCTTGATGTGACCGTCCGGCATCACGCCGTAAAAGCCGGGAATGACGACCCTGCGGCCCTCTGCGGCGGCGCGCAGTGCCGCGTAGGAGGCGTCCCGGTCGACGCTGCCGTCAAACTTGAACTTGACCCACAGCGCCGCGTCTAAAAACTCGAAGCCGAGGAACTCGGACATGAGCCGCGCGGAGAAGTATTCGCCGCGCGAGGCAAGCTCGTCCTTGCTGATGCCGCTTTGCATCTTGCTCCACAGCTCGTCAAATTCCTTGTCGAGCGAGAGCTTTAAGCCGCACTCCGCAATGATCTCATTGTAGCGGTCGCGGATCATGGCAAAGATATCCTCGCAGGAAACGCCGTATTTGATGTGTGCGGCGCAGAGGTAGAGCAGATCGGTGATTTTATGGTCGCCGGAGAAACGCTTGCCCGGCGCGGAAACGATGACCACACGGCGGGCGGGGTCTGCGTCCACGATGGACTTCACCTTGGCGAACTGATGCGCGTCGGCAAGCGAGGAGCCGCCGAATTTCAAAACTTTAAGCATGGAGTTTATTCCTCTTCGGCCGCGTAGCGCGCAAGCAGCGCGTGCGGGTCGTCCTTTCGGTAAGATTCATAGGCATTGAATGCCTCGCGGGCGCTGCATTCACGGACAAACGTTTCGCCCATGCAGCGGAAGAGCCATTTGCCCTGCATACCGGAGAGATTCACGGGGCGGGGGACAAAGGAATCGGCATAGAAGCTGCGGCAGCCATCGGCAATGTCGAGACAGTCGCGCAGCACACTCGAGCCGGTCGGATAGCCGCCCGCGCCCGCGCCGGAAAAGCTCTGCCTGCCAAAGCGCGCGGCGTAGAGCGTGGCGAGGTTGCCTGTGCCATCGGTATGCGCCTCGGGCGCGGAGGAGGGGAAGAGCGTGGGGCAGACGAAGGCGGCCACTGCATTGCCGGACTTTTCCGCGCGGGCGATCAGCTTATAGGTGAGACCCTCTTCCTTCGCCCTTGCAATGTCTGCCGCGGTGATAGACGAAATGCCGACGCAGGGAATGTCCTCTTCCTTGATATTCACGCCGAAGGCAAGGTCGGCGGAGAGGACGAGCTTGCGCCGCACGTCAAGTCCTTCCACATCCGCGGTGGGATCGGCCTCGGCGTAGCCGAGCTCCTGCGCCTTTTGCAGGGCGGCGGCATAGTCCGCGCCGGAATTCGTCATGGCAGAGAGCATATAGTTCGTCGTGCCGTTGAGGATGCCCTCGACCGCGGTGATCTCATCGAGCTGAGATGCGCGGGAGAGGGAAGTGAGCCAGGGAATGCCGCCGCCTGCGGCGGCGGTGCAGCGCAGCGCCACGCCCATTTCTTTGGAAAGGGCAGTGAGCGCGTCAAAGCGGGCGCACATGAGCTGCTTATTCGCCGTGACGACGTGCTTGCCTGCACGCATGGCCGCGCAGAGGTAGCTGTACGCCGGCTCGATGCCGCCCATGACCTCCACCACAATATCAATCGAGGGATCGCGCACGATCTCATCGTAATCGGCGGTCACGGTGCAGGTGAGCTCCGGACGGGGGCGGCGGGAGAGAACGGCAGTGATCTGCAAATCGCTTCGCTCCTCGCACAACTTATAGAAATGGGAGCCAACAGTGCCGAAGCCCAAAAGTGCAATTTTCACGGGGAAATACCTTCTTTCTTTTTGGGGGATACTCCGTCAAGTGCGGACGAATTTGTAACTTGTGCCGAAAATGTCTCTGAGAGAAAAACACTTGACTTTTAGATGGGAACAATATAACATAGCGTTTGTGAAAATACAATAGGGGAAGCAAAAAAACTTTCCCTGTGGGATACAGGAGGAAACGTCCATGCAATATCAGAGCACCCGCAATAAAAATCTGAAGGCCGGCAGCGCGCAGGCCATTCTGGACGGCCTTGCGCCCGACGGCGGCCTTTATACAATGCCGTCGTTTGACGAGGCCCGTTTCGACTACCGCGAGATTCTAAACCTCGACACCTTTTCCATGTCGGCCAGGATCCTTGCAAAGCTTCTGCCGGACTTTTCCGAGCAGGAGATGGCGTCTCTCGTGCGCGCGGGCTATGGCGGCAAGTTTGAGAGCGATCACCTCACGCCGAGCGTTCCCGTCGGAGAAGACTTTATTCTCGAGCTGTTCCGCGGGCCGACGAGCGCTTTTAAAGATGTGGCGCTCTCCATGCTGCCGCGATTGATGACCGCGGCGAAGGAAAAGTGCGGCGTAAGCGACGAGATCCTCATTCTGACCGCCACATCCGGCGACACCGGCAAGGCCGCGATGGAGGGCTTTTGCAACGTGCCGGGGACGGAGATCGTCGTTTTCTATCCCTACGGCGGCGTGAGCGCCGTGCAGCAGGCGCAGATGGCCACGCAGGAGGGCGACAATGTCTGTGTGTGCGCGGTGCGCGGCAACTTTGACGATGCGCAGACGGGCGTGAAGAAGATCTTCTCCGCCGTCAGCCGCGATGAGCTGCTTGCAGGCAAGGGCGTGCGCCTGTCGAGCGCCAACTCCATCAACATCGGCCGCCTTGCCCCGCAGGTCGTGTACTATTACAGGGCCTATGCCGACCTTGTGAAGATGGGACGCATTCACGAGGGCGACAAGGTCGACTTCGTCGTGCCGACGGGCAACTTCGGCGATATTCTGGCGGGCTACTTTGCCAAGGAGATGGGGCTTCCCGTCGGCAGGCTCGTGTGCGCGTCCAACGCCAACAACGTGCTCACCGAATTTTTGCGCACGGGCCGCTACGACCGCCGCCGCCCCTTCTATAAGACAGCATCGCCTTCGATGGACATTCTCGTTTCGAGCAATTTGGAGCGCCTTCTCTATCTGCTCTCCGGCGACGATGCGCTCGTTGCACAGCTGATGCAGCAGCTGAATGAGGAAGGAACCTACGAGGTACCGGAGGATCTTCTCGCAAAGCTGCGTGCGCTCTTCTGGGCGGGCTGCTGCGACGATGCGGGCGCAAAGGCCGCCATCGGCAGCGTCTGGCGCGAGCACCACTACCTCTGCGACACGCACACAGCGGTCGCCTGGGATGTGGCACAGCAGTATAAGAAGGAAAATGCCGACCATAACGCGGTCGTCGTGCTCTCCACCGCCTCTCCCTACAAGTTCCCCGTTGCCGTGCTCGAGGGGATCGGCGAGAGTGCGAAGGGCGACGAGTTTGACGTGATGGAGCAGCTGCACGACGTGACGGGCGTGCCCGTGCCGAAGAATCTTGCCGGTCTCCGCTCCCGCGAGGTGCGCCACCGTGACGTGATCGAGCAGGGCGATATGCTCGCCTACGTGCTGAAGAGAGCTGAAAAAGAAGACTGAAAAAAACTAAACACCATGACCAAAAATGGTGAAAGGCCGATGTGCAGCAAAGTGCACATCGGCTTTTTTGCCGAATTCAAGGCGATCGTGCGCGAAAGATGCAGGAATCAAAACACGAAATGCATACTGATACACCTTATTTTTGGTCATAATGACGATTGACATTTTCTTCTAAAAAAATATTATAATTGGGCGAAACGCAGGGGAAATTCACCCTGCAAGGCAAACATTTGTGAAAAAATAGGAGGAGAAAAATGTTTAGCTTTCTGATCTGCCTCGCATTGCTGATCGGCGGCTACTTCGTTTACGGTGGCATCGTCGAAAAGACTTTCGGCCCTGACGACCGTGAAACGCCGGCCGTGAAGATCAACGATGGCGTGGACTACATGGTTCTCCCGCAGTGGAAGCTCTTTATGATCCAGCTTCTGAATATTGCGGGTCTGGGTCCCATCTTCGGCGCTCTGAGCGGTGCTCTTTGGGGTCCTGTCGTCTTCCTGTGGATCA
>ENA-UOJG01001189-UOJG01001189.1-human-gut-metagenome-genome-assembly--contig:-C47-NODE-1189-length-29566-cov-10.640575_pt1 | contig 29566 bp, 27 predicted proteins | sample MGYA00242340_ERZ723887 | MGnify/ENA metagenome assembly ERZ723887 | reverse complement strand
GCAAAACCCGTAAAACTCAAAAAAGTGGCATTCAGCCACTTTTTTGACACTCTGACTCGAGTAAATGGCATGAGCCATTTACTCGAAAACCTATTGCCCTATCTTTATCACGAACACGGCAGGCATTAGCCCGCCCGCCTCCGTTCTGACCTCCGTGACGAGCCTTAAGCCGGGATGCTCTCGAATCAGCTTCTTGAGCAGAGTGTATTCCATGGTGTACAGTATTGCCACGCCGCCCCGGCGGAGCCATTTGGGAAGGTTTTCCAATATGCCGGCGTAAAGCTTTTCGTTTGACTTATGGCTGCCGACGCGATTGCCAAAGGGGAGATTTGCCACCAGCTCGTCATATGGCCGCTCCGCAGTGAAGCGCATGCAGTCGTTGTGTACGAATTTGGCAATGCTGCCGGCGGCCTCTGCATTGCTGCGGGCTATGTCTATGGCCTTGTTTGATATATCAACCCCGGTAAGGCCGGCGCAGGGGTAAAGCTTTTCCCGCTCTATGAGAAATGTGCCGCTGCCGCAGCAGGGGTCCAGCACTCTGGCGTCCTTTCCGCCCAGGAAGAACTCCGCGTATTTCAGTATGGCGGCCGCCGTCGCGGGGTGCATGCTGGCCGGCAGAGCCGAAACCCGGTAGCTGAACCTTTCGTCCTTTATGGTGAGCAGCTTTGCGTACATGAAAGCGCCGCCGTTGCCGCCTATCTCCACCCTTATCTCCACCTCGTAGTTGTTGGGGCAGTTGAGCAGCGTCTCGCCGTCCATGACCGCTATCATCTTTCGCGCTATGGCCAGCCTGTCTATATTGCCCTCCCCCCTTATCTCCAGCCTGTAGCCGAAGGGAGGCTTGCCGGTATGGCAGGCGGGCAGCAGCTTTTCGAGAAAGCTCTTTGCCTTTATGCCCATGGACTTTGGGTCGGGGTTTGAGTTGGCGGATATCTCGATGAGCGCCTCGGTAAAGCAGCGGCAGGCGAAAAGCCCCATCATGTCCTCCGTATGCACGTGTACGTCGCCGCGGTGTACGGCGGACACCCTGAAACCATGCTCGGCAAGCTCCCGGGCCAGAGGGTCGGATAGCTTATCCGGGGAACGCAACTCTATTTCGCAGGGCCTATTAAGCGCGGTAAATTCGTGCTTTTCGAAGGTGAGAAAGCTTCGCATGGCGGTTTTGTAGGCCTCTGTTTCCGCCTCGAAATGCACCTTTTCATCTTCGCTGTTTGCCGGCTGTATAGTATATGAGGCGAGAGCCGCCTTGGCCTCATCCCCGCCTATTGCGCCTAAGGACAGCAGCATCGAAGGCCGCACGAAGCGGGTATCCTCTACTGAAAGGGCCTGTTTCAGGTATTTCACGTCCGAGGGGACCTTCAGCTGACCCATGAGAACCGCGGCATTCTTGCGGAGCTTGGGTTGATTGGAAAGCAGGGCGTTTCGAAGGGCCTCGCGCTCGCTGCCCATGATATCGTTAAGCTGCCTTGCGTATTTTTCCTGCTTTGCGCAGCGGCAGAGAAAAGCGCACGCGGCGGAGTTGCCCTCCGAAAACAGCTCGTAAGCGAAGGGGAACGCCTCGGAGGCGTAGTGCATCATGTGCTCGGGGCCGTTGGGCAGCGCAAGCCTCTGGGCCACTACCTCTTTGGTAAGCGCCTTGTGCGCCACAGAGGAACCGTAGCTGCCCCTGTTTTTGCCGTTGCTTCTTTTGTGGCAGTTCATCTTTTACTCCCCTCCGATTCGGACCGTATGACGTCCAGCACCTCATCGGTGCCGTCCGCGGTGGAGTCGCCGCTCATGGCGGAAATAAAGCTGAGCCTTCTGTCGTAAAGGTCGTGTATGCTGTCGAACAGGGTGTCCGGCGTAAGGCCGGCCTGATCCAGCGTCATGGCGTAGCCCTTGCGGGCAAAATAGCCGGCGTTGAGTATCTGATCCCCCCGGGAGGCGGAAAGCGGCAGGGGTATCAGCAGAGCGGGCTTTGCAAGGGCTAAAAACTCGAATATGGCGTTGGCGCCGGCACGGGAGAGTATTATATCCGCCGCGGCGAAAAGGTCGGGCAGCTCCTTTGAGATGTACTCGTACTGGACATAGCCCGGTTCGGCTATGGAAGCATCCTTCTTGCCCTTGCCGCAGAGGTGGATAATGTCGAAGGAGCGGGTCAGCCGCGGCAGCGCCGATCGCAGCGCGTCGTTTATGGCCTGGGCGCCCTGGCTGCCGCCCATGGTAAGGAGTATGGGCTTTTCGCCGGAAAAGCCGGTAAAGTCCAGCCCCCTCTGCCTGTCGCCGCCGTAAAGCTCGGGCCGTATGGGGGTGCCGGTATGGACGCCCTTTGCGCCGACGTATTTTAGAGTATCTTCGAAGGTGACGCATACCCTGTCTGCAAACCTGGCGGTTATCTTATTGGCCAGGCCGGGAGTATAGTCGCTCTCGTGGGCTACTATGGGCGCCATGCCCTTTGCCGCTATGACCACGGGCACCGACACGAAGCCACCCTTTGAAAACACCACGTCCGGCTTTACCTTGTTAATGATGCGCTTGGCCTGGAATATGCCGCCTACAACCTTGAATGGGTCGGTAAGGTTCTTCAGCGAAAAGTACCTGCGCAGCTTGCCGGCGGATATGGTGTGATAGGTCACGCCCTCAAGGCCTCCCACAAGGCTTTTTTCTATTCCATCGGCGGTGCCTATGTAGTGTATCTCGTAGCCCTCCGCCCTGAGCCTTGGCAGCAGCGCCAGATTGGGTGTGACGTGGCCGGCAGTTCCGCCGCCCGTTAGGATAATCTTCTTTGACATGGTTATATTTCCTTTATATTATAAAATCAAACAGCGCACTAATCTGCACCGCCGTATTGCCGTTACAGCGAGAGCCGGCGAGAAGAACCTATCTCATTTTCATTATTATGCCACGAAAACGATTATTGTTTCTGAAATTATATCACCCTGCTGCGATTGCCGCAAGGCGTATGCTGTGGTATTATTAAAGGGGCTGCGGCCCTATGATATTATAAACGGCGCAAAGGAGAGGCGTGTATGAGACTGAGGGATATGAATCCAGGCGAGGCGCTGGCGGCCGCGGCTGCCATGACCCTGAGGCTCGGGGGCTTTTCGAAGGCGGCGGAGCTCATGGGGGAGCTGCTCATGGATACCTGGACAACGAATTTCCCTGGCGCTCTCGGCGCATATCACAGGCTCACGGAATATATGCTGTCCTCCCCCGCCAGGAGGGTCACAGGGGACCTGTGGCGGGATCAGCTTTTATACGAAATAATACAGACGGAACACCCTTTTGCCCTCTCTGCTGCCAGGGGCATACGGGATGAGGCGCAGCTCATGGCTATGAGGGAGCGGCTTGAGATAATGGGCGAGCTTTCCACCTTAACGTCAGAGCGCATAGCCCAGCTCATAAGTGAAAGGGGCAGAAGCTCAAGGGCAAACGACGCTGTGGCCATGAAGTCCACCGCCATATGGTCGGGAGGCAGCATATCAAACCTTCCGCGCCGGAATAGCGAGGAAGAGCAGGCGGCGCAGCTGCCGCTGGAGTTTACCCCATGGAAATACGGCCAGGCCGGGCTTACGGACAGCTTCGTATCAGATGAGGCGCTGGAGGAGATGTATCGCCGCTTTCTCGAGACGGCTGATTGGGGCGAGCTTACCGAAGATATATGGAACTTTTTCGCGTCCTACGGTACGGGGGAATTTTTACAGCATCGCTTCTTCAGAATTGAAGATGGCCGCTTGGCGCCTATGGAGGAGCCGGAGGCGATAGTTCCGCTTTCCGCCTATGAGGAGCAGCACAGCCGGCTGATGGAAAACACCATACGCTTCATGCGGGGGGAGAAGGCGGTGAACATGCTGCTGCTGGGCGGCATGGGGACCGGCAAAACGGCTCAGGCGGTGTCACTGCTTCAGGAGCTGCCTGAAGTGCGGCTGATAATTGTCCCCGAGGGGGAGACGGCACATATCCCCGGGCTTTTGCAGAGGCTTTCGGGCCAGCCGCTTAAATTCATACTGCTGCTGGACGATATAGCTGCGGACGGCGATGGCATAAGGCTCATATCCTCCGTCACAGCGGGCTTTCGGGCGATTCCGCCCAACATACTCATATACGCCACCTCCCGGGAGGAGGGCGGCCCGCTGCCGGGGCGTATAACCTTCCGCTACCCGGCCCTTAAAGAATTTACAGGCATGATATCCGAATTCCTTGAGGCTGAGGGAAAGTATTCGGACGCGCAGGCCATACACAACGCGGCGCTGGACTATCAGGTGGACGCCCGGGAAAGGCTCACGGTTACCGGGGCGCTTATGATAGCGGGCGAGATGGAAGAGTAATACAGAAACTTTCGAAAAAGTGACTAAAGATCACTTTTTCGAGTTTTTACGGGCTTTGCCTCTCGCATGCGCTCCCGGGCGGCAAAACCCGCAAAGAACGAAAACCTCTGGGTTTTCATCCGTTCTGACGCACATGTCGTCAGAGCCGGATTGAACATAAGGGGCTGCGGCCCCTTATCAACCCCGGGGGTTATCGATAGACTAAGGCTTTTTAAACAGCCTTTTATTTATAATTTTCGTCGGGCTTTTCTTTTCTCTTTGCTTCTTTCTGCTTTTCTTTTCTCCCGAAAAGAAAAGAGAAAGAAGAAGGGTAAAAAGTCCCGCCCCGGCGGGGCGGTTTTTTCACCTCAAAACTCTTTGCCATATTACAAACTCTATGCTAAAATGTAATTTGGTAAAGTTTGAACGCAATTTTTCAGGGAGGGATACTTATGAAGATATACAACACCATGACCCGCAAAAAGGAGGAGCTGGTGCCGCTGGTGCCGGGCGAGATAAGCATGTACGTATGCGGCCCAACGGTATACAACTTTATTCACATAGGCAACGCAAGGCCGCTGGTGGTGTTCGATACCCTCAGGCGGTATCTGGAATATAAGGGCTACAAGGTAAGGTTCATATCCAACTTTACAGATATAGACGACAAGCTCATCCGCCGGGCCAACGAGGAGCACACCACGGTGCCGGAGCTTGCGGATAAGTATATAAAGGAATACAAAACAGATGCGGAGGGCCTCTGCGCCGAGCCTGCCACCTGCAATCCCCGCGCTACCGAGCACATACCCCAGATAATCAAGCTGGTGGAGACCCTCATAGAAAAGGGCCATGCATATCCCGTAGCAAACGGCGATGTTTATTTCTCCGTCCGCTCCTTCCCCGGCTACGGCAAGCTTTCAGGCCAGTCCATAGACGACCTTGAGTCCGGCGCCCGCATAGAGCCGGGAGACCTGAAGAGGGATCCTCTGGACTTCGCCCTCTGGAAGGGCGCCAAGCCCGGCGAGCCGGCGTGGGACTGCCCTTGGGGCAAAGGACGCCCGGGCTGGCATATAGAGTGCAGCGCCATGAGCATGGAGCTTTTGGGCCCCACCTTTGACATTCACGCGGGCGGGCAGGATCTCATATTCCCCCACCATGAAAACGAGATAGCACAGAGCGAGGCGGCCACAGGCAAGCCTTTCGCAAGGTACTGGATGCATAACGGCTATATAAATGTAGATAATCAAAAGATGTCCAAGTCCCTTGGCAACTTCCGCCTGGTGCGGGACATAGCTCAGGAATTCGACCTTGAGGCCGTCCGATTGTTCCTGCTCTCCGCCCAGTACAGGAACCCCATCAATTTCACCCGTGAGCTTATCGAGCAGGCCAACACCGCCCTCACCCGTATCCGCACCGCCCGGGAACGCCTTGCCGAAGCCAAGGAAGGCCCCGCTACCGCAGAGGACGAGAGCTTCCTCGCCTCCCTTGCGGAGCATGAAAAGAGGTTCTGCGACGCCATGGACGACGACCTGAACACCGCAGACGCGCTGGGCGCAATGTTCGACTACGCCCGGGCTGTCAACACCTTCGTAACAGAGCCCAGAAGTAAGGAAGCGCTGGAAAGGGCGGCAAAGCTCTTTGACGATATGACCAACGTGCTGGGCATACTCCAGCATAAAAAGTCGGAGGAATTCCCCAAAGAGGCGGTCGCTCTGCTAAACGAGCGCGCAGAAGCCCGCAAGGCCAAGAACTGGGCCCGGGCAGACCAGATCCGCGAGGAGCTGAAGGCCATGGGCTTTGCGGTGGAGGACAGCAAGGAGGGCGCAAAGCTGAAGAGGCTGTAAAGGGCGCGCCTGCTAAAAAATCCACGGATTCAGCCAATACATTTTTGAACAATATTTTAAATCATTGCCATATGCCTTGAAATAAGGGATATTGGTTGATAAAATCAGGAGGAAATAATCATTGGGAAGCGATATGCTTTCGCTCTTTAGCCTTATAATAGGCGTGTACCTCATATATGCCGCCATAGTCGGGCGCGGCAAGCTGTATGAGAACGAGTACCTGAACTGTCCGAGGGAGCAATACGTCAAGGGCCTGCGCATACTGGCCGCCATATCCGGCGTGCTGCTCACGGTTTCCAACCTTCTGGAGTATCTTGGCGTCATAGCCTACGGCTCCCCCATAGCCATCGCGCTTTGGGCGCTGGGCTTTGCAAGCCTGATAGTCATGATGGTGTACTCCTCGAAAAAGACCGACAGAAAGGCTGCGGCGGCGGGGCATAAGACCGCCGCGTCCGCCGAAAAAAAGGACTACGACCCTCTTCGCGCCGCATTCGTGTTCGACGATGATGAGGACGTATCCCAAAAGAAAGAAAAATAAGAAATCACTCTGAAAGGAAAGCGTTTATGAAAAAGACTATTATCCGCATCGTAGCAGTGGCCATGCTGGCACTGATGGTGCTGACCGCACTTCCCGCCTTCGCTTATAATATCGTAGGCACGGCGGCGGCCCAGACCCCCGTCTACAAGGACACCAAGGGCAGGAAGGTCGAGCTGTATGTCAGCGGCCCCGTCACCATAAACAGGCAGGATAACAAATCCGGCATGTACAACGTCACCGTCAGCTATGACGGCAAGACCTACACCGGCTGGGTATACCCCTCCGCCATCTCCGGCATAGGCTATGACAAGAGCACCGGCGGCTCTGCCTCCGGCTCCACCTCCGGCACGACCTCCGGCGGCTCGACCTCCGGCATCACCGGCACCTATACCGCCACCATCGCCACCGGGGCGGCCATAAACGTCAACGGCACCAACTACCCCGTAAGCGTAGGCGGCAGCATCAACGTCAACTACCGCGACGCGGCCGGCACTCAGGTAAACGTGACCGTAGGCAACGTCACCGGCTGGGTAGCCGCCTCCTCCCTCTCCGGCTTTAGAAGGAACGGCTCCTCCATAAGCCTTTCCGACCTGCCCACCAGCGGCGGCAACACCATGGGCGGCGCGACCAGCCCCACCCCCGCCCCCACCCCCTATGTAAACCAGAACCAGAACACCGCCAGCGGCACCTTCTCAGCCAACCTCGCCGCGGGCACTGCTATTACCAATAACGGCAAGACGGTAGGCATCGTGCAGAACGCGGGCAACGTCACCGTAAACTACCGCGACGCCTCCGGCTCCCAGGTATACGTAACCATAGGCAGCGTCTCCGGCTGGGTACCTGCAAGCGCCATCTCCAACCTCAGGAGCACAAGCTCCGGCTCCATCAACGTAGCCAACCTGCCCACCAGCGGCGGCGCCATAGGCGGCAATACCGGCTCCGAGGTAAGGGCATACGATACCGCAAAGAGCGCCGTATCCAAGGACAAGAACATATACGTCCGCTCTACCGCCACCAGCTCCACCAAGGGCGCAACCAAGCTGCGCAATATGCGGGGCAAGACCTTCACCGTGCTGGGCACCGACAGCACCGGCAGCTTCCTGTATGTGGACTACAACGGCACCCGGGGCTTCGTCCGGGCTCAGGACTTCACCTTCACCAGCGGCAACGTGGTGGAGCAGAAGCCCAACAACAACACCGGCACAAACAGCGGCAACGTGACCTCCAACAACACCGGCATGGCCGCCATAGGCACCCCCGCAGGCAAGGGCACCGGCTCCAGCTCCGAAAAGTGGGGCAGCATAACCATACCCGGCGCGGGCACCTACCCCATCTACGGCAACTATATCGGCGAAAAGAAGGGCAAGACATACTATTACTATGACTATGTGCTCCGCAAGAGCTACTACTACGTACACACCACCACGGCCCAGGGCTCTCAGGTAGCGGTGGTAATGGGCCACAACAACCGCAAGAAGGTAGGCACCTCAAATTCCTACTTCCACAACCTGCACCACATCCAGAACGCCATACTGGGCAAGTCCAGCTGCGAAAAGTGCAAGGCGAGCTGCTCAGGCTACGGAAAGAGCATTTCCGCAAGCTGGGAGGGCAGCAGCAGCTGGGAGGTAGTGGCCTTCTTCGAGGTACCCAAGAACAAGGCGTATAAGAACATACTGCCCCAGATGGCGCAGCCATGGAGCTACACCACCGCCCAGTACCTCTCCAACGTGAAGTCCTATGTGAACACCTTCTCGGGCAAGAGCTGGGCGAACACCTCCGCCCTTACCGATAACGGCAAGTACATGATGCTCGTCACCTGCGGCGATAGCGGCGACAACAGCAGCATCGCAAAGCTGTACATGCTGCTCAAGGCGGTAGGCTAAACGGCGCAAATACAAATAAAGCGGCTTAAAAGCCGCTTTTTTTGTATCCACTAAAATAATTCTTATGTTATAATGTATCTTGGCGTGGAATAGGCGCCGGAAGGAGTAATTTAATGAAGAAATGTTCTGTCGGCGGTCAGGCCGTAATGGAGGGCGTCATGATGAAGGCCCCCGGCGGCATCGCCATGGCGGTCAGGGACGCAAAGGGCCGCATAATATTGGATTATAAAGAATATCAGACAAAGGCTCAGAAGGGTACCTTTTTAGGCCTCCCCATAGTGCGGGGCGTGGTGGCCTTCGTGGAGAGCCTTACCATAGGCATGAATACCCTCACCAGATCCGCGGAGCTCATAGGCGACCCCATAGACGAGGAGCCCACAAAATTCGAGAAGTGGCTGTCGGAAAAGCTGGGCAAGTCGGTGGAAAAGGTTGTAATGGGCCTTGCGGTGATACTCGCCGTTGCGCTGTCCGTGGGGCTTTTCTTCCTGCTGCCTCAGTTTATAAGCAGCCTTATTTTTCGCGGCAGCGCCGCCGCCTCCGCCACAAAGTGCCTTGTCGAGGGGCTGGTGCGGCTTTGCATTTTTATAGGCTACATATTCTTCTGCGCCAGCGTGAAGGATATAAAGCGGGTCTTCATGTACCACGGGGCGGAGCATAAGACCATCGCCTGCTATGAGGCGGACGACCCCCTTACCCCGGAAAACGCCATGAAGCACAGCCGCCTCCACCCCCGCTGCGGCACAAACTACCTTTTCCTCGTCATGGCGGTATCCATAGTGTTCTTCGCGGTGGTGGGCTGGAACGAGAGCTTCTGGCTCAGGCTGCTTTCCCGCATAGTCTTTCTTCCCCTTGTGGCGGGCATAAGCTACGAGGTTCTGAAATTGGCCGCGAAATACGAAAACATATTCACAAAGATAATCCGCGCCCCCGGCATGGCGCTCCAGTACATCACCACCAAGGAGCCCACCGAAGACATGCTTGAGGTGGCCATAGCTTCCTTCAATCTTGCCATGTCAGATCCGAAGGACGCCATGGAGCTGGTAAGGAAAAACCGCGAGGAAACGGCGGACAAGGCGGAAGCATGACCGCGCTGGAATACGCGGAGGGGCTGCTTTCCCCCGTTACTGAGGAGCATAAAGCAGAGGCGCGGATAATTATATCCGAGCTTACCGCCCTCCCTATAGGGCGCATAAATATAGAAGCCCCTCCCCTCTCTGAAGCCCTTAAGGAGAGCATAGACGGCATTGCAAAAAGGCGGGCGCAGGGCGAGCCCCTTCAATATATACTGGGCAAATGGGAATTTATGGGGCTGCCCTTTTATACAAGGCCCTGCGCGCTGATACCGCGGCAGGATACCGAGACCCTCTGCGAGGAGGCGCTGTCGATAGGCGGCAAGACGCTTCTTGACCTCTGCTGCGGCACCGGCTGCATAGGGGTATCGCTGGCAAAGCTCGGGGGCTTCGAGGTGACCTTCGGGGATATAAGCCCGGACTGCCTCGCCCTTGCCCGGGAAAACGCCGCCCTCAACGGCGTATCGGGCAAATTCCTGCTGACGGACATGTTCTCTGATATATCCGGCAGCTTCGACCTTATCTGCGTAAACCCGCCCTATATACCCACCTCGGAGCTTGCCTCATTGCAGGCCGAGGTGATGCGGGAGCCGGCGCTTGCCCTGGACGGCGGCGCGGACGGGCTGGACTTTTACCGCCGGATATCCCGGGATTATGCTGCCCACCTGAACCCGGGCGGCACTCTCCTTATGGAGGTGGGCGCGGGGCAGGCGGAGGACGTGGCGGCGATGTTCCCGAAAGCGGAGATAATAAAGGATATTTGCGGAATAGAAAGGGTGGTGGCGGTCAGGAGATGAAAAGGCTGATACTCCTCATGCTGCCGCTGCTTTTCATGGCGGGCTGCGCCGTGGGCGCGGCGCTTCCGGCGGAGCCGGAGATAACGCCCTCCCCTTCACCCACTTTCTCCCCCTCGCCAACCCCCTCCCCCTCGCCGGAGCCGGAGGTATACCGGGCCAGCGTGGGCATAGTGGGGGACATACTGATGATGACGAGCCAGATACAGGGGGCCAAGACCGCCGAAGGGTACGACTTCAGGCCCAGCTTTTACGCCATGGAACCCCTGTTTTCCTCCGTGGATATAATGGCGGGCAATTTCGAATGCACCCTTGCGGGAGAGGCAGCGGGTTATACCCAAAGGCGGCCCGCCGCGCCGCCCCCAACCGAGGATAACCCCAACCCCAAGCAGCCCTACCAGACCTTCAATGCGCCGGACGAGCTTGCGGAAAACCTCAGGGCCGTGGGCTTCGACCTTCTGACCACCGCCAACAACCACTGCCTGGACAGGGGCAAGGAGGGGCTTTTCCGCACGATAGAGACGCTTAGAGCCGCCGGGCTTGCCCAGACCGGGACGTATTTGAGCGAGGATGAGCGGGACGCCCCCTGCATTATGACGGCGGGCGGCATCACCTTCGGCTTCGTCGCCATGACCGAGAGCGTGAACAGCTATGACGCAAGGCTGGGGGGCGACAGCTGGGCCGTGGGGCGGGTATCCCAGCGGGAGCGCATACAAGGTGAGATAGAGGCCTGCAGGAGCGCCGGCGCGGAGGTGGTCATAGCCTTCCCCCACTGGGGCGAGCAGTATATGGATAAGCCGGTCAGGCGGCAGCGGGAGTACGCCCAAATGCTTGCGGAATGGGGCGCGGACGCTGTCATAGGCAGCCACCCCCTCTGCGCCGAGCCCTTTGAATGGATAACGGCGGAGGACGGGCGCAGAGTGCCTGTCGCCTACTCCATGAGCAACTTCATATCCAACATGGTGGGGCAGAATACCGAGTACGGCCTGTTTCTGCGGCTGGATGTGAAAAAGGACGAGAGCGGCGTAAGCATCGAGATGAGCTACCTGCCCACCGCCTGCATAATACAGAAGGCCGGCGGCAGGCGGGTGCATCAGCCCATACCCTGCTGGGCGGAGGAAGCAAAGCGCACCGGCGTCGAGCCGCTGAGCGAGGGCGAGCTGAAAAAGACCCAAAGGGCATTCGACCACGTTGTGAAAATATGCGGCCTTGAGGACGCAGGGCTTATAGAATGGACGGAGGAATATGATAAACAAGCTTAACGCACTGAAAAGACGCTACGAGGAGCTGACCGCAGCCCTCTCAGCCCCAGACGCAATGAACGATCAGGCCGCCTGGCGGGAGATGGTAAAGGAGCACAGCCAGCTTGAGGAGATAGTCAACGCCTTTGATGAGTATACCGCCGCAGTGCAGTCCGAAGCGGACTGCAAGGCCATGCTGGAGGAGCACCTTGACCCCGAGATGAAGGAAATGGTGCACATGGAGATGGCTGAGCTTGCGGAAAAGCAGCGGAAGCTCATAGAGGATATGAAGATAATGCTGCTGCCCAAGGACCCCAACGACGAGAAAAACGTAATATTGGAAATACGCGCAGGCATAGGCGGCGACGAGGCGGCGCTTTTCGGCGCGGATCTATTGCGCATGTACCAGCGCTACGCAGAGCGCCACGGCTATAAAATGGAATACATGAACGAAAACACCACCGAGGCAGGGGGCGTAAAGGAAGTAGTGCTGAACATAATCGGCAGGGGCGCGTATTCGCGGCTCAAGTTCGAGAGCGGCGTTCACCGCGTCCAGCGTGTGCCGGAGACTGAATCCCAGGGCCGCATACACACCAGCGCGGCCACGGTGGCGGTAATGCCGGAGGCTGAGGATGTGGAGGTGGAGATAGACCCCAAGGATCTTCAGATAGACACCTACCGCTCAGGCGGCGCGGGCGGACAGCACGTAAACAAGACGGAATCCGCCATACGCATCACCCATATACCCACCGGTATAGTGGTCCAGTGCCAGGACGAGCGCAGCCAGCATAAGAATAAGGACAAGGCCATGAAGGTGCTCAAGTCCCGCATATACGAGCATTTCCTCAAGGAAAAGGAGAGCGCGGAGGCCTCCGCCCGCCGCAGCATGGTGGGCAGCGGCGACCGCAGCGAGCGCATTCGCACCTACAACTTCCCCCAGGGCCGGGTCACGGATCACAGGATAAACATGACCCTCTACCGTCTCGAGGCCTTCCTTGACGGGGACATGGACGAGATGATAGACGCGCTGATATTGGCGGAGCGCACAGCCCAGCTCACCGGGGAGGCGGAATAATTGGAGACTCGGTACTTCAATGCCGTCAAACAGCCCGAGGCAGGCACAAAGCTGGGAGGCAGCGTAATACGCTCAGGGGGCCTGGTGGCCTTCCCTACCGAGACCGTCTACGGTCTTGGGGCCAACGGCCTTGACGGTGAGGCGGTAAATAAGATATTCGAGGCCAAGGGCCGGCCCAACGACAACCCGCTGATACTGCATATCGCAAAAAAGAGCGACCTGAAGGATCTGTGGAAGTCGGTTCCGGAAAGGGCAAGGCTGCTGATGGACGAGTTCTGGCCCGGGCCGCTGACCATGGTATACCTGAAAAGCAGCAGGGTGCCGGAGGAAGTCACGGGGGGTCTTGATACGGTTGCCGTACGTATGCCCGACAACAGGACGGCGCTGGCCCTCATACGCGCTGCGGGGGTACCCATAGCCGCACCCAGCGCGAATTTATCCGGCAAGCCCTCCCCCACCACCGCCGATCACGTCAAGGCGGACATGAACGGGAAAATAGACGTAATAATAGACGGCGGCCCCTGCAATATAGGCGTGGAGTCCACCGTGGTGTCTCTCATGGGAGGCGCCGTCACCATACTCCGTCCCGGCGGTATTACCCGGGAAATGCTGGAAGCCGTAATAGGCCCGGTAAACCTTTCCCCCGCCGTTTTAGCTCCCCTGAAGCAGGGGGAAGCCGCGGCCTCCCCCGGCATGAAGTACAAGCATTACGCCCCCGACGCCCAGGTTATCGTAGGCACAGGCTCATTGCCGGATATGGCGGCAAAGCTCATAGCCGAGTACGACAGGCGGGAGGCGGAGGGCCTGACCTGCATAATTTTCGCCACCGAGGAAACTCACTGTTTCTACAGGGGGAAAAGGTATGTTATAATAGGCGAGAGAAAAAATCCCCTTACCCTCTGCGAGAGCCTTTTTGCACAGTTCCGCGCCCAGGAAGGCAAAGCGGACGTAATACTCTGCGAGGCGCTGCCGGAGACGGACATGGGCCTTGCGTACATGAACAGGTTATTGAGGAGCGCGGGATTTAAAACTATATGACCAAAGGAGTTGCCATGAAGATCGCCATTGCCGCCGACCACGGCGGGTACAAGCTCAAGGAAGAAATAAAGCCATACATCGAAAGCCTCGGCCATACCGTGACCGACCTCGGCACGGATAGTGAGCAGAGCGTGGATTATCCGGATTACGCCGCCCCCTGCGCAAGGGCAGTGGTTTCGGGAGAGGCGGACAGGGGCATAGTGATATGCGGAACCGGCATAGGCATCTCCATTGCCGCAAACAAGATAAAGGGAGTGCGGTGCGCCCTTTGCACCGACCCGGTAATGGCCCGGCTGACCCGTGAGCACAACGACGCAAACATGCTGGCGATGGGCGCGCGCATCATAGGCGGCGAGCTTGCCAGGGGAATAGTAAAGGCATTTCTTGAGACTGACTTTTCCAACGGAAAAAGACACATTGACAGGATAAACAAAATAACGGAATTGGAAAGAGCAAAATAAAATCGCGTTGGATTTTTGATTCAATATACTAACCTATAAACCGAAAGGAGCAATACACAAAAATGGGTAAACTCGTCGTAATCGACCACCCTCTGGTACAGCATAAGCTGACCCTGCTCAGGGATAAGACCACCGGCACCAAGGAGTTCCGCGCTCTGGTAGAGGAGCTGGCTACCCTGCTGGCCTATGAAGCGACCCGTGACCTTCAGCTGGAGGACGCTACGGTAGAAACTCCCGTAGCTACAGCCCATACCAAGGTACTGGCCGGCAAGAAGCTGGCAATAGTTCCCATACTGCGCGCAGGCTTGGGAATGGTAGACGGCATGATGAATCTCATACCCGCCGCCAAGGTAGGCCACATAGGCCTTTACCGGGACCCCGAGACGCTTCTGCCCGTGGACTACTACTGCAAGCTGCCCTCCGATATTTCCGAGAGGGATATCATTATAGTAGACCCCATGCTGGCTACCGGCGGCAGCGCCAACGCGGGCATTGACGTAGTTAAGCGCGCAGGGGGCAAGAATGTAAAGCTGGTCAACCTCATAGCCGCCCCTGAGGGAATCGAGGCGGTACAGAAGGCTCACCCCGATGTGGATATATTCGTAGCTCACGTGGACGATCACCTTAACGACCACGGTTATATAGTGCCGGGCCTCGGCGACGCAGGCGACAGGCTGTTCGGAACAAAATAGAATATTTCGAGCAAGTGGCTAATGGCCACTTGCTCGAGTTTTTTTCGTGTTTTGCCTCTCGCGTTCCGCTCCCGGGCGGCAAAACCCGCAAAGAAGGAAAACCTTCGGGTTTTCATCCGTTTTGACGCACATGTCGTCAAAGCCGGAATAAATTTAAGGGGCTGCGGCCCCTTAACAACCCCATGGCTTTTGATGCTTGGATTAGGGAGAAATTTTTATACGGAAGGAAGAAAAACGATGAAAAGAACATCACTCAGGCTGGCGGCGCTGGCAATGGCGCTGTTTACAGTGCTGTCCCTTGCCCATGCGCTTGCGGAGGCAGGTTACACCCCCTACCCCACACCAAGGACTGCGGTATCCGAGGACAGCACAATATACCTGCGGGACACCCCGGTAAAGGATACCGACGGTGCGGTACGGCTCAGGCATATGGAAGGCAAAACCGTGAGTGTGCTGGGAGAGGACGCTACGGGCAAGTACTTCTATATAGAATACGAGGGCAAGAAGGGCTTTGTCCGTGCCAAGGACTTTGAGCTGACGGACAAGACCCCGGCAGCCACCCCGGCCCCCAGCGCCAACGCCAACAACGTACAATACTTCAGCGCCCCCAAGACCGGCATATCCAACGACAGCGCCATATATATGCGCACCTCCCCCAATATACCCGAAAAGCCCGCCAAAAGCGATTCCAACGTAGCAAGGAAGGTAAAGCACACAAAGGGCGCGGCGTTTTCGCTGTTAGGCGAGTCAGGCGACTGGTACTATGCGGAATATGACGGGACTAAGGGCTTCGTAAAGAAGGCCGATTTTACCATACAGGATGCCAATACCGGCTCCGGCGCAGGCAGCGCCGACAGCGCCGGCAAGCTGAACAGAGCTACCAGCGGCGCAACCGAGGTAGGGCATGGGGCGGCAAGCGAAAAGTGGGGCAGCATAAAGATACCCGGCGCGAAAACCTATACCATATACGGCAACTATACCAACAGCGCGGGCACCAAATACTACTACGCCGCCGAGAACCGCAAGGGACACTATGAATACGTCCATACCCTCACCGCTAAGGGCTCGCAGGTGCATTCTGTGCTGGGGCACAACGTCCGGGGCGGCAGGGGCAAGTATTTTCACAACCTGCATCACGTTCAGAACGCCCTCATAGGTAAGAGCAGGTGCGAGGGCTGCGGCGGCTCCTGCGGCAGCAAATTCAATACCACCAGCATAACCATGAAGCTGGACGGGTATAGTAAATGGGACATAATGTGCCTGTACGAGATCGGCCCCAACCAGAGCACCGGCATACTCGCCTATAACGCAAGGCCCTGGGGAACCAGCGCCTCCAGCTATGTCAGCACCCAGCTGAGCTACGCCGCGGATAAGGCCAACAAGGGCTGGATCAATCCCAACGTCACTTACAGCGACGGCGGCAAGTACGCCATGCTCATCACCTGCGGCGACAAATACGAAAACAACAGCAATGCCACCAGCAAGCTGTACGTGCTGCTGAAGGCCCGCAGCTGACTCAAAAAAAGGTATATCTGACACGCCCGGTTCCGCCGGGCGTTTTTTGGACTTTAATGCTGTAATTATTCATTAATGTCCGTCCACTACTCTACATATTTATTTATATATTTCAAAAAATGAACAGTACCCTCTCTCATAAATTTCATTTGTTATTTTTATAACAAAATTTTAAAATTGTCTATTGCAGATTCTTCATCAATGGGATAAAATTATGTAAAACAAAAAAATATAAAACCTGTCATTTGCATTTTAAGTCAAAAATTTGCCGTTAACCGCGGTTTTATAAGAAAATATATTAAAGCTTGAGCTTTTTAACATACACATTATAAGAAGGAGGTAAGGTACATTGCCGACCATTATTGAATGTATAACCCAGGCTGAGGCGAAGGGTGCGGAGCTGAAAAAACAGGCTGCCGCAAGGGCAAAGGAAATAACGGACGATGCGGAGGCGCGCCGTGGGAAGACCATAAAGGAGGCCCATGACGCGGGGCGCGCCATGATACAGAGGGCAAAGGACGAGGCGGAGAAGCAGGGAGCCGCGCTGGCGGCGGAGCTGACCGCCCGGGCGGATAAAGAGGCGGCGGAGGAATGCGCAAGGGCCGAGGCCAGGCTGCGCGCCGCCGCGGAATACATTGTCAGAGAGGTAATCAAGGCATGATAGTACCAATGAAGAAATTGACTCTGGCTGCCCTTCTGGAGCACCGGGAGGCCATATTGCAGGCCCTCCAGTCAATTTGCGCGGTACAGCTCATTTCCATAGGCGAAGGGGAACAGTCCTCGGCCGCGGCCGAGGGAAGGGTCCAGCGGCTGCAAAGCGCCGAGGAGCTGCTCAAGCCCTACGCCGGGAAGGCAGGCTTCGGCCCCAAGCCCGAGGCTACGCGGCAGGAGCTTGAGGAGGACATACAGCCGGCACTGGAGATCTGTGCCGAGCTGGAGGGGCTGCAAAGGCGCATAGCCCAGAACAGCAGCGATACCGAGAAGCGCAGATTACAGCTCGGCTCACTGCTTCCCTGGGCGGATATGACAGACCCGCTGGAGAAGGTACATTCCACCGCAAGCATAAAGGTGATGACCGGCACGGTTCCGGCAGAGGGCGTTAAGGCGCTCATGGAAACCGGCGCGCTGGTGCAGCTTTACGGCGGCGATAAGGAGCGGGCGGCTCTGGTGATATGCCCCAATGAGGAGTATGCCGGAATAGCGCCCTCCATAAGGGCCACCGGCTTTCAGGAGAAGGGCTTCGGGGATATCAGGGGCACCGCCTCGGAGAATATACAGAGGCTCAGGACAGAGATAGAAGCGCTGGAGGCGGAAAGGGCACAGCTGGAAGCCCGGCTTGCAGCCTTCGCACCCAAGCGGGAGGAAATACGCAGGGCGCTGGACGGCGCGGCCATAGACCGGGACAGGGAGCAGAGCAAGGAAGCGTTGGCCCATACCAATACCGCGTTTCTGCTCACAGGCTGGGTCAGGGAGGACATGACGGAAAAGGTGCGCCGGGAGATCGAAAAGATCACGGACGTTTATTATCTCGTCTTTGAGGATCCCTCCGAGGGAGACGCGGTGCCTACTGTGCTCAAAAACAGCAGGCTGATCACCCCCTATGAGGCGGTTACAAACCTCTATTCCCTGCCGGCCTACGGCACGATAGACGGCACGCCGCTGATGGCACCCTTTTACTTCATCTTCTTTGGCATGATGCTTTCGGACAGCGTTTACGGCGCGGTGCTGGCACTTGGCGCCTGGGCGTTTCTGAAATACCTAAAGCCCACCGGCATGATGAAGAACCTTGCCGGCGTGCTCATGCAGGGCGGCATATCCACGATATTCATGGGGCTGCTGTTCGGAACCTGCGCGGGCGTGGGCTGGCCGGTGATATTCAGGGGCACCGCCCTTGAAAATACCTTCCCCCTCATAGATTCCTCGACGAACCCCATGGGCATGCTCATGGTGTGCGCCGCCTTCGGCATAATACACATGTTCTACGCCGTGCTGATAGCCACCTGGAACTGCCTGAAGCACAAGGACTACATGGGCGCGCTCATAGACAATATGTGCTGGATATTCATAGTCTCCGGCCTTATAATGCAGGCGGCGCCCATGGCAGGGCTGCCCCAGGGCGTTGCGGAGTTCGGCAAGTGGATGGCCATAGTGTCTGCGGTGCTGGTGTTCCTGTTCGCAGGGCGGTCAAAGAAGAACATCGCCGGAAGGCTCATATCCGGCGCGGGCAAGCTGTACGACGTGACCTCGTGGCTGGGAGACGTGCTCTCCTACGCCCGTATATTCGCCCTTGGCCTTTCCACCGGCGTCATAGGCATGGTGCTGAACACCCTCTGCTGGGATATGCTCTTCGCTTCCTTTAAGGGGAACCCGGCGCTGATGCTCGTGGGCTTTATAATAGTCACGGTGCTGTCCGTGGCGCTCCACGTGTTTATGATGCTCATAAGCACCCTGGGCTGCTTCGTGCATACCGCGAGGCTCCAGTACGTGGAGTTCTTCGGCAAGTTCTACGAGGCGGGGGGCAAGGCGTTCACGCCGCTGAGGTACGAGACAAAGTACGTCAACGTCAAATAAAGCGGGAGGCCGCTTATAATAAAAAAAGAATAACAATCAACATTTTTTCGGAGGTTAAACACAATGAGTCTTTCTGAATTTTTCGCTTCACTGAACCAGAACGGTCAGCTCCTCGCGGGGCTGGGCGCGGTATTTGCGGCGCTGTTCGCGGGCATAGGCTCCGCGGTGGGCGTGGGCCACGCCGGCCAGGCTGGCGCGGCGGTGATAGCCGAGGATCCCGACCAGTTCGGCTCGGTGCTGGTGCTCCAGCTCCTCCCCGGCACCCAGGGCATATACGGCCTGCTCATAGGCTTCGTTATCGCCAGCAAGGCTAACCTTCTGGGCGCGGGCGCTGCGATATCCCCCGAGGCGGGCATGTCGCTCTTCCTTGCGGCCCTGCCCATAGCCTTCGGCGGCCTGCTCTCCGCCATAGCGCAGGGCAAGGTGGCCGCCTCCGGCATAGCCATGGTGGGCAAGCGCCCCTCCGAGGCGGGCAAGGCGATAATCTTCACGGTCATGGTCGAGACCTATGCGGTGCTGGCCCTGCTGTTCTCCTTCCTGCTTGTAAACGGCGTGCAGGTCTAAACCGGAGCGGCTTATGGCACAGGAAACTAATTTCGGGGCTGAAAAGCTCACCTCCCGCATAGTGGAGGAGGCGGAAGCCGAGGCCGGCCGCATCATAATGGAGGCGGAGTCGAAGGCGGGGGCCATAAGCTCCCAGGCCGAGGCCGAGGCTGAGAGGCTCAATATAGAATACGCGAAAAAGGCTGAAAAGGCAGCGGCGGATATAATAGAGCGCAGCCGTACCAATGGCGCGCTGGACAGCCGCAAGACCGCCCTCAGGGAAAAGCGCCGGGTGCTGGACGCGGCCTTCGAGCTGGCTGAAAAGGAGCTTTGCGCCCTGGAGGGCGAAAAGCGGGAAGCGCTGCTCAGCCTTATGATAAGGGAAAACGTAAAGGGCGGAGAAACCTTGCGCCCGGCAAAGCCAGACAGGGCAAGGCTCGCCTCGCTTATAGAAAAGCAGAACCCCTCCCTCCCCCGCCCCGTGGAGCTGGGCGAGGATATAGAGGCGGGGGGCGGCTTCAGGCTGCTGGGCTGCGGATACGAGACGGACTGCACCTTTGAGGCCATGCTCCGTGACTTCCGTGAAAGGCGCGAAAGCGAAGCGGCCCGCGTGCTGTTCGAGTAAAGGAGGGCCTGTATGCCACAGAAAAGCCCTGTTTACGCAGTTACCCGCATAAGGGTGCACGAAAAGGACATGGTAAAGCCCGAACGCATGGCGAGAATGGCCGAGGCCAGCCCCGCCGAGGTGATGAGGGCATTGGGGGACATGGGCTACGGCGGGATTTCCGACCCTCAGCTTTCCGACGGGGACAGGATGATCGCAAAGGAGCTTTCCGACGCCTACGCCCTCATAAACGAAGTTACCTTCAGCCCGGAGCAGACGGACCTGTTCATACTCAAGGGGGACGCCAACAACCTGAAGCTGCTCATAAAGCAGCGGCTTACCGGCACAGCGGACTCCCCCGCCCTCATGAAGGGAGTATACCCCAAGGACGACATTATCCGCATGGTACACAACGCAGATTACAGGGAGCTGCCGGAGGAATTTACCAAGCGGCTCAACGCCCTTGAGCAGTCCTTCTCCGGGGAGATAGACCCGGGCAGGATATCCACCGAGATAGACCGGGCATACCTTGAGCATTGCCTGAACAACGCAAAGGGGGTTTCCCTTGAGTACTTCAAGAGCCTGACGGATTTTACCAACATACTGACGATGCTTCGCCTGCGCAATATGGGAGCCGGCGCGGATAAGCTGAAAAACTCTCTCATGCCGGAGGGATACGTATCCCACAGGCTGCTCATACAGTGCTTTGACGGGCCGGAGGAGGGCATGGCAAGGGCTGCCGCAGGCCCCGCAAGGGAGCGTATGCTCAAGGGCCTGGAGGAATACGGCAGGAGCGGCAGGCTCACAGAGCTTGAGCGCCAGCGGGACAATTACCTCATATCCCTCTTCAAAGGGGCAAAGCTCGCCGAGGGCGGCATAGAGCCGCTGATAGGCTATCTTATAGGCCGGGAGCAGGAGGCAAAGTGCCTTAGGCTCATAATCACCGCAAAGCGCAATAACCTGCCGGATAAGGTGATAACCGAAAGGCTGGGTGAACTGTATGGATAAACGCACGGATATCGCCATGATAGGCGACAGGGACTCGGTGCTCATAGGCAAGGCCGTAGGCCTCGGCGTGTTTGACGAGACGGACGGCGAAAGGGCAAACAGGCTTATATACAGGCTTGCCAGGGAGGGCTGCAAGGTCATTTTCCTGACCGAGCCGGTATACGCCCAGTGCAGCGAGGCCATAAACAAATTCAAGACGGAGACATTCCCCGCAATAATACCCATTCCGGATTCCCACGGCCCTTCCGGCGTGGCCATGGCAGCCATAAAGGCCAACGTGGAAAAGGCTATAGGCGCGGATATACTATTCTCGGAGGATAAATAAATATGGCAGTTAAAGGAACCATAGTTAAGGTATCGGGCCCCCTGATAGTGGCTTCCGGCATGGCGGACGTAAACATGTACGACGTGGTCCGCGTATCCGAAAAGCAGCTGATAGGCGAAGTAATAGAGCTTCGCGGGGATAAGGCCTCCATACAGGTATACGAGGAGACCGGCGGCATAGGCCCCGGAGAGCCTGTGGAATCCACCGGCGCTCCCCTGTCGGTAGAGCTTGCCCCCGGACTTATAGAATCCATATACGACGGCATTCAGCGCCCGCTCAATAAAATTCAGGAGCTGGCCGGGGACAGGATAACCCGCGGTATCCGGGTGGACTCCATAGACCACGAAAGGCTCTGGGATTTCCAGCCTGCGGCACAGATAGGCGATATACTGAAGCCCGGCGATATCCTGGGCACCGTACAGGAGACGGAAGCGGTGCTCCATAAGATAATGGTGCCTCCAAATGTGGAGGGCCAGCTCACATGGATACACTCCGGCGAGGCCAACGTAGTACAGACCATAGCCAAGCTCGTCACCAGTAAGGGGGAGACGGTAGAGCTGCCCATGCTCCAGAAGTGGCCGGTGCGTATAGGCAGGCCCTACGCAAGGAAGATGGCCCCTACCGAGCCCATGATAACCGGACAGCGGGTTATAGACACCCTGTTCCCGGTAGCCAAGGGGGGTGTGGCGGCCGTTCCGGGGCCCTTCGGCAGCGGCAAGACGGTGGTTCAGCATCAGCTTGCAAAGTGGGCCGACGCGGACATAATCGTATACGTGGGCTGCGGCGAGCGGGGCAACGAGATGACCGACGTTCTGATGGAGTTCCCGGAGCTGAAGGACCCCCGCACAGGTCTTTCCCTTATGAAGCGCACGGTGCTTATAGCAAACACCTCGGATATGCCGGTTGCGGCCCGTGAAGCCAGCATATATACCGGCATCACCATAGCGGAGTACTTCCGCGATATGGGCTACAAGGTAGCCATAATGGCCGACTCTACCAGCCGCTGGGCAGAGGCGCTGCGAGAGATGTCCGGCCGTCTGGAGGAAATGCCCGGCGAGGAGGGCTACCCCGCATACCTGAGCAGCCGTCTGGCGGAGTTCTACGAGAGGGCGGGCTCCGTTGTGACGTTAGGTACGGAGGGCCGCACTGGCGCGGTCACGGCTATAGGCGCCGTTTCCCCTCCGGGCGGCGATATTTCAGAGCCGGTATCCCAGGCGACCCTCCGCACCGTAAAGGTGTTCTGGGGCTTGAGCGCAAAGCTGGCATACGCCCGCCACTTCCCCGCCATAGACTGGCTGACCTCATATTCCCTGTATCTGGACCGTCTGGAGCCCTGGTTCAATAAGGAAGTGGACCCCGACTGGACCGCCATGGTGCAGAAGGTCATGAACATGCTTCAGGAGGAGAGCGAGCTGGAGGAGATAGTCCGCCTGGTGGGCATAGACGCCCTGAGCTACAAAGACAGGCTCACCCTGGAGGCCACCCGCTCCATCAGAGAGGATTACCTCCATCAGAACGCCTTCCATGAGGTGGATACCTACACCTCTCCCGCAAAGCAGGCCATGCTGCTGCGGCTGATAATAGGCTACTACGAAAAGAGCTTGGACGCCCTTTCAAAGGACGCTTCCTTCAATAAGCTTGCGGCGCTGCCCGTCCGCGAGGACATAGGCCGCTTCAAGTATACCGAGGAGGATAAGTGCGCCGAGAGGTATGAGGAGATAACCGCAAAGCTCAACGCGGAGATCCGGGAGCTTACGGAAGGAGGCGAAGCATAATGCGCAAGGAATACAAGACCATCAGGGAAGTTGCCGGCCCCCTTATGCTGGTAGATCAGGTAGAGGGCGTAAAGTACGACGAGCTGGTGGAGATAGAGCAGTCCGACGGAAGGATACGCCGGGGCAAGGTGCTTGAGATAAATCAGGATAAGGCGCTGCTGCAGCTCTTCGAGGGCAGTCAGGGACTGCGCATAACCGATTCCAGCGCGAAATTCCTTGGCCACTCCATAGAGCTGGCAGTTGCGCCGGATATGCTGGGAAGGGTATTCGACGGCATGGGCAGGCCCATAGACGGCGGCGCCGAGCTCATACCCGAAAAGCGGCTGGACATCAACGGCGCGCCCATAAACCCCGCCGCGAGGGACTACCCCAACGAGTTCATACAGACCGGCATTTCCGCAATAGACGGCCTGAACACGCTGGTACGCGGCCAGAAGCTGCCGGTGTTCTCAGGCTCCGGCCTGCCCCACGCAAACCTTGCGGCCCAGATAGCCCGTCAGGCTAAGGTGCGGGGCACCGGCGAGGGCTTCGCAGTAGTATTCGCCGCCGTAGGCATAACCTTTGAGGAGGCGGACTTTTTCACCTCCGACTTCAGGGCCACCGGCGCCATAGACCGTACCGTCACCTTCATAAACCTTGCCAACGACCCCGCCATAGAGCGCATAGCCACTCCCCGCATGGCGCTCACCGCCGCGGAGTATCTTGCATACGACCTTGGCATGCACGTGCTGGTAATAATCACGGATATAACCAACTACGCGGAGGCCCTCCGTGAGGTATCCGCCGCCCGCAAGGAGGTTCCCGGCCGCCGCGGCTACCCCGGCTACCTGTATACCGACCTTGCCACCATGTACGAGCGGGCGGGCCGCATAAAGGGCAACCCCGGCTCCATCACCATGATACCCATACTGTCCATGCCGGAGGACGACATCACCCACCCCATACCCGACCTTACCGGCTACATAACCGAGGGACAGATAATACTGGGGCGCGAGCTGCACAGAAAGGGCGTCACGCCGCCTATAAACGTTTTGCCCTCCCTGTCCCGCCTGAAGGATAAGGGCATAGGCCGGGGCAAGACCCGGGAGGATCACGCCGACACCATGAACCAGCTCTTTGCCGCGTATTCCCGGGGCAAGGACGCGAAGGAGCTTGCGGTAATACTGGGCGACGCGGCCCTGTCCGATACGGATAAGCTGTACGCCAAGTTTGCGGACGCCTTCGAGGAGGAGTATGTTTCACAAGGCTTCTATACCAACCGCTCCATAGAGGAAACTCTGGATCTGGGCTGGAAGCTGCTCTCCATACTGCCCCGCGCCGAGCTTAAGCGCATAAGGGACGAATATCTGGATAAATACCTGCCCAAAGCGGAGGAATAGCCTATGGCACAGCTTCAAGTAAAGCCGACCCGCATGGAGCTGACCAACCTTAAGAAGAAACGCAAGGTGGCAGCCAGGGGTCATAAGCTTATGAAAGACAAGCGGGACGAGATGGTTCGCCGCTTCATAGCCTACGCCCGCCGCAATAAGGAACTGCGGGAGCAGGTGGAGCAAAAGCTTTCCGCCGCCATGGGGCAGTTCGTGCTGGCAAGGGCCGAGATGAGCGGAGAGGCAATAGAAGAAGCCCTCGCCTACCCCGCCCGCCCCGCCACGGTATCCGTGGATACCCAGCACGTGCTGTCGCTGAAGATGCCAAAGCTGTCCCTTGAGACTTCCGATACCTTTGACTACCCCTATGGATTCATGAACACCTCTGCGGAGCTGGACTCCGCCGTGGCCGCCTTCGCAGAGGTGCTGCCCATGCTCATAGAGCTTGCGGAGGTTGAGAAGATATGCAACTCCCTGGCGGACGAGATAGAAAAGACCCGCCGCCGGGTCAACGCCCTGGAGTACGTTATGATACCCCAGTTCGACGAGGCTATCAGGGAGATCAAGATGAAGCTGGACGAGAACGACAGGGGCAACACCACCCGCCTTATGAAGACCAAAGAGATGCTGGCGAACCGGGAGTGATTTTTATTCTGTTACTTTTCTTTTGAAAAAGAAAAGTAACCAAAAGAAAACCAACAAAAAAATAATTATAAATCCAGATAAAAAAAGCTCCCGCCGGAGTAGCTTCGGCGGGAGTTAATTATAATACGCCCCGATCCCCGCCAGCCGGATTCTTTGATAGAACGGCGCAAGCAGAATAAAGCAGGGAGTTCGAGGAGCGAAGGCGCACGCGGGGCGGCGTAAGCGAGGAAGAACGACCATGCTGAATTCTGAGCAGCGACGGGAAAGAGATACCGGAGATGGGCAACAGGGGAAGATGTTTTTAGTTCTTTGGGAGCTTTCTTCCAAGAAAGCGGGGGCCTTTGGGTACTTTCGGCCCACGAAAGTACCGCGCCGCAGGCAAAAAGAAAAGCCGGAGATGATAACAGAGATGGAGTTTAACAGCGAAAGCTGGAATCCCGCGCCGCAGGCAAAAAAACGTTGGAGATAATACAAGCGGTGGAGTTTAACCGCAAACGCTCAAATCCCAACCGCCCAAAAAACAAATTCCCGCCGGAGCGATTCCAGCGGGAATTGGATAAGGGCTTTTTATAATATTTTCGTTGGTTTTCTTTTGGTTACTTTTCTTTTTCAAAAGAAAAGTAACAGAAAAAGGCGTATCAATCGTCTGAATCCTCTTTTATCCTCATCGCCATCTTATATGCCTCGTTCCGGGGAACGTCCAGCAGGGCGCTGGCCTGCTTTGCCGCGTCCTTGGCGCTGACGCCCTCCCCCAGCAGCCGCTTCAGCGTATCTTCAAGGCTCGCTCCGGAGCTTTCATCCCCCGCCCCTGCGATGACCAGCACGGTCTCGCCCTTTGGGGGCTTATGAGCATACGTGCCGGCAAGTCCGGAAAGGGTGGAGCGCACCGTCTCCTCGTATAATTTGGTAAGCTCCCGGCACAGGACAGCCTTGCGGTCGCCCCAGGCTGCGGCAAGCTCGGCGGCGGTCTCGGATACCCTGAGCGGGCTTTCGTATATTATCAGCGTGCCCTTATGCCGTGCCAGACGGGCCACCGCCTCCCGGCGCTCCTTGCCGGTGCGGGGCAAAAAACCCACGAAACAGGCTTCCTTCGCGGGCAGCCCGCTAAGAACCAGCGCAGTAAGGGACGCGGAGGGCCCGGGCAGCACCTCAAAGGGCAGCCCCCTTTGTATGAAGGCGGCCACCAGCCGCTCCCCGGGGTCGGATATGCCGGGCAGCCCGGCGTCGGATACGAAGGCGATAGCCTCGCCCGCCGCCACCCGCCCTGCGATCTCCTCCGCCCTGCCCTCCTCGTTGTGCTCGTGGCAGGATATGAGGGGCTTGGATATCCCCAGCCTTGACAGCATGGCCCCGGTGTTGCGGGTGTCCTCGCAGTATATCCTATGGCACTCCCTCAGTACCCTGAGGGCGCGCAGCGTCATGTCCTCCATGTTTCCTATGGGGGTTGGGCAAAGGTAAAGCTTGGGCTGAAGCATGTGGGTTTTTCGTCAATTCCTTTCTATAATAAGGCCTGTCTTGCCGCCCTTTACGCATTCCATAAGGGCGAGGTAGGGGCCGTTTTTTCCATCGATGAGCCGCAGCCGCTTTGGCTGAAGCCTGCTTTCCACCATGGCGTGGAAGCACTCCGCAAGGCGGGAGGCGGGATAGCACAGCCATAGCCTGCCGCCGTTTTTCAGCAGCCGCCCCGCGCACCGGGCCACGTCGTAAATGCCGCATTCGTCCTGATGTATGGAGAGGGCCACGGCGGGGTTCTCGCTTCGCGTGCCGCCGGAAAAGTAGGGCGGGTTGCAAACTGCCCCGTCGAAGCTGCCGGCCGGCAAAAGCTCACCCAGCTTGCGTATGTCGGCATGCAGCACGGTTATGTCCCCGCCCTGGCCGTTGAGCGCGATGGATTCCTCCATAAGCTGGCAGGCGGCCTGCTGTATCTCGACGGCGGTGAAGCGGGCGCCGGTCTTGCCGTTTACCAGTATAGATAAAATGCCCGTGCCCGCCCCCAGGTCGAGACAGCTGTCCCCCCGTCTGGGATTTGCAAAGTTAGCCAGCAGCACCGCGTCGCTGCCGTATGTGAAGCCCGCCTTGTCCACTACTATGGACAGGCCGTTGAGCTGAAGATCTTCGATGACTTTCATGTGTATATGGTAGCCTGAAACGCGAAAAAAAACAAGCGCGCAAAAAGAGAGCCTTGCGACTCTCCCGGTATTTCTGTGGTGATTCTCTTTTTCAAACGGAAAGTGAAGCCGTTTCCCTACTCCGTCACCGTCACGTACTCCGCAGGATCTACGGATCTGCCGTCCTTGCGCACCTCAAAATGAAGGTGGGCCCCGTCGCCGCACTCCGCAACGGCGGTTTCACCCACATAGCCTATAAGGTCGCCGGCGTTGAGCCTCTGCCCGGCTTTTACGGGGCAGCCGGTGCGCAGGTTTGAGTAGAGGGATTCAAGGCCGTCGCTGTGGCTTACCCGGACGGTGATGCCGAGGCTGTCGTCCTCGTATATCTCCTCCACCTTGCCGTTCCAGGGGCAATGCACCTCCGCCCCCTTTGCGCAGGATATGTCGATGCCCCGGTGGGTTGTCCAGTGATCCAGAGTGCGGGAGTAGATCAGCTCATCCACGGCAAAGCGCCACTGCACCTTGCCCTTGAGCGGCGCGGGGGCCTTGTCATAGGCGGGGGCATGGGTAGCCGATGGCCCGGGGGAAGGATTGGGGGTTATGTCGGGCAGCGCCGAGGGTGAAGCGGTGGGCGTAGGGACAGGCGTGGAGAGCAGCGCTTCGCCGAGTGTCTGGTCCTCGTTTTGAGAAACGGGGGCGGGAGAAGGCTCTATGGAGGGCTGAGGCTGCTGCTTTGGCCAATAGGCTGCCGCCGCAGCGACGCCGACTATGGCCACCGAGGAAAGCAGCACGACATAAACGCCCTTTTCCTCTAAAAAATCCCTGATCTTATCCTTTAGGCTTCTGTTTTCGTCAGTCATGGAAATCGCTCCTTTTGCGCAAATTGGCGGCCTTGCCGCCCGCATTATACTGCTGTGATGCATTATTCCCGCAGGGCGTGGAAAATATACGGGGAAAGGGGGCGGCAGATATTGACAATTTTCGTTGGGAGCCGGATAATAAAGTTACATATCTGCATATCTTAGGGGGTTCGACATGAAATGCTGGCGATGCGGTAATTTTACTGACCAAAAGTACTGCCCTGAGTGCGGGGCGAACGTTATGCGGCGGAAAAAGCCAAAGCAGAGCAAGGGCGTGACCGTTGCGAAGCTTGTATTGGGCATAATCAGCATAGTTCTGTTTGTGCTAGTTATGCTGCAATCCTGTGCAGTGACCTCGCTGGGGACTTTAGTTTCTTCGGAAGCGGCGGCAAGCGGAATGTTTGGAGTAATATTGGCTATTTTGCTTCTTGCTGCCGGTATCGTCGGGATAGCTACAAGACGCAGGCGGACGGGCGGGCTGGTGGCGGCGGTGATATGGATCGTCGGCGCATTTATCGGCTTCCTGGGCTCAAGAACATACGCCGACCTATCTATATGGGGCTTTATAGCGTTGATGTTTGGTACAGCCTACTTCCTTATGACCTTCATAAGCTTCAACAGGAAAAACTTCTATAAAAAATGGTGGTTCTATGTTATATGCCTGCTGATAGCATTAGCTCTTGTGGCTATGGCGGCAGGCGGCGCGGAGGAGCCGGAGCAGGCGGATGAAGCTAACCTCGGCGCGGCAGAAGATGAAGCGGGAAACGCCGCACAGCCGGCATACGCTCCTGACGAAGCACAGCCCGAAAAGGAAAGCGTCCCCGGCGTTTTTGATACAGAGGGATTTAAGCTGACATATCTTTCGCATTCACTGGTCAAGGATTATTCGGATAAGGATTGCCTGGACGTCGTTTTCGAGTTTGTCAATTACGGCGAGGAACCGACAAGCTTTGAGGCGGCGGCATACTGCAAGGCGTTCCAGGATGGCGTTCAGCTTGAATCAGCCTACCATAAAAACGAGGACTGCGTGGAATGGGGGACACAGGTCAAGGCAAACACCCCGATAAAAGTCAACGATTCCTTTGAATTGAGGAACACTGAATCGCCTGTTGAATTGATAATGACGAGAGCGTTCAGCTTTTCGGACGAGAAAACCGAGATAACGCTTGAACTTAAGTGATAATGAACCGCCGTAGGAGTCCCGCTTCTGCGGCGGCGCAAATCCGCTTGACAGTGGGAAAAACCTTTGCTATAATTATAAAGCTTGAATATGGAGAGATGTCCGAGTGGTTTATGGAGCTGGTCTTGAAAACCAGTGATGCCGCA
>ENA-UOJG01001173-UOJG01001173.1-human-gut-metagenome-genome-assembly--contig:-C47-NODE-1173-length-29862-cov-7.483343_pt1 | contig 29862 bp, 24 predicted proteins | sample MGYA00242340_ERZ723887 | MGnify/ENA metagenome assembly ERZ723887 | reverse complement strand
TAAAGCAACCATATGATAATCTCCTGTAATAGTTCTCTTGAAACCGAAAAAGGCGCAGAAAGTTCAACCTTAACGGGGGAAAGGGTCAAGCATTGTTTGCCGTTTTTTTTGCGATTGCGCGCATTCGTTTCGGAAGTTGGCGCATAAATAGCAAATTGCCCCGACCGTGCTCAAATGCCGAGGGTGAGGGGAAAAGTTTGTGACAAAAAAACGCCCTCCAAACGGGCGGAGCGGCGGGGCGCAATCGAGCTGCGGAAATCAGAATATTGCGCCCGAAGACACCGGAAAGCTGTTTGAAACGTACCGCACGGAGGCGTCGTTTTCGGCATTCATCGGGGCTATCACCGGAGTTTCCGCGGATTTGCGCGCAGGGGACATCTCGTTGGAAGAAAAGGAGTATCCGACGCTCGGAAGCGGGGTTTTGGAGACGGCGGCGCTTATGCCGGAATCGCGGAAAACCGGAGAGCCTGCGGAATCGTTGCGGGAAAGGGAGGGCAGAAACAGAACCGCCGCCAACGCCGCCGCGCATATGGGGGCAAGCGCACCCGCGGATAACCCCCTGCCGGCGGCGCGGGGCTCTCGCACGAGCTTGCGCATCATCTTGGACTTCAGACGCTCGTCGAACTGCGCCCACTCTTCGGCGGTGGGGCGCTCGCATTTCTTGAGGCTCAGCAGGTCTTCAAGGGTCGGCTTTCGGTCTGGCATGGTCAGCTTATATAATCTTTCAGGAGGGATTGGAGCTGCTGCTTGGCGTAGTGCAGCCTGGTTCTCACCGTGGCTGGCGTGGTGCCCGTGATTTCGGCGATTTCCTGGTGGCTCAACCCCTCTATTTCGTAAAGAATAACAACCGTTCTGTGCTTTATAGACAAAGACTGCAAGGCTTCGTTCAATTTTTCCCTGATTTCCGAAAGCATGGCGGCCCTGCGCCCCCCGCAGTTGACGCTGAGCTTTTCGACGACTTCGGCTGAGGCCATTTCCTCGTCGGAGTTTTCGAAGCTGAAAAACCTGCGCATGCGCGAGCGTTTCAGGAAGGTGATGCCCATGTTGACGGCGATTCTGTACAGCCAAGTGTAAAAGGCGCACGAACCCCTGAACGATCCTATGCTCGAAAAGGCTTTTATAAAGGCGTCCTGGACGATGTCCATGGCGTCTTCGCGGTTGCCGAGCATGTTGTAAACGACCCCGAAGAGCCTTTCGCGGTATTTGAGCGTAAGGGCGTCGAAAGCGGCCGTGTCGCCGTTCTTTACCCTTTCCACAAGGGCGGCGTCCGAATCTTCGGCGGGCCGCGATGCGGAAGCCGGCATCCCTGCCGCGTTTTCGTTTACAAGTTCCATCGCATTTGATTTTCTGAAAAATTTTGGGCGAAGGTTTGCGGCATTACAAGCATTTTATTTTGGCGCCTGCCCGTTTTTTCCCGTCAGCCTAAGCCCCCTTCCGCGCGGATTAAAATGAATGGGCGGCTCGGAAATTGCTTGCGGAAATTTGCGCGGACGATTCCCGCTTTTGCGGGTCGGTTTTTAAGGCCCGAAATTTTTACTTTTTGGCGGTTTCGGCGCGTGCAAAGTAATATATTGACAAGCGCGGGGGAGTTCCGAAAATCCGTTCCTCATTATTATAGCATTTTTTAACACTCCAATAGGAAATACCATGAAATTTTTGCAAATCGCAGCGATTGCGGCGGCGCTTTCCGCGCTGACATTCGGATGCCAAAAGAAGGCCGAAAAGAAGGCGTCGTATCCCCCGACTCCCGCAACGCTTGTCAAGGCGGAGAGCAAGAGCGTCCGCAGGTACATAGACACCCTCGGAACCATTTCCTCGCTGCACAGCGTCAACATCGTTCCGCAAGTTTCCGGACAGATTGTCAAAATCAATTTCGAACAGGGGCAGTTCGTGAAGGAGGGCGACGTTCTCGCGGAAATCGACCCGCGCCCCTATGCGGCGGCGGTCATGCAGGCGGAGGGCAATCTGAGGCAGGCGGAGGCCCAGCTGAAAATAGACGCCCTCGACGTCGAGCGCAACAGGAAGCTCGCCAAGGACAATTACGTCGACAAGCAGACGTTCGATTCCCTCCTCGCGAAAGTCGAGGTTGACAAGGGCGTGGTGGAGACCTGCAAGGCCGCCCTCGAAACCGCGCGGATAAATCTCGACTGGTGCAAGATAAAGTCGCCCATATCCGGCAAGGTTGGCCTGTATAATATAAATTCGGGCAATGTCGTCGCCGCCGGAACTTCCGTGATAACCACGATAGAGCAGCTCGACAGGCTCTATGTGGATTTCGTGGTTCCCTCGCAGCGCCTCTACGACGTCAAGCGCTTTATGGAGGCAAACGGCGGGAAGGCCGCCGTGGACGTCTCATATATAGAGGACGATCTCGGTCACAGAAAGACCGTCGCCGAGGTGGACATAATCCTCAACAAAATCAGATACGAATCCGGAACCGCCGTGCTGCGCGGAGGGCTCGACAATAAGGACGGGCTTTTCTGGCCCAACCAGCCCGTGAAAGTCCGCGTGAACCTCGAGGAGATCAAGGGGGCGGTGCTCATTCCCAACATGTGCATTCAAATCGGGCCGAAAGAGCCTTTCGTCTATGTTGCCGCGCCCTACAAGGACGGCGTATACGTCGTAAGCCAGAGGGACGTCGGCGAGGGACAGCTGTTCGACGGCGACATGCGCGCGGTCTCGGGCATAAAGGACGGCGAAATGGTCGTCAAGAGCGTTAGCTCGCTCAGGCTCCAAGCGGGGCCGTTCGTGTATGCGGCAACCCCCGAAGGGCTCATAATGGGGGCGGATTCCAAGCCGATTCTCGACCCCGCCAAGATGCGCGAATTTATGTCCAACGCCGCCGCTATCGCCGACGAGCTGCGCGTTAAATTCGCCAAGGAAGCCGCCGAAGCGGCCGCAAAAAAACAGGCTCCCGTCGAGGCTCTCAAAGCCGCCGAAAAGGCGGCTGCGGGCGAATAACCGCAAATCAGGTTTGCCATGTCTTCCGACTCCAAAAATCCAACGCCCCAGACGTCCGCCAATGCGCAGCTTTTGGCGGGCAAAAGTTCGATTTCGGACATATTTATAAACCGCCCCGTCATGACGGTGCTGCTGTCGCTCGCGGCGATGTTCTTCGGAATTTTCGGCTATATGAAAATGCCCGTAAACGACCTCCCGGGCGTCGACTATCCGGTCATTCAGGTGACGGTAAACTACCCGGGGGCGGATCCGAGCATAATGGCCGCCAACGTGGCCTCGCCGCTCGAGCAGCAGTTCATGCAGATTCCGGGAATCGAGATGATCACCAGCCGCAACAGCTTCGGCGCGAGCTCAATAGTCTTGCAGTTTTCGCTCAGCAAGGACATCTCCGCCGCGGCGACCGACGTGCAGAGCGCGATCCAGAGGGCGCAGGGCAATTTGCCCGCCGACCTGCCGTCGCCGCCGTCGTTCACGCAAGACAACCCCAACGACATGCCGATATACATATTGTCCGTCACGAGCGACGCCATGCCGGACAGGAATTTGTACGACTACGCGTTTTCGGAAATCGCCCAGCGCATACGCATGATCTCCGGCGTGTCCAACGTGGACATTTACGCGGCGCCGCGCGCGGTGCGCATAAAGGTCGACATGCGGAAGCTCTACAATTTGGGCTATACCGCAACCGACCTCAAAAACGCCCTCGCCGTCTCGACCAACATGACGGGCGTGGGCAATCTCGACGGCCCGACTACCCAGTTTGTCCTGTTGCCCGACACGCAGCTTTCCACCGCGGAGGACTACGACAACATCGTGGTGGGCTTCAAGGACGGCTCGCCGATTTTCTTCCGCGACATCGCAAAGGCCGTAGACACCCTCCAGTACGACACCCTCAACATATCGTTTTCGCTCGGCAACAAAAAGCCGGAGGGCAGGCCGATCGCGTCGGTCGCAATGGGCATCAGAAAGCGCGCCGACGGCAACGCCATAACCACCGTCGCAGACATAAAAAAACTCATGGAGGAGTTTAAGACGATCCTCCCCTCGAGCGTGAAGGTTTCAGAAGTCTACGACCGCTCGACCCTCATAATAGACAACATCGACGACGTCAAGGAGACCCTCGTAATCGCCTTCGCGCTCGTGGTGTTCGTGATATTCCTGTTTTTGGGCAGAATCCGCGACACCATGATTCCGACGGTCGCGCTGCCGTTCTCGATTCTGCTTACGTTTATATTCATGTACGCGTTCGGGTTCTCCATAAACAACCTGTCGCTTATGGGGCTTACGATGGCGATAGGGTTCCTCGTGGACGACGCCATAGTGTTCCTCGAAAACACGGTCAGGCGCATGGAGGATTTTGGAGAGTCCCCCGCGACGGCGACATTCCGCTCCGCGCGCGAAATATCATTCACGATTTTGAGCATGACCCTGTCGCTCGCGGCGGTTTTCATACCGCTCGTGTTCATGAGCGGCATTACGGGCAGGGTGTTCATGGAATTTTCGGTCACCATCATAACGGCCGTCCTCATGTCCGGTTTCGTCAGCCTTTCGCTGACCCCCATGATGTGCGCGCGCATATTGAAGGCGCGCACTTCCGACGCCGCCGGCATGACCGTCGTCGAGAGAATGTCGCACAAATTGGAGGCCGCCTTTCTGCGCTTCTATTCCCCGACGCTCAGGTGGATGCTGCGCCAAAATCTGCTGACTTTCGTAATTGTCGCCGTCTGCGGATGGGGCGTTTGGTTCTTCTTCGGGGCGCTGCCGCAGATAATGTTCCCGGTGGGCGACAGCGGATTTTTGCAGGGCGTGTTCATATCCGACACCAAGACCTCCACGCGCGAAATCGGCGTTTTGCAGAAGCGCATAGAGGACGTGTTCTACCGCACGCCGGACATTAAGAATTTCGTTCTCGTCTCCGGCGTGTCGAGCTTCATCAACCAGAACATGGGGTTCGGCTTCATCACCCTCAAACCGCGCAATGAGCGCAGGCCCATAGCGGAGGTCTCCGCGGATCTCAACGCCCAGGTTTCGATGATTCCCGGGCTGATAGCGAACTTCCAGCCGGAACCGACCCTCAAAATCTCGACGGGCGCAACCAGCACCCAGCAGGGCAAATACTCCTTCGCCCTGACCTCGATGGACCAGAACCTTCTGTACAGCGCGGCGGGCGCGTTCATTCCCAAGCTGTCGGCGCGCCGCGGCGAGATGTTCTCGAGCATACAGAGCGACATGTACCTCGACAACCCGCAGGTCGTCCTCAAACCGTTCAGGGACAAGGCGTCGATGCTCGGGCTTTCGCAGAACAACTATTCCAACGTGTTCAAGGATTCCTACGCCAAGCTCTTCTACTATCTCATCAAGACGCCTTTCCAGCAGTATTGGAGCATAATGGAGGCCTCGCAGGAATACAGGTCGTTCGAGAGCAACCTTTCGGCTCTCAACTTCCAGCCCGACGCCCTTCTGACCGGCGGGTATCCCGTGACGACCCTCACCGGCGGCGGCTCGGAGCCGAACCCGCCGTACAGCCTGTCGAACCTGATTCCGTTCGATTCCATCTCCGGTACGGAGACGATTCTGGCGCCCGTCACGGTCAACCACATAGACAACTTCCCGTCCGTCACGGTGTATTTCGACCTCCAGCCCGGCGTGGCAATCGGAGACGCCGTGAACTGGATTACGCAGGTCGCCGCAGATTCACTGCCGCAGGGAGTGACGGGGCAGTTCATCGGCGAGGCCGTCACATTCAAGGAGACCATGATGAGTCTCGTGTACCTCATAGGGGTCGCGGTGTTCGTCATGTATGTTATTCTCGGCATACTGTATGAGAGCTACATACACCCGATTACCGTCCTTTCGTCGCTTCCGATAGCGGTCGTCGGCGGCCTCGGCAGCCTCTGGCTGTTCGATATGGAGCTCTCCATATACGCCATGATAGGGCTCTTCATGCTTATGGGCATAGTGAAGAAAAACGGCATCATGATGATCGACTTCGCCATCATGCGCGAGCAGTCCGGAATGTCGCCCTCAGACGCCGTCCATGAGGCTTGCATGGAGAGGTTCAGGCCGATCATAATGACGACTTTCGCGGCCCTCATGGGCATGCTTCCCATCGCGCTCGGCTGGGGCAAGGCGGACGCGGAGAGCCGCATACCGCTCGGGGTGGTGGTCGTCGGCGGGCTGATTTTCTCGCAGGTGGTCACGCTCTACATAACCCCCGTAATATACATATGGCTCGACGCCTTCCAGCGCAGGGTCTTGGACAAGATTCCGTTCTTCGCCCGCGGCGAAATCGGCAAGGCATAGCAGGAGATTTTGCAATGAAGGAAAAGTTTACAATAGCGGCGGTTTCGGCTTTCGCCTGTTTTGCGGGCGGGTGCGTATCCGTGGATTCCGAAGTGGCCCCCGCGCCGTCGAGATATTGGAAGGCTCCGCAGGACGCCGTCCCCGAGCGGGTCATACAGCCCGAGGACATAAAGACGGACAAAATAGCCTCTCCGGAGGACAGAGTGGAGGGCGGTTCCTCCGATGGGCAAAAGGGCGCCGTTTCCGCAGGCGCGGCGCAGAAGCCGAAAATCGAGCTCTCCGCAGCGGAAAAGCTGCATGCCGGAAAGGAGCTCGAGCTCGGCGACCTCGTGGATTTGGCGCTTGAAAACAACACCCAGACGCGCATTTACTGGTTCCAGGCAAAGAGCTACGCGGCGCAGAAAGGTTCGGCGATGGCGGCTTACTATCCGCAGGTTTCTGTCGGCGCGCAGGTCTACCGCAGCAAGATCCGCCCGAGCCTCGGGTACGGCGGTTTTTCAATTCCCGTCGGAACCTATTACGAGACCGGCTTCGGCCCGAGCGCCGAAATAAGCTGGATGCTCTTCGACTTCGGCAAGCGCGAGGCGCAGGTGGAGTCCGCGCAGAACGCGCTGCTTGCGGCGAATTTCGACTACAACCAGACAATTCAGGACGTCGTATTGAACGTCGCGGTCGCTTACTACGACTTTTATTCCGCATGCGGGAATGTCGAAAGCGCGAAATTGAGCCTCGACGAGGCGCGCACTGCGTACGAGTCCGCCAAAGCGCGCTTCGACCAGAGCGTCGGCAACAAGCAGGACATGCTCAACGCCCTCGCCAACGCCAAAAATGCGGAGTTCGTCCTGGAGCAGGCGCGCTCTTCCGTGGAGACCGCCCGCGCGAATCTCGCGCAGGTTCTCGGGGTGCGCGTCGGGCCGAACTTCGTCGTGTCCGCCGAGGCGGTAGTGCCGTCGAGCCCCGAGACGTCCAAAAAGATTGACGAGCTCGTCGCAAAGGCGATGCGCTCGCGCCAGACGTTGCTGGCCTCCTACGCGAGGCTCGCGAAGTCCGCGAGCGACGTGAAGGCCGCCGAGCGCGATTTCCTTCCGGAAATCGGCGCGTTCGGGCAGTTCTCGTACACCGATTACACTGACGACTCGCGCGGGCACCAGGACACCTATACGGGCGGATTCAGCCTCTCGTGGAGCATATTCGAGGGGTTCGCGCGCAAGTACGCGCTGCTCAACGCCAGGGCCGCCGAAAGGGCGCAGGCGCAGCAGTTGAAAGCGGCGGAGATACAGATCATATCGGACGTCTGGAACTATTACCACAAGTATTCGAGCTCCGTAAAGCAGGTTGCGAGCGCGACGGCGGCGGTCGAGGCGAGCGTAGAGGCGTTCAACGCCACAAAAGTCGCCTACGAAAACGGGGTGAGCAACATCACCGAATTTCTGAACGCCCAGAGCCGCCTCGCCACGGCGCGCCAGCAGAAAGTTTCGGCGGAGGCGTCGCTTTCGGTTTCGATAGCGCAGCTCGCGCACGCGACGGGGTCGCTTACCGCCAACATTCCCGGCGACGAAGAGCTCGCGTCGATTCAAAAGTAGGCGCGCTTCCCGCGTAAAATCGGGCTTTGCGCCGCCCGCGAGCCCGGGCGGCTTTTTATTTCTTGCCTGCCGCCCGCGCTGCGTTAGATTTTGTTGCGTCTATGCAAAAAATAATTTCCATTGCCGCAATTCTTGCGGCCGCGTTTTCGGCGGCGTTCGTCTTTTTCGTGAAATCGTCGGGCGGCGGGGATTCCGCCGCTTCCGCCGCGGCGCCGGAGGGCAGGCTGAAAACGGCAATTCCCGCGGAGACGTCGGGCTGGACTTCCAAAGACGGCGAGCTCGGCGACACCGAGGAAGTCCAGCGCGCCGCCGAAAAGGTTTTGAACGTCACAGACTATGTGAACCGCTCCTATTCCAAGGACGGTTCGGAGTTCACGGTGTATGTGGCGTATTGGAAGCCGGATACGATGGAAATCCACAGGGCGTCCTCGCACTCCCCCGACCGATGCTGGGTCGCGAACGGCTGGAAAAATCTGGAAGATAAAAAGTCCGAATTCCCCCATCTCGACATAGGCGGGCATCGGCTCTACGGGGGATTTTCGAGGGCGTATTCCATTTCCACGGAGCGCGGAACCGTAAAGAGGTACGTTTGGTACTGGCACATTGTGGACGGCAAGCCCTACGAGTACGGGAAGTCCGACAACTTTGCGCCGACATTCTCCAACTGGCTCAAAGGCGTGTTCTCCGCGGCGGTGGAGGGAATGCCCGAGCAGTATTTCATCCGCGTGGACTCCTCCGTTCCGCTCGAAGAGCTCAAGTCCGACGCGGGGTTCGCCGAGGTCATGAAGTCGCTCGGGAAACTCGCGCTCGAAAAAAAACAGTAATATTTTATGTCCAAGACGATAAAAATACCCTTTTTTGCGCGCGTGGACGCGGCGGCGGTCGCGGCAATGGCCGCCATGCTCACATTCGTTTTGTGGGACACCTGGTCGACGCGCCTCGACTACGCCTTCGGCTACCTAATGCCCGTTTTCATGGCATACGTCATATGGGACAGGCTGCCTAAAATCGAAAAGTATTTCGCCTCCGCCCCCGGGAGGGATTGCGGGAAATTGGCGTCGGCGCTCGCGGGGCTGCTCTTCGGGGGAATGGCGGTTTGCGGGTTTCTGGGGTTCATGCTCTTTTCCGTCGTGTACTCGATAGCGCGCGGGACGACCGTCCCCCTCTTCGGAATGTCGTTTTGCTTCGCGTTCGCATTCTACGGGCTCGCGTACTTCGCGGGCGCGAAAAACCTTGAAGGGCTCCGCATGCAGGCGGGCGACAGGCTGCGCTTCGCCAACTTTTTCGTCTTTCCCGCGTTCGCATGGATGGTAGCCTCACCGCTGTTCAATTCCTGGGAGACGCTCGTCAGCGGCTATCTTCTCTCAAAAGTGGCGGTAATCGTCACGTCCGTCATGGATTTTCTCGGGTTCATGGTCGAGCTGCGCGGCAATTCCATACACTTTCCCCAGGGGGCGGTGGGCGTCGCCGACGCGTGCAGCGGCATACGCAGCCTGACGGCCTGCCTATTTTCCGGCTCGTTTCTGGCCGCCGTTTTTCTTGACAAGTTTTGGAAAAAGGTCGCGCTCGTCGGAATGTCGATGGTGTTCGCCTTCGTAAACAACATAATCCGCGCGCTCTTCCTTTCGATATGGGCTTACCAATACGGCTCGGACTCCATATCGGGGTTTGTGCACGACGCCGCGGGATACGCGGTTCTGGGCCTTACGATAGTCGGCCTTTTGATATTGATACCGATTTTTACCCTGAATCCGGTTCCCGAAGAGTACCGTTCGGAGGGCGAAGGCGGCAAGGTGTCCGGCGAAAAGTAAGCGGGCGGATGCGGGCGATATTTGCCGGCAGAGCGCCGAAAGCGCAAAAAAGCTCATGAAGCGCAATCTGACGCCGGCAGAGATTGGAGCCCTCCGGATTTTTTGCTCCGGCAGAAGATCGGGCATTAAATGCGGCCCGCCCGTATAAGGGCGGGTTTTGCGGGGCGCGTCAGCAGAGCAGGTCGCCGAAATCCTTGAAGTCCGCCTTGAACCCGCCCGGGAGCCCTTTGCAGATTACGCCGACGGCGTCGTGCGAATGCAGGCTTTCGAGGTGTATGCACGCTATCTCGAAGTCCTTTATGCGCTTGTCGGCGTCAAATCCGGCGTAGAGCAGGCGGGTTGCGTCCTCTATGAATTTGACGTACGCGCCGTTCAGCTCAGCGAACGCCTGTTCGTCCTCGCGCCGCACCATCGTCTGCGTCTCGGTGTGCAGGGCTTCGAGGCATATTGCGTGCATGTCCTCTATCGACACGTGCGACGAACCCTCTATCTCCGCCGATATGCGCGCCTTGCTGCGCTGCGAATGCGGCACGCAGTATACGTTGCGCGTCCTGCGGGCGTGCTCGCTGAGCTCCGAAGAGCAGGGGCAGGCGGACGAGTACACGAAGTCGAACACTATGAACTTCCTGAAAATGTCGAGGTCGTCCATCGTCCCCTCGTAGGAGCACTTGTAGTACTGCCAGGCTTTCAAGTTGCTGCGCAGGCTCGTTTGCAAAATCGGGTAGTTGAAGTCAATTTTGATTCTCGCGCGGGAGGTTTTGAGCTGCTCCTTCATCTTCACGAGGACTTCTTCGAGCAAATCCGGCGTGAAAACCCTGTCGGCGAAAAGGTAAAACACCCTCATTATCCTCGACATGTTTATGCCCTTGGAATCCGCCGCAAGCGACACCGTTGCCGTCACCGACGCCTCGGCCTCCCTTACTTCGCAGTTTTTGGTGAGGAATTTGAGGGGCATTTTGAAATTGTGCATTCCAACCTGCATAATCGGGACGTTCGCGCCGCTTATGGAGTTTTTGTCGGCGTTTTGCACGTCGGGCAGGGTGGAAATGTAGTCGCTCTCCGCCTTGAAGCCGTCTTCATAGCGCGGCACGGGCGCGTTCTGCGCGCAGAACGCCGGATTCCGGCGGGTCTGCGTTTCTTTTTTTGCGTTTTCCATTGTCGATAAAAGCCTCTTATAATTTCCCTTTTCGGATTGCGCGCAAGCTTTTTAAGCGGCGGTTCCGGAGGCGCGTTTTTTTGCGACGGCGCGGATTGAAATCCACACGAGCGTTCCGGCGATGGCGGCGAAGACGAGCCCGGGCATCGGAATCCCCACCAGCGCCATTAACAGCAGGTCTATCAGCGTCGGCGGGGTGACGGCGAGCATCGCGATTTTCGCGCACTTCCAGTAGCCGAGCGACGGCATCGCGCCGAGGGCGAGGGTTTTGGCGGCAAGCCCCATAGCGAGGGAATAGACCGCGTTCATAAAGAGCGACGCCGCGAAGAACACCGCGGGGAGAACCGCCCATAGCATGACGCCCTTCGGGGGAAAGAGGTCCGACAGCTTTGCGGACTCCCCGGGCGGAAGGAAGCTTTCAAACGGAAGGGACTGTTCGAATCCCGCCCCGTAAAATGACAGCCTGTCGCGCTCGACGGAAAACGCCAGGCCTTTTACGGCGGCGGCGTCGAGCTTCCCGGGGGTGGCGACGGCGAAGGTCTTTCCGGAGGCCGACTTGAATTCCACGGGCTTTCCGTCCGGAGTTTTGACGCCCCCGCGCGAGATTTCAACGGATTCCATCAGGGGAATCGCGGGCAATATGAATTTTTCGTAGAAGTCGGAGAGCGGCTTGGCGGACATCGCTGAGGTTGCGGCCGCGCATATCGCCGACAGCGTTAGAATGTACGCTATCGCCTTCCACTTCCATTCAAAGGCCGCCTCCTCGTAGGCGGCGGGCGGCGCGAACGATTTCGCTATCGCGGTCAGAACATTCATACGTCAGTCTTTGCGCCTTTCCATCATGATATTGAAGCTTTCTGGGAGCGGGGCGGACGCGGAAAAATCCGCCGCATTTCCGGCTATTTCGAGATGCAGGACAGTCTGCGAACAGTGCAAAAAGAGCCTCCCGATTCCCGACGCCGCGCGGAGCCTCCGGTTTGCCCTGAAATCGCCGTAAGTGGCGTCGCCGAGTATGGGCATTCCGTGCTTTGCGCACTGGACGCGCAGCTGATGCGTCAGCCCTGTGAGCGGTTCGAGCTTCACGAGGCACAGCCCGTAGTTGTTTTTATCGAACCCTTCGACCGAAAATTTAGCCTCGGCTTTTTTCGCGGCGCCCGCAGGCGCGCGGAGGGCGGAGTTGCGCACGAACCCCGCGAATTTGCGCTCGAAGAGCGTGTCGCGCCAGAATCCGGAGCGCGCTGGCGCGCGGCAGACGCATATGGCGCGGTAAATTTTTTCGGCCATGCGGCTGCGGAAAGCCTCCCGCGCCGCGGCCGCGGCATCGGGGTCGGAGGCGGCTATGACTATTCCGGAAGTGGGGGAGTCGAGGCGGTTTGCGAGCCACAGCCTGCGCTTTTTCCCGCTTTCGTCCTCCCACGAAAAGTACTCTCCGTCGAAGTTGTATGGCGCGAGCACCATTGGACGTCCCCTCTTGCCGTCGGGGTTGGGGTGCGAGGAATATCCCGCCCTCTTCGATATGGCGATTATCCCGCGCGGGTCGAGGGCTGCGATTTCGCAGCCCGGGGCGAGGGGTATGCTTTTTGCTGCGTTTTCGGCGTCGTTCATCGGTAGTGGAAAGTTATGCGCACGTCTTGGTTTTGCTCTCCGAGCGCGGAAATCATCTCGCGGGTCCATTCGCCGTAAGGGGCGGTGGTGAGTATGGACTGCTCGCACAGCCCGCGTCCGGTGTTGGTGGAGTTTGAATAGAGAACGGATATGGATGCGAGGGCGCCGGTTTTGTCTATGGAGTACTCTATGACGACGGTCGTGTTTACCGCCGTGTTGAGGTCGTACTGCGAGCCGAGCAGATTCCACTGGCGCGAGATGGCCTCTATCATTCTCTGCTGGTACGCCCCGAACTCGCTGAATCTCGAGTCCACCGCTATAGTCCCCTGCATGCTCGCGCGCGTGCGGTTGTCGGCGAGCGGGCCTGCGGGGATTCTCATGCTCAGGTACGGGCGCGGCTTGGGCGCGGGCAGGGACTCGTCGGTGGGCGGAGCGTCGGGGGCGGGGCGGGGCTCCGCGGAGATGCGCGTCCCGTTTGGCGCGCCGGAGTCTCCGCCGTCCGCGGGAGTTTTCAGAGCGCCGTCGGTCGGGGATTTTTTTGGGGAATCGTCCGATGCGCGCTTTGCGGATTCGCCCTCGTCCCCGTCGGGGATTTTGTCGGATGGCGTTTTGCCGTCCGCCTTTTCGGGCGAAGCCGCCGCTTTCTCGCCGCCTTCGGAGGATTCCGGCAGGCCCTCTTCCGGCTTGGCGGGAGCCGCCGCGCCTTTTCCCGCGCCGTCCGCCGGAACCGCGGGGACGGCCTCCGCCCTCGGAAATTCGGACACCTGCGCGGGCTGTTTGAGCGGCCTTTGCAGGGTCTCGAACGGCTGCTGCGGGCTCAGGATATCCTCCGGAGAGCTCGTGCCCGAAACTATCTTTTTGCCGCCCTTTATCTCCCCCTCGACGTACGGCATTTTCGACTTCGACGAGGGGTCGGTTATCATGTCCGCCGCGCGCTGGTCGGTGAAGGATTCCGGAGCGTCCGCCGACGCCGGCTTTTGCGTGTTCGCGAGCGGGTTGGCCTCGACGAAATCGGGAAGCTTTCTCGAGATTTGCGGCGGCAGTATTTCGAGCTTGAGTTCTTCCGGCTCGGCGGCGGGGGGCGAAAATTCCGCGAATTGCTTCGGCGTGAGGCAGTACGCCGCCAGGTGCAACAGGAGCGCGGCGGATATTCCGGCGGCGACGGCCGTTTTGTCCGCCGCGCGCCCGCTCTCGTATATGTCTATTTCCGCCGCAGTCCGCCCGACCATTTGCGCTCACAGCCGTTCAAATTTCGGCAGCTCCCTCTCCACGAGTCCGCACGGCAGCCCCATCACGTTGTCGAAGTTGCCGTCTATTTTTTCTATGATCATAGAGCCCCGTTCCTGCGCGGCGTACGCGCCCGCCTTGTCGAGCGCGTCCACGCATTTCAGGTATTCCGAAATTTCGACTCCGGAGAGGGTTTTGAACGTCACGCGCGACTCCTCCGCGAACGCCGCCGACTTCTTCCCGCCCTCCTTTGCAAACGCCACGCCGGTGAACACCGAGTGCGTTTTGCCGGAGAGCTCGCGCAGCATCCTTTCGGCGTCGTGCAAATCGGCCGGCTTCCCGTAGATTTTCCCCCCGAGCGAAACTATGGTGTCCGCTCCGAGAACCGTCCTTTCGGGAAATCGCACTGCCACCGAAAACGCCTTCGCCAGCGCGTTGCGGCGCACGAGCTCCGAGGGCTCGATTCCCTGCGAATTGTCTTCGGCGGCGTCGGAGACGCGGACTTCAAACGGTATTCCCGCCCGCGCGAGCAGCTCGCTGCGCCGCGGGGAGGCCGACGCCAGAATTATCTTGTTGTAAATTTCGCCGCCCATAATAAGCATTAGGCGGATAATGATGAAAATTGCGGGGCAAAAGGCAAAAGAAAAAAAAATGTTGGAGGCGCGCGGGCTCTCGTTTGAGGCGGGGCGCAAGATTCTCGACGGAATCGACTGGACGGTTTTGGAGGGCGAGCGATGGGTTCTGCTCGGCGCGAACGGCGCGGGAAAGACCTCCCTGCTGTCCACGATATGCGCGTACAACACTCCGTCTTCGGGCGACATGTGGGTGGACGGCAAAAAATACTCAACCTACAACTGGCAGAAAATGCGCGAAAAAATCGCCCTCGTGGGGAGCCAGGTCAAGCGCAAGATAAACCCCGACGAGAAGGTTCTCGAAGTGGTCGTCAGCGGCAAGTTCGCGCAGATAAACTATTGGGGCCGGATCACGAGGCCGCTGATTTTCGAGGCGTACAAAAAGATGAAGGAGCTCGGCATAGGCGGGCTCGTGGACGACTGCTGGGAGTACATTTCGCAGGGAGAGCGGCAGAAGGCGCTGATCGCCCGCGCGCTGATGGCGAAGCCGTCGGTGGTGTTTCTCGACGAGCCGTGCACGGGTCTCGATCCGGTGGCGCGCGGAAAGTTCGTCGAATTTCTCGATTCGCTCGCGCGCTCAAAGAAAATTCCCGCAATCGTCATGGCCACCCACTATGTCGAGGAAATCCCGCCGTCGTTCACGCACGCCATCATAATAAAGGGCGGGCGGGTTTTGGCGTCGGGCGACATATCGAAGGTTTTGACTTCCAAAAATCTCGGCGAGGCCTACGGCGCGGAGTGCTCCCTGCGGCGGCGCGGCGGAAGGTACGAGCTGCGCGTCAAGTAGCGCGCGGCGCAATATCCGCTTTTGCGCGGGCTGCCGAATCTTCGCCCTCGGCGGGGCTGGGCCGCGGGAGCCGCCATTTTGCGCTTGCGAGGGGCGGTCAATTCCTTATCGTTTTGGCAAATGAAACCGCTTGCGCTTTTTGCCGCGCTTTTTTCCGTCTGCGCGCTGTTTGCCGCCCCGCCGCCGTCGGCGAGGGATCTGCCGAAAAGGCTTTTGGAGAAAAATCCCGAGTTTGTCCCTTTTCCCGCCGACCCCGAACCCTACGCCGGAAAGCTTCCGCAGGAGCCGAGCGGGTGCGCGGATTTCGAGATAGAGCTCCCGAAATCCTCCGGTCCCGCGGTGGCGGCGGCGGACTTCGGCTTTTTGCCGGACAATCCCGACTGCGCCGCCGCACTCAACAGGGCATTGGCGCATTGCAGGAAAATCGGGGCGTCCAGGCTCGAGCTCGCCCCGGGAACTTACCGGTGCTTCGTCTCGGACGGCGTTGAAATGGATTCCCTAAGCGACACGCTCATCGACGGGAAGGGGGCGACCCTCGTTTTCAGGAGGACGGACGGCAAGCCGAATTTCTCGATAAAAAACTGCCTCCGCGTAAAAATTCGCGATTTGAAAATCGACTGGGACTGGGAGACCGACCCGCTCGGCGCATTCGTCAGAGTTGTCGGAAAACATGCCGACAAAAGCGCCGACAGCTACATAGACGTGGAGTTTGTGGGGTTCGAGCGGTATCCCTTCTACGGGAAGCCGATGCCGATAAAGGTTATGAGCCTCATGGACGAGAACTGCGCGGGGATTTCCAACGAGAGGGGTTCCGCGTATTTCGGAACGGGCGACGGGCACTACGGAACCAAAAGCGAATGGCTTTCCCCAAACAGGGCTCGCATTTACCCTGGCGTCGCGCCCGTCGGCCTGCCGCGGCCCGAGGATTACCGGCATGAGTATTCGAAAAAGAAAAATTTTTGGGTTTCCGGCAGGGCGCTCGTCGGCAGGACATACCGCATAATGCACCAGTACTACGGGAAAAACGCCTTTGAAATTTCAGACAGCCGGCACCTTACTTTTGAAAATATCGACGTGTACTCCTGCCGCGGAATGGGATTTTTGGTAAAGGGGGGAACTTCGCACTGGCAGGCGGTGAACGTATCGTTCGTCCCGCGCGGCGGCAGGCCGTGCTCAACCACCGCCGACGTCGTGCACTGCACGTCAAACGGCGGGTTCGCCAAGCTCGTCGGCCTGCGCGCCACTTTGAACCAGGACGATATTTTCAATTTCCACGACAAGGCGGCGTTCGGCAAATTCGATTCGCCCGACGCCTTCAAATTTTTGAATATGGGAGGGGCGCGCTACATAGACGCCGCGCCCGGCGACGAGGTGGAAATTTTTAACGCCGACTACACTCCGGCAAATTTCAAGGCCAAAATATTGTCGGTAGACGGCAATGTCGCGCGCCTCGATTCGCCGTTCGGCGGCGGCGCGTACGGAAAGGGATATGTACTCCAAAAGGCGTCGCACCGCACGCGCAACATACTCATAAAAGACTGCGTTTTCAAAAACCACGCGGGCAGGGGAATAATGCAGTCGAGCGACGCCACGATAGAAAATTGCAGGTTCGAAAACGGCATCAGCATACCCCTGCGCTTTCAGAGGGCTTTCTCCATGCGCGACTGGGCGGAGGGCTACGGGTGCCGCAATGTCGTAGTGCGCGGCTGCGAATTTTCCGACGCGAAAATAAACTCGGGGCTCTACGGCGTATACCACGAGATTTTCGCGGGCAGCCGCAGGACGGACGGCGCCGGCGGCTTCGACAAGTCGGCGACTGCTTCCGACATCCTGATAGAAAAGTGCCGCTTCAAAAATATGATCGCGATGTCGCTGTATTCCAATTTTGCGAAAAACGTCACTTTCAGGGACAACAAAATAGAAGTGTCCGATTCTCCCGCGGCAAAGAGCTACGCAGGCTGCGCGCTCTTTGAGAACAGCGAAAACGTCGCCTTCGTGAACAACGCCGTATGCGCGCGCAATCCGGAGGCGATAGGGGCTTTCATCTGCGATACCCAAAACGCGGTCGTCGCGGGCAATTCCGCAAAGAAGGCGGAGGAATAGTTGCCGGAATCTCTCCGGCGGGCTGCGGCGGCTTACGAACCGCCTGGGGCGAAGGGGCGTTTTTGCCGCACGCCTTATCGGGCTGCGGCGGATTCGTTCCCGTCCGCCTGCGGCTTGCGCTCTTCGGCGGCCTTTTTTGCGGCCTCCTCTTCCGCCATGAGCTCGGCTAGCCTCCGCGCGGTATTTGGGAAAGGCGGGTAGATGAACGGCTCTATCGAAACCGCTCTGCGGGATTTTTCGTCGATTTCGATTGATACCGCGCAGATTCTCGGGTCGCCCTCAGCCATTGCAAACGCCCGCGGGCGCCCGTCTATGAAACGTTGCAAAATTATCTCCCACTTGCGCCCGAGGCACGAGGCCCACGGGCCCGTCATTCCGGCGTCGCTCAAAAACGCGAGTCCCTTGGGGAATATGCGCGCGTCGTTCGTGGGAATGTGCGTGTGGGTGCCGACCACCGCCTGCGCCCTGCCGTCGAGATGCCACGCCATCGAGACCTTTTCGGAGGTCGTCTCCGCATGGAAGTCGAGGAATACGGCGTCGCACAGCGGCTTGATTCTGTCTATCATCTCGCCCGCCGCCGCGAACGGGCAGTTGGCCTTTATCTTCATGAGCGTCTGCCCGAGCAGCGAGAACACCCCGAGCTTCATTCCGTCCTTTTCGAGGATGAGGTATGTGCGCCCAGGGTTGCTCGATGGCAGGTTTGCGGGGCGGCAGACTTTTTCGAGCGCGCCGATCTCGCCCTCAAAGCACCGCTGGTCCCAGATGTGGTCGCCGAGGGTAATGGCGTCCACGCCGCAACGGAAAAGCTCTTCGGCCATGTTTTTCGTCAGCCCGTTTCCGCCCGCCGCATTTTCGGCGTTGGCGATTACGAAGTCCGTTCCGAGGCTCTCGCGTATGCGCGGCAGGTTGTCGGCGAGGATCCTCCTGCCGGGCTTGCCCACTATGTCGCCGACAAAGAAAATCCTCATCGCGCGCAAAGCCCCAGTTTTTCGGCGACTTCGCGCATGTCGGCAGCCGCCCCCTTCTCGGAGAGCTCCGGCGGAATTTTTACGAGAATGCCCCTGGCGCCGTAGAAGTCCGCAAGCGGAAGCGTCGTTGAGCGGAAGACTTCGAGCCGCTTTTTGACGGTTTCGGGCTTGTCGTCGTCGCGGGTGAAGAGCTTCCCGCCGCACTTGTCGCAGACGCCCTCGGATTTCGGCGGGTTGAACTCCCTGTGGTAAGGCGCCTGGCAGTCGGAACATATCATGCGTCCCGAAATTCGGCGGACGATTTCGGCGTCCGGAACGTCGAGGTAGAGGACGTATGAAATTTCCTCCCCGAGCTCGGAGAGAATTTTGTCGAGCATTTCCGCCTGCGCGAGCGTGCGCGGAAAACCGTCGAGTATGAATCCGCCGGCGGCGTCCGGCTTTGACAGGCGGTCTTTGACCATCGCCGCCGTGACGCCGTCCGGAACGAGCTCGCCCTTGTTTATGTACGATTTCGCAAGTTTGCCGAGCTCCGTCCCCTCCTTTATGTTGTTTCTGAAGAGGTCGCCCGTGGAGACCTGCGCTATTCCGAGGACTTCGCAGAGGGCGGCGGCGCGCGTGCCCTTGCCGCTGCCGGGCGCGCCCAGCATTATCAGGTTGGCTTTTTTCATGGTCTAAAATTTAAGCCGAATATAATTGCAACGCCCTCGAAAATCGGCAAGCCTTTTTTAGCATGCAGGAGGCCGACTTCAAAAAGCGCATTTGCGGGTTAAGTTCCGACGGCGGAGGCAGCGTCGCGGTGTACGTCGATTCCAACGGGCGCAGGGAGCGCGTTTGCGCGCCGTTCGAGCCGTTTGTGTGGACGTCCTCCCGCGCGGCTCGCACGCCGTTCGAGTCGGGGCGCGAGCGATTGAATGGGCCGGATTTCGCCGTTTTGGACGCCCTCGTCAAATTTCCCGACGACGCGGCGGCGAACGCCTTTTTGAAGGCGCGCGACAAGTCTCTGCCGATCGAAAAGCTCGGATGCGCCGAAAACCTTTTTCTGGCGCGCAATTCGCTGCGCATGTTCGAGGGCATGGCTTTCGGCGAGATCCGCATTGCGGAGCTTTCGGTTTCCGTCTCGGACTCGCCCGAGACTTTCGGCAAAATCTACGCGGCCGCCCTCTCGGGCGCGGGCGGTTTCAAGATTTTGCGCGCGCGGGATTTTTCCGACGCCGCGGAGAGGGAGCTCTTGGCGGCTCTCAATTCGGAAATCGCCGCGCGCGACCCCGACATAATCGTCGGGCACGAGATTTTTCGCAGGGATCTCGCCGCCGTCGCCGCGCGCGCCAAAAAGCTCAAAATCCCGCTTTCGTGGGGAAGGGGCGGGGAGGCGGCGACTTTCAGAAAGAGCAGGCTGAAGCTCGCGGAGCGCTCTTTCGGGTACGTCAGGTGCGACATTCCCGGCAGAACCGTGGCGGACACGTCGCTCATGGCGCAAATTTACGACGTGAGCGTGCGCGACATGGCTTCGTATTCCCTCAAAGACTGCGCCGCCCACTTCGGGATCGACCCGTCCGCAGAGCGCGCGCCTTTCCGCCTCGGCGGAGAGCTCGGAGCGTTTTTGAACGACTTTGAAAAATTCGAATCCGCCGCGCGCAGAAAATTGGAGGATTGCGCCAAGCTCGCAGACAGGCTGCTGCCCTCGTATGTGGCGCAGGTCGGCAACTTCCCGATGACGCTCCAGGAGTGCCTTCTGCGCGGCAGCGGCGCGAAGGTAGAAAACCTCTTTCTGGAAAAATACCTCGCTTCATCCGCCGCGCTCCCGCTGCCGGCGCGCAGCAAGTATTTCGAGGGGGCGCTTTCGGAGAGCTTCGCTCTGGGCACATTCAAAAACGTATTGCACTACGACGTGGCGTCGCTGTACCCGAGCATTATGCTGCTGCTCGGCAGGTGCCCGAAAAACGACTATCTGAACGTCTTCGTATCCGAACTGCGCAGGCTGCGCGAGTACCGATTGAAATACAAGGCTCTCGCAAAGTCCGAGCGCGACCCCGCACTCGCGAGAGAGTACGACGCGCGCCAGATGAGCTTCAAAATCCTCATAAACTCTTTTTACGGATACCTCGGGCTCGACAACGCCACATTCGGAGACATCGCGCTCGCCGAGGAGGTCACGCGCAGGGGCAGAGAGCTTTTGGAAAAGATAATCGGCGCGTTTTCCGCGGTCGATGGCTGCAAGGTTCTCGAAGCGGACACCGACGGCATATACGTTCAGAGCTGGGAGTATTTTGAAAATCCCGACGGCCTTCTTTCGAAGGTTCTGCACGTTATGCCAGAGGGAATAGACCTCGAATTCGACGGGGCGTTCGACGCCATGCTCTGCTACAAGGCAAAAAACTACGCCCTGCTGCGCGGCGGCAAGATCATATTGAAGGGTTCCGCCTTCAAAAACCGCGCCACCGAGCCCCTGTTGAGGTCGCTTACGGCAGAGATGGCGAAGGCGAAGCTGCTCGGCGACTCCGCGGAGCTCGGCGGGATTGTCGAGGGCGCGCGCCGGGCGGTGCTCTCCGGAGCCGCCGACATAGACTCGCTTTCGAGAAGCGAATACATAAACAAGCCCGTCGCCCAGTATCTTGAAGAAGTCCAAAACGGCGGAATGCGCCGCGCGCCGATGGAGGCCGCCGCAATGCTTGCGCCGCGCCCGGAGGTCGGCGACAGAATATCGTATTACATCGCCCGCGGCGACGGAAAGCGCGCGCCCGACTGGAAGAACGCGCGCCCGACCGCGCTGTACGACGCCGAAAAATTTCCGTACGACGCCGACTATTACGCGCGCAAAATCGACGACTGGCGCAGGAGGTTTTCCGACCTCATATCGGACGAAAAGCAGGCGGAGCTGTTTTAGCGCGCCTTCTAAAAAACTTGATTCCGCCGCGCGCTTTTGCGACAATCGCGCGCGATGAAAATTTTGGAATACAAGAGCGCCGGTTTCTGGCGCGACCTCGCAGGAGCATGCCGTTCCGACGCCGCCGGCGCCAAAGTCTCCGCCGCCGTGGAGTCCGTAATATCCAAAGTTCGCGAGTCCGGCGACGCCGCGCTCGAAGAGCTGACTTTGAAATTCGACGGGGCGAGGGTGCCCGCGCGGCAAATGCGCGTCTCCCCCGCGGAGATAAAGAGCGCGCTCGCCGCCGTGGGCTCGCCAGACAAGAGGGCCATACGCGAGGCGGTCGCGTGCGTCAAGGCGTACCACATGCACGCTTTCCCGAAAAACTGGCGCGCCAAAAATCCGCACGGGGCCGTCATAGGCGAGAACTTCTATCCCATAGGCCGCGTCGGGCTCTACGTTCCGGGCGGGCACGCGCCCCTCGTCTCCACCGTCGTCATGACGGCGACTCTCGCAAAGCTCGCAAAATGCCCGGAGATCTGCGTCTGCACGCCGCCGGCTTCGGACGGAACCGTCAACCCTCACATACTCGCGGCGCTTTCCATCGTCGGGGTTTCCGAAATCTACAAAATCGGGGGGGCGCAGGCGATAGCGGCGATGGCGCTTGGGACAAAGACCGTCAAGCCCGCGGACAAGCTCTTCGGCCCGGGCAACGCCTACGTCGTCGAGGCGAAGCGCCAACTCTTCGGAACGGTTGGCGTCGATCTCCTGCCCGGGCCGAGCGAAATTCTGGTGTTGGCCGACTCTTCCGCAAATCCGCGGTTTGTCGCCTCCGACATGCTCTCGCAGGCGGAGCACGGCAGCGGCAGGGAAAAGATATTCCTCGTCACCACCTCCCAAAAGCTCGTGGAGGACGTGCGCGGGCTCCTGCCCGAAATGGCCTCCAAGCTCTCGCGCTCCGATGCGCTTATGAAAATCATAGCGGACGGGTGCGTCGTCGCGCTCGTGCCGAACCTCGAAGCCGCCTGCGAAATCGCGAATTTTGTCGCGCCCGAGCACATGGAGCTGATGGTTTCCTCTCCCGAAAAGCTCGTCCCGAAGATACGAACCGCCGGCGCGATTCTCGCCGGAGACTATACCCCGACCGTCCTCGGCGACTTTACCGCCGGCCCGAGCCACACTCTGCCGACGGGGCGCACGGGCAGGTTCTCGGGCGGGTTGCAGCTGATAGACTTTATGCGGCGCAGCTCTTTTGTGAAGTACGGCAAAAAATCCGCCGAGCGCGCCGCCGGCGTCGTCGGGGCGTTCGCCGCGATGGAGGGGCTCGACGCGCACGGATCGAGCCTTATTCAGAGGCTTTGGCAAAATGGCGGCCGCTGACGGAGATTCCATCGCGAACCTCCTGCGCAAAAACAAGAGGCTTTCGCGCGAGCTTTCGCGTATGGAGACGGTTTTCAACGCCATACGCTCGGCGATTGTCGTCTGCGATTGCGCGGGGGAGATAATTTTTGCTAACTCCTACGCGGGGGATCTGCTCGGCATCGGCGCGGCGGACGTGTCGATTTTCAAGCTCCTCCCCGGAATGGACGGGGCGGTTTCCGACGCCGCGCGCGGCTCTTACGTTCTGCGCGAATTCGAGATTTCCTATCCCGAAAGAAAAATGCTTAGCGCGCAGATTATACCTTTCGACTTCGGCGACGGGGGGACTTTCGCGCTGATTCTAAACGACGTCACGCGCGAAAAGCTCTCAACCGAGGAGAGGATAGAGAGCGAAAAGCTGTCGTCGCTTCTGAATCTTTCCTCCGGCGTGGCGCACGAGATAGGCAACCCGCTAAACTCGATCAACATCCACTTGCAGCTCGCGATGCGCCGCCTCAAAAAGCTCGCTGAGAAGCTGCCCGGAAACGGGCTCGTCGAAGGCGTGAGGGAATCAATCGAAATCTGCTCGTCGGAAGTGTCGCGGCTCGACTCCATAATAGAAAATTTTTTGAAGGCTCTCCGCCCGATGCGCCCCGACATGGCGGACTGCGACCCAATAAAGCCGCTCGCCGAAACCCTCAAAACGCTCGACGCGGAGCTGGAAAACCTCGGCGTATCGGTCGCGGTGAATGTGGACGCACCGCTGCCGACGGTGTACGCCGACGCAAACCTGTTGAAGCAGCTTTACTTCAACATCCTCCACAACGCGATGGAGGCGATGGACGCCGGCGGCGACATAACCGTGCGCGCGCTCGCCGACGACGATTTCGTGAAAATCTCCTTTGCCGACACTGGGTGCGGAATAGACGAAGATGGAATGTCAAAGCTCTTCCAGCCGTACTACACCACGAAAACTGACGGGCACGGCTTGGGAATGACGATAATCCAAGCGATAGTCAGGGCGCACGGCGGAAAGATAGACGTGGAAAGCGGTCCGGACAGGGGGACGACCGTAACCGTAAGTTTCCCCAGGGCGCACCGCCGGATCCGCACCCTCCGCCAAAACGCGCCAGAGCGCCGCTGATACTCCGCTTCGGGTGGTTTGTTTTTCCCCAACCCAAGATGGGACGAATCTCCTGTGAAATTGCCCGCTTTGCGCGGCGGCGCGAATGCTCGTCTGAGCGGCGCTCTGGCGCGTTCTTACGGAATGGCGAATCTTCCCTGAAAGGTTTTGCGGGCGCGTTGTGCCGCTTGGCGGAACATTATTGCCGTCAAATATTGAAATTGTTTCCCGCACCCGTTTTGCGTTGACAGTTTGGGGCGCTTCGGCGATTATGCAAAACGTTTGTTTGTGTAAATTCGTTATTAATTGCATATGAAAAGGAGAGATTTTATGGCGCGCGCGGCTTTGGTTGCCGCGGCTTCGTCGTTGCCTAAATTCGGCTTCGCCTCCGTGAAGGGCGACGACCGCATAAAAGTGGGGCTCGTAGGATGCGGAGGCAGGGGCACCGGCGCCCTTTGCAACATGATTGCCGCCGATCCCAACGTTAAAATCGCCGCCGTCGCCGACCTGTTTGCCGACAAGCACGAGTGGACTGTCAAGACCGTTTCCGATTTTTGCAAAAAGCGTTTCGGCTCGAGGGCGGCCGAGGTAATGGATCCGGACAAAGTCAAAAGATTCGCCGGCTGGGATTGCATAGACCAGCTGCTGGCGGAGGACGTCGATTTGGTCGTCGAGGCCACGCCTCCGGTATTTCGCGCTCCCCATTACGCGAAAATCGTCGCCGCCGGAAAGCACGCGTTTCTCGAAAAGCCCGCGTGCGTCGACGTGTCGCAGGCGAGGGAAATGTTGGAGATTTCCAAAGAGGCGCGCCGGAAGGGTCTGAGCGTGGTGTGCGGAACCCAACGCCGCTACCACGAAGGATACCGCGATGTCGTAAGACGCGTGCAGGACGGGGAGATCGGCGATATCGTGTCGGCGCAGTGTTTTTGGTACGGTCCGTACTACGTCGGACAGTCCCTGCGCGACAACCTTGAAAAATGGGGAACCATCGAGGGCTTGGAGCCGTTCGACGTCGAATACCAAATCCGCAATTGGCCGTCGTTCATCTGGACTTCGGGCGACAATATAGTCGAGCAGCATGTCCACAACATAGACGTCGTTCTGTGGGCGCTCGGCGACGCCCGTATGCCCGCGGACGTTCGCGGAATAGGCGGAAGGAGCACGGATCTGCCGTCGCCGAAATACGGCGACAGGTTCAGCAATTTCGCCGTCGACTACGACATGGGCGGCGGGCTGCGCCTGGCGAGCTACTGCCAACAGGATCCCAAGTGTTCGGATTCGGTCGGGGAGCGCATCATAGGCACGAAGGGCGTCATGATAACCCAGAATTACGGAGGCGTGTGCAGAATGGTCGACCTCAAAGGCGGGGAACTCTACACGCCGCGCTCGGACATTCCGGAGTGCCTCGAAATGGAGCACAAATTCTTGCTCGACTCAATCCGTTCCGGGCGGCGCGCAAACACTCTCGACACCCTCGTAAATTCCACGCTCGTTGCGGTTGCGGGAAGAATGAGCGCGTATTCCGGCAAGAAATTCAAATACGAATGGCTGCTTAAAAAATCCAGGGAGAGCCTCGTTCCGAAAAACGTTGACCTCTGCGGCAGAGAGCAAAATTTGCGCGTAAAAAATCCCGTGTCGGTTCCCGTTCCAGGAAAGTACCGGCTTGTGTAGCCTCCGCTTTTGGGGTATGGAATGCGGCTTCATTTTGAATGTTGGGCGAATCGAAAAATCGCACGCAGCGCCGCGCGCTTTCCCTACGCGAAATTGAAAAGGCTTGCGGCTGAAATCCGAAAGTTCCCGGGGCGCGGCTGGAGCGTTTCCGAGCGGGCGGAGGCTTTGGGAATTTCAGAGCGCGCCCTCAACGCGCGCTTCTTAAAGCTCTATTCGCGCAGTAATTTGACTCAAAAGGTTTGAGGAAGGCTTAACAGGGCTTAATTGGGCTTAAAAACCTTTAAAAATCGGGAGTTGTGGGCGGTTGGGGGTGTCGAGATTGGTTTGAGGAAAAAAATGATAATCCGCAAAAAAATCGAACGTTTGAGGAAAAAACGGCTCTTTGCGGACAAACGGAAATCGACTGCGTTGGGAGTCGGCTTGTCTGTGATCACGCTCCGGAGTATGCGGGGATATCGAAAAATATTCCGCCCGCGGCAAATTTGAAACCGCTATCCCGCCGTTAAAATTCATTGAGGACTAAAAATGGGCCTGCAAGAGCGTTGCAGACCCCGTGAAACAGCCTTGAAAAATTCCTGCGAGCTATTTGCAAGGTATAAGGAAGCCGCTTTTTATAAGGTCGGCCACCGTGTTTTCGGGGGTGTCCGTTCGGATTTCCGAGCCGTCGTAGGTCTTGCACCTTGCCGCAAGGGCGCGCACAAACGCCCCCGTGTCGGCTTCCGGATTAAAAGACGAGGCTCTTATCGCCTCTACGACCTCCCGAGCGTTGTCGCCCGATATTGTCCCTCCTCCGCGCATTTCGTATTTTGCCATGATTATCTCCTTTCGAACTTTTGTTTGCGTTGTTTGTAAAAAGCCGCAAGCCCTCTGTCGAGAAGTTTCGCGAGGGCGCGCTCGCCGCCGCATCCGAGCCTTTCGCGCTTTGAGAGCTCGACGAGTCTCGCGCAAAAAAGCAGCCAGTTTCTGATTTTGTCAAATTCTATCGTGCCGCTGTGCTGGCGGAACTCCACCGTCCCGTGCCTCCAGTAGCTTTGGCTGTTGAGCTTAAAGTAGCGGCTCCGTTTTGTTATGGCCTTTTCGAGCTCCACGAGTGTGCGGGCGTTTTCCATCTTTTCGCGCCAGCCGCGAACTTTGAGGCTTGCGCAATAGGTGTTGCGCCTGCGGCTCGGCGGCATGAAGGCGTCGATGTCCTCTTCGAGCGTTGCATAGTTTATATAGAGGTTGCGCCAGACCGAAATGCTTTCTTTGAAGTCGTCCGTCCCGAAGTGGGCGTGGAACCCGCAGCTTTTATTTATCAAGGCTCCGACTTCCGAAAGGGCCTCGCAGACGGTTTTGGACGAATCCATATCCGACTCCCAAGAGGAGGGCGACTTCCTTTCGGGTCTTGCCCTCGTCAAAGAGGCGGCGCATTTTGTCCGATTTCGTAAGGCTCGAGCTTAATATTTCTTCTATATTCATGGCTGTTTTTTATTGTGGTGCGTACACACGCTCTACAGCCGTTTGAAGTCAAGTCTCTCAGGACGATTTTTTTCACTTTTTTTTCGCGGCGTGGACGCCGTCGTCGGAAGCTCGGAAAGGATAATCCGGATGGGTGGCGAACTCTATCATCGCAAGGTTGGCAATATCCACTAAGTGCTCGCGGTTGTGGTCGCTCTTATATATAGAGAGGCGTTTTTCGATGGAACCGATATTGTCGTACTTTGCGTGGCCTATTTGGGATTGAAGGGAACCGTAGCGAAAGTAGCCCATGATTAGGCGATTCTTACGGTATTCCTCGAAGCGCGGGCAGGACTGGACTCGGGCGATTTCGTCGGGGCTCGGCGCGGGCAGATAGGGCGGGGCTTTGATTCGCGCGGAAATCCGCGGAAAAAAGCGGGCGGGAAGTTCAACTCCCGCCCGCTCTTGCGAAAAGTTTTTCGCTCGCCCTCTATTTCGGGATCACTACTTTCTGGCCGATCATGAGGCGCGAAGGCCGCAAGTCGGGGTTAGCCCTTATGAGCGCGTCTACGGTCGTCTTGTATTTTATCGCTATCTTTGCAAAAGTGTCGCCGCTTTGGATTATGTGGACTCCGCCCTCGGCGGCGGTTGCCTTGTTGTCGGATTGCGGCTGGGGAGCTGCGGAGGTCGCCTCTGCGCGCCGCGGAGCCGCCTGGCGTTTGGCGAGGTCTTCCAGCGCCTTATTGAAGTCGGCTATGGACTTGCGGTTATCGGAAATCATGGAGCTCAGCCGCCTCACGGCGTCGTTCGTCTGCTTTGCGAGGTTCTCGACGCGGTTGCCGTCGCCGGATTTCAAGTCCTCGATCTGGAGGGCGAGCGAATCCACCCTGTCGCCGAGCTTCTTTATCTCGAGCGACAACGCCGCGGCTTTTTCTATTTTGTCGGTCATGCTCGCGGAGACGTCGCCGGATTTTTTCATAGCGAATATTCCGAGAACGAGCGCGACAATGCCGACGCCCAGACCCAGCAATCCCATCGCGGGCAGCAGGGCCTGCGACCTATCGGTTTTTATGATTTCTTCTTCCATTTTAGCGCGTTTAAAAAATTTTTGTTTTTATGCGGCCGGTCGATATTTCTTTTAAATTCTCCGACAATTTGGCAGAATGTTTTCAAAATTTCAATAAGATTTGCCTCTGGCTAAATTCCGTTTGCGATGGGCTGGTTTCAACTTCCGGAAAACGCCGCGCGAAGGTGCGCGGAATTTCTCGCCGGCCGAAAGGACGCCGGCGCGGCGGTCAAAGAGTGCCTGCGCGTCTCCCGCGCGGAGGCTTTGGAGGCGCATTTGCGCGGCGCGCCCGGCGGCGCGGTGTGCGCGGCGATGTCGGCCGCGGTCGACGAGGCCGTAAAATTCCTCTGGAACAGGTTCCTCGAAAAGCGGCTGCGCAAGGACGGGCGCATAGGCGCCAAGGCGTGCATAGCCGCCATCGGGGGGTACGGGCGTTCGGAGCTCTCTCCGAACAGCGACATCGACATACTTTTTCTCTACGAGGACGGCGTTGGCGACGGAATAAAGGAGCTTCTCGTTGACGGCGTGATGTACCCGCTCTGGGACACCGGCGTTAAGCTGGGCCACACGAGCGCGACCGAAAGCGAAATTCTCGGGCGGGCCTCCGAGGACATACTTCTGAAAAACTCCCTTCTCGACGCCCGCCTCGTCTGCGGCGCCTCCGCGCTCTATTCGCGCTTCCGGCGGGTGTTCGACGCCGCGTGCCAATTCACCAAAAAGGAGCACTTTGACAGCCTGATGCGCTTAAAGCGCGACCGCCACGCCGCATTCAACTGGACCCCGTACATACAGGAGCCCAACATAAAAAACGGAATCGGCGGCCTGCGCGACTTTCAGACTATGCGTTGGAAGGCTCTGCTGAACTTCGGCTCCCCGAGGATAGAGGCGCTCCTGCGGCGGGGATTGCTTTCCGCCGTCGAATACAAAGTCTTGCGCCGCGCGTTCGATTTTCTGCTCAGGGTGCGCAACGACCTCCACTTCCAGACGAACCGCCCGACCGACGTCCTCGACCTCGAAAAGCAGCCGTCGGTCGCCGAGCGCCTCGGGTTCGCGGGCGCGACGGAAGAGGAGCGCGTCGAGGCGTTGATGCGCGAGGTTTACAAGTCTTTCCGCGCGGTCGACACGCTCGCCAAGACCGCCAGAAAGCGCATGGGAGTGCGCCTGCCGAAGGACGTTTTGGCGACTATGCGCCAGCTGGGGGCGCGCGTTCCGCGCAACCGAAAGTACGAAATCGACGGGTTTTTCGCGTACCGCGGCGAAATCAGCGCGGTGCGCAGGGGCGTTTTCAAGCGCAAGCCCGCGCGCATTCTGCGGCTTTTTCAATACTGCCAGGCCTACGGGTGCGCGCCGAGCGACACCCTTGAAGTCGAGCTCAAAGACGCCCGGGAGCTCATCGACGACGCCTACCGCGCCGACCCCGAGAATAAAAGGCGGTTTCTCTCCATACTCCAATTCAGGGGCGGCGTTTTTCCCGCGCTTGAAGTAATGCACTATTGGGGAGTTCTCGGGCGGTTCATTCCGGAATTTATGGACATTACCTGCATGGTTCAGCGCGAGTTCTACCACCGCTACACCGCGGACATGCACACCCTAAATTGCATCGCCCATCTCGACAAAATCTTTTGCGCGCGCAAGTCCGACGGCCTGTATTGGCACTACCACAAGGTTCTCACGGGAATGCGCAACCCGATGCTCGCGTACCTTATCCTTTTTTTGCACGACATCGGCAAGGGCGACGGGATACGCGGCCACGCGGAGGTAGGCGCGGAGATAGCCGGAAGGGTTCTTCGGCGGCTCGGCGTCCCGGACGAGGACGCGGACACGGTCGTGCTCATCGTCAAGAACCACCTCGAAATGGCGCGCTTCTGGCAGTCCCATGACATAGAGGACGAGGGGGAAATCGCGAAGTTTGCGGCTATCGCGGGCGACGAGGAAACCCTGAAATTGCTCTACATAACCACGTTTTGCGACGCAAGCGGAACCGCCGAGGGCTTTTGGAACTCCTACAAGCAGGGCTTGCACGAGAGCCTTTACCGCGAGACGCTCTCATATATCCGCAAGGGGGCGGGCGCCGAAAACACGTTTGCGAAAAAACGTTTAAAGGCCCTCGCGGAGCTGAGCGCGCTGCCCGAATTCGAGGGGCGGCGGGAGCTTGTGGAAGAGCACATGCTCTGCATGCCCCCGAGCTATTTTTCCTTCAACAACCA
>ENA-UOJG01001171-UOJG01001171.1-human-gut-metagenome-genome-assembly--contig:-C47-NODE-1171-length-29870-cov-7.985041_pt1 | contig 29870 bp, 29 predicted proteins | sample MGYA00242340_ERZ723887 | MGnify/ENA metagenome assembly ERZ723887 | reverse complement strand
TTCTACAACAGAAGGGGGTTTTATTTCACTGTCTATTTTCCTTCATGCAGTCCAGGGCGCAAGGCCGGGAAGGGGGTTTGATATGAAGATAAGGATTAGGGCTTACGCCAGCATGGCGCGGATTTCAGCGATCTGCGCATCGGTGAGGGGCAGCACATCGCTGTTGGCCATGCCGGTGCTGCTGTCCTCAATCAGGGCCAGTTTGGTATCGGCCTGGGTAACGGTGTTGTGCCACAGGGTACGGGGGATGTTATACACCTTCTGGGGCTCCATATCCACATGCTCGATCTTGAGCCCGTCAGCCGTTTCATTGGCGAACAGCAGCGTGCAGTGGCCCGCCAGCAGAATGAACAGCTCGTCCGTTTCGTTGTGGCGCTCCAGGCAGTTGATACCGGCAATGTCGTTTTCGGGCTTCCAGTTTTTGATGCCCACCATCCACTTTTCATTTTCAAAAACGCGAATCAGGCCCTTGCCTTCGTATTCGTACTTGAGGATATTCATACTGATATCTCTCCTTCTTCAGCGCAATATACAGGGAAGGCCAGGGCTGTGCAAAAGCACTAGCCCTGGCGCGTGTCTTGAATCTGATTTTTAGGACTTGCGAGCCAGCACGCGCTGGCAGGCTTCCACGATGGCCTTGCTGGTGAGGCCATACGCCTCAAACAGCACGGGCGGCTTGCCGCTTTGGCCAAAGCGGTCCATGATACCCACGCGCTCAAAGGGCACGCGGCTGTTATCCGCAAGCACCTCGGCCACAGCGGAACCAAGACCGCCGATGATGGAATGCTCCTCAGCCGTGACGATAGCGCCGCATTCCTTGGCGGCGGCAAGCACGGCGTCGGCATCCAGGGGCTTGATGGTATGCATGTTGATAACCTTGGCGTTCACGCCCTGGGCCTTGAGGTCCTCAGCGGCCTGCAGGGCCTGAGGCACCATGATGCCGCAGGCGATAATAGCAATATCCGTGCCCTCGCGAAGCGTGGTGGCCTTGCCGACGGTAAAGGGAGTATCCTTGGTGGTGCAGATGTCGGTGGGCAGGCGGCCGGTGCGGATATATACGGGGCCATCGATCTCGGCAGCGGCAAACACGGCCTTTTCCATCTCGACGGCGTCGCAGGGAACCAGCACGGTCATGCGGGGCAGCGTGCGCATAAGGGAGATATCCTCAACCGCCTGGTGGCTGCCGCCGTCCTCGCCGCAGCTGGGGCCGGCATGGGACAGGCCCAGCTTGACATTCGCATTGGTGTAGCAGATGGCGTTGCGCACCTGCTCAAAGGCGCGGCCCGCGCCAAAGATGGCAAAGGTGCTGGCAAATACGGTATAGCCGCAGTGCGACATGGCGGCAGAGGCGGCCATCATGTTGGCCTCGGCAATGCCGAAGTTATAGAAACGATCCGGATATTCATTCGCAAAATTTGCGGTCATGGTGGCGTGCGCAAGGTCGGCATCGCAAACGAGCACCTTGTCGTTCACGGCTCCCAGTTTCTTCAACGCCTCGCCATAGGCAATACGGGTTGATTGCTTTTCTGCCATTATAGACACCCCACTTCACGCTTCGCAGCTTCGTAATCCTCGGTGCTCATGGGCTTGCCGTGCCAGCCTACCTGATTCTCCATGAAGGAAACGCCCTTGCCCTTCACGGTTTCGCAGCAGATAAAACGCGGCTTGCCGTTGGAGGGCTTCTTCGCGGCGGCGGTGATAGCGTCGATATCGTGGCCGTCTACCACGCAGGTTTCCCAGCCAAAGGCTTCGTACTTGGCGCAGATATCGCCCAAGCCCATTACCTGGTCGTTGGTGCCGTCAATTTGCAGGCGGTTGTGATCCATCAGCACGGTAAGGTTGTCCAGGCCATAGTGCGCGGCGGCCATAGCGGCCTCCCACATGATGCCTTCCTGGGTTTCGCCATCGCCGGTGAGGCAGTAGACATGGAAGCTGTTGCCGGGGCGCTTGCCGGCCAAAGCATAGCCCAGCGCCATACTCATGCCCTGGCCAAGGGAACCGGTGCTGGCGTCAACGCCGGGGCACTTCTTCATATCCGGGTGGCCCTGCAGCATGCTGCCATACTGGCGCAGGTTCTTGAGCTCGTCATGGGAGAAATAGCCTTTATCCGCCAGAACGGCATACAGCGTGGGGCAGGCGTGGCCTTTGCTGAGCACAAAGCGGTCGCGCTCGTTCCAAGAGGGGTTCTTGGGATCGATGCGCAGTACGTTTTCGTAAAGCGCCAGCAGGATTTCCACACACGACAGAGATCCGCCGGGATGCCCTGATTGGCAGGCATAGAGCATATCCAGCACGTCCGCGCGGATGCTGCGAGCCTTTTGTTCAAGGTTTTGTTCCATGGTTTCTCCTCTTTTCCTTTTCTTTAGGCATTAGGTATCAAAACCGGCTTAGCCTTTGACGGCGCCTGCCGTCAGACCGGCTACAAGCCGCTTTTGAGCGAAGAAGAACATGATGCACACCGGGATAACGGTAATGATACCGCCCGCTGTAATCAACTCCCACTGCACGCCCAGCTGGCCTACCAGGTTTTTGAGCGCCACGGGAATGGTACGGCTCTTTTCATTGGTAAACAGCACGGCAAAGGTGTACTCATTCCAGGACTGCATGAAGATGTACACGCCGGTGGCCAACAGGCAGGGCAGCAACACGGGCAAAATGATGCGAACAAAAGCCGTGGCGCGGTTTGCGCCGTCCACCATGGCGGCTTCCTCCATGGAGAGGGGGAGGTCGTTCATGTAGCCGTTGAGCAGCCACACGGAGAAGGGGATGGTGAACGTTGTGTAGGATAATACCAGCGACCAGGGGGTGTAGAGCAGGCCCATGCGGCGCATGATGGTGTATAGGGGAATGAGCAACAGCACGGTGGGAAACATGTTGTTGGTTAAAAACAACACCATCAGCGGCTTGCGGCCCTTGAAGCGGAAGCGCGAGAACGCGTAGGCGGCCAGCGTGGACACTGAAAGCGATACCAACGTGGTAATAGCCGCCACAATCAGGCTGTTCTTCATGGGATGGAGGAAGTTGTACTGCTCAAACAGGTAGCCATACGCCTGGAAGGTGGGATTGGCCGGCCAGTAAACCACCGTTGTGCTGTGCAGCTCCAAGCTGGATTTTAGACTGGTTACAAACGTCCAGTAGAAGGGGAACAGCAAAAACACCAGGAACACGATCAACGGCAGGTACAGAAGCAGGAAGCGCGAGATACGGGATTCTGTAAAAGGACTTTTTCTCTTTTGCATCGCTTACGCCTCCTGATTGCTGAAGGTAGTGCGCAGGTAGGGGATGGCAGCCACCATCAGCACCAGCATGAGTAGGATCGCCATGGCCGACGCATAGCCCATGTTAAGAACACTGGCCTCCTTATAGATATATACGCTCAAGGTCTGCGTAGCGAAGGCCGGGCCGCCTTCCGTCATATTATATATCACATCGACGGAATTTGCTACCCAAATTATACGCAGCATCGTGGTTACGAAGATCGTATTTTTCAAAGAGGGAATGGTTACGTAGAAAAGCTTTTGCAGGCCGGAGGCGCCGTCGATATTCGCGGCCTCATAAAGCTCCTCGGGAATGCTTTGCAGACCAGCCAGGATCATCAAAGCGAAGAACGGAATGCCCTGCCATACGATGGTCATGATGACCGAGGGCATTGCGAACTGTTTGCTTGCAAGAAATGCGATATTATCGGAAATGATGCCCAGGTTTTTGAGAATGTCATTGAGCACGCCGTAGTTGCCATCCAGGATCCAGCGCCACATCAGGGCGATGAGCACGCCGGGCGTAACCCAGGGAATGAGGCTTACGGAACGCACGATGCCGCGGCCGCGGAAGTTTTTGTTCAAAAGCAGCGCCAGGGCAAAGCCAAACACAAATTGCAAGCCCACGCCCCACAGCACCCAAATGCCGGTACGGCCCAGGGAGCTCCAGAACTGGGAGCTTTGCAGGATTTTTTCGTAATTTTGGAAGGCGATAAAGGCAATTTTTTTAGGCCGTGTAAGGTTGTAGCTTTGAAAGCTCATGGACACGGCGTTGATGATGGGAATGATAACGACGGATAGCATAATCAGCAGGGCGGGGGCCAGTAACAGGTACGGCCAAATACCTGCGCCCCGTTTTTTACGGCGGATTTCCATGGAAGCCCTCCATCCTGGTTGAAAAATAGGGGGGAAAGCATGCGGGAAGGCGGAGCCTTCCCGCATGCGAATGAGGCGAACGATTATTCAGCCCACAGAGAGGCCTGCAGCTGCTGCATGCACTCCTCGGCGGTAATATCGCCCAGCAGGGCCTGCTGGATCACAGAAGGCCAATTGCTGATCCACTCGGTGGTGGTATCCAGCACGGGCAGGATGCCCGCAACGGGAGCGCCCTCGATGGAAACCTTCATGAAGGGATTGCTCTGGAAAGCGTCCAGGGCCTTTACGGAAGCGGCCACAGGCACGTTGCCGGTTACGGTGCACCAGGTTTCCTGGCCCTTGCCGGTAGCGAGGTAGGCCAGCCACTCAAAAGCGGCTTCCTTGTTCTGGCAGGAGGCGAACATTACGTTTTCGGTATCGCCCATGCTGGTCCACTGGCCCTTGCCGGCGGGGAAGGTGAAGGCGGCTACGTCGTCGCCGAAGAGCTCCATCATCTGGGCGGAAGAGCCGATGTGGTGGATGGTCATGGCGGTCAGGCCGGACTTGAAGTTGTCAATCACCTGGGAGAAGCCGTCGTTGGGAGCGGTTTCAGGAGCATAGCCGTTGGTGTAGAGGTCGATGTAATCCTGCATGCCCTGGATGGATTCGGGGCTGTCCAGGTGCTCGAAGGAGCCGCCGGCAGCATAGATGAAGCTGCCCCAGGGCTCCTGGCCGCCGCTGCTGCCGCGCATGCCAAAGCCGTACACGTCGGTCTTGCCGTCGCCGTCGGTGTCGCGGGTGCACTTCTTGCAGGCCTCGAGGAACTCCTCGTAGGTGGTGGGCACGGTTACGCCGGCCTCCTCAAACATGGAGGGACGGTAGTACACGTAAAGAACCTGGGTGTTCCAGGGCATTACGTATACGCTGTCGGTGCCGCTGGCGGAACGCATTACATCATACAGGCTGGACTCGATTTCGTCCTTGTCGGCCCAAGCGTCGAGGTAGCTGTCCAGGGGCTCAAGCAGGTCGTTGCCCACAAAGGAGGGGGTAGCGGTCAGCTTGAAGGAAGCCACGTCGGGGCCGCCGCCGCCGATAGCAGCGGTGAGCAGGTTGTTGCTGTATCCGCCGCCGTCCCAGGGATACTGCTCGCCTACAACGGTAATGCCCTTGCCGTTGGTGGCGTTGAAGTCGGCGATCATTTCCTGCATGGTGGCGGCGTAAGCGTCGTTATCCGCCCAGAACCAGTACTTGATGGTAACTTCCTCCGCAGAGGCGAAGGAAACCATGGATGCGCACAGCATGAGCGCAAGTAAGATAGCCGCGATCTTTTTCATGTTGTTTCTCCTTCCATTGATTCGGTAACCTCGAGAAGCGTTTGCTGAATGTGCTGCTGGACAACGCGCTGGGCCTCGGCCCCGTCCTGCCGGAGAATGGCGTCCAGGATGTCCTTGTGGTACCGAAGGGCGCGGGAGAAGCTGCCCTGCATGTGGGCGGTTCTGGCATAGCCCTTTTCGATAGCCTCAAACATCACCGGGAAGATGCGCTTGAGCACGCTGTTATGGGTGCTTTGCGCCAGGGAGATGTGGAACTGATAGTCGTAGGTATGGTAATCCTCCCCACGGCTGGCGGCTTCCTCCATCAGGCGGATCGACTCCCGCATGCGCTCCAGATCCTCCTCTGTGCGCCGCTGCGCAGCTACGGCGGATATGCTGGGTTCCATCAGCAGACGAACCTCCAGCAATTCCGGCAGCAGGCGCGATTGGTCGGCAAAGCTCAACCCCAGGGGATCCTTGGATAGCCCCGTGTTCGCGGCAACGAACGACCCCAGCCCATGACGAACCTCTACGATGTTCTCCGCCTGGAGAATTTTGACTGCCTCGCGGATGGTGGAGCGGCTAACGGCGTATGTGGCCATGAGCTCGCCCTCCGTGGGCAACTTTTCGCCAGCGTCCATCTGGGTAGCGATAATCCTGTCACGAATCTGTTCAGCGACTGCCTGCGCCAATCTTGGTTGCATCCTTAATGCCTATCCTCCGTTCAGAATGGTGTATCCACTTCACACGCAACAAACATCAGACATCTGATGTGTCTGGACATACTATATATCAATTTTGGCAATCTGTCAACCGTTTTATATATTTTTCTATAAAAAAGTTTCAAACGTATCAACCTGTTGCTTTTCCACAGATAATACGCACGCGCGCCGTGGGTTGCTGCATATAATTTTTGGAAGGCGCGGCGAATGACACAATAAAAATATGCATTTAAAAAGCCCCGGCGGATTTTTGCGCATCCGTAGAGGCCTTTTTTGGAACTATACCGTTACATCCGCAATGCTGTAAGGAATGGCCCGCATCAGGTCGGCCGGGGCCATTTCCACCTGAAAGCCGATTTTTCCGGCGCTGAAAAACAGGGTATCGCACAGTTCGACGGTTTCATCCACAATGGTGGGAAAGCGTTTTTTCATGCCTATGGGGGAGCAGCCGCCGTGCACGTAGCCCGTTAAGGGAAGCAGCTCCTTGCTTTTGAGCATGGCGATGCTTTTTTCCTTTACAGCATTGGCAGCTTTTTTAAGGGAAAGCTCCTCCCCCACAGGAATGACGAATACATAATTGCGCCCGGAGGCCGCCGTTGTGACCAGGGTTTTGAACACATGCGCCGGGTCCTGGTTCAGCAGGCGCGCTACTTCCAGGCCGCTCAGCGCCGCGGGCGCGGGATAGCTGTACGGCGTGTAGGGAAGGCCCAACCCATCCAGGATACGCATCACATTGGTTTTCTCCACGCAAAAGACCTTCTTTTATTCATCCGGCAGGGCGCTGGTGGGCGCGTTACACTTCAAGCAAGGGTTAAGGCCCTTTTCATTCATCACCTGTTTCAGATCGCGATAGGCGAAGGTGCCGGTGAGGGGCAGGTATTTGGAATCCACCTTGGGGCAATAGGGATCCAGATGGTAGAAGCTGCCGCCGTTTTCGTTATAGTACAGGACGGTATCCCCCGGAGGGGCGGGCGTTACGGTGGTGCGGGGCGTAGCGCTGACGGATACGGCCGCCTGCGCGTTGACGGCGTTTTCATCCGAGGAGCTGCTGGACTGGACGCTGTCGTTCGTGGCCAGGGTTTTGGGATCCACGTACCATTCGCCGCCTTCCTTGACCATCAAGATCATAAAGCGGTACACGGAGGGATCCTTGCCGTTGTTTTTGTTAATGGTGGCCGTCATGGTCACGGTACGGCTGGTATCCTGGTCGGAGCCGGAAATTTCCTCAATGGCAAACTCCTCCGGCGTGCGGTTTGCCAGCACCATGAACAGGGCGGAGGAGGCGTTTTCCTGCTGGCTGGCCCAGCTGGGCTGCACCAGGCTTACCATCTCCGGCGTGTTGTTCACCTGCCAAAGCGTCATGAAGGTGGTCAGGCGCTGCTCGGCCTCGGAAGGGCCGGACACGGTGGGGGAGGGGGTGGGGGCTGGCACATATTCCGTGGCGGCTGCCGCGGCCGGCTGGCTATCCGGGGCGGGGGAGGCCTGCACGTTCTGCGGGGAGGCTGCGCCGGTATAGCGCACGTCGTTTCCGCCCTGCATCATCATGGCGATGGCGACGATGCACAGCGCAACATACGCAATGCTCACAATCAGCCGGGTTACGGAGGTGAACATCTGGCGGTACCACATACCGCCAAGGCCCACCACGCATAGGCCGATGAACGCATACCGCAGCGCGTCCAGCGTGCTGGGAACGAACAGGCAGGGAATGAACAGAAGCGGCAAAAGCCCGAACAAAAACAGGGCCCACAGCTTATCCGCATCCATGGCGGCACGCTGGCGCGGCTGCTTGGGCGCGGTGGCGGCGGTGTACATAGGCTGCTGCGGGGGCTGCATGGGCGGCGTTTGCTGAACGGGCGCAAACGGCTGTTGCGGCATGGACGCGCCATAGTTCATAACCCGCTGGGGCATGCCGCCCTGGGCCATACTTCCATAAGGAGGCGCGGCGTTGGCAAAGGAGGCGGGCTGCACAGCGGGCCGGACGGAGGCGGGCTGCTGCGCGGCAGGGGGAACGTACCCCTGGCTGCGCGCGGAAAACGCCGCAGCCGGATTGATGGAGGGAGCGCTATTGCCCAGCGGCAGCTGCTGCGACGGCGCGGCATCCTGCCGGAAGCCCTGAAAGGGCGGCTGCGCGCCCGCAGCGGGCTGAATGAAGCTGGGGGCGGCAAAGGGAACCTGCGCGACGGGCTGCATAGGGGGAACAGCGCCGCCTTGGGGAAAATACGGATTGGAAGGAAAATAGGCGCTCTGCGGCGTGAGCGGCTGCTGCGAAAACACGGGCTGGGCAGCAGGCTGCCCCGAGGGCGCGACAGGCGAGGGCGTGGGCACTTGCGAAAAATCTGGCGCCTCGGGAGCCTGCCGGACAGGGGCCTTTTTAAAAAGGCCGCGCTTTTGCATGCCATAGGTCGGCGTGGAAGCATACTTGGTACGATTTGCGTTCATGCTACATCTCCTTGCACAGCATGGGAATCGTCAAATAATAAGCGCGCCTGTGCGCATACTCCATTCTATTATAACACATATTGCACCTTTGTAAACAGAAGGGAGGCTGTTTATAAAAGAAAAGTAACAGATGAATGACAAAAAATGTCTGCGAAAAACTGAAGGCGTGGATGGAAAAGGAAAAGAGTGGCGATACTAAAGATGAAAAATGCGTCAAATCTGTAACAAATTTAAAAGGGCAAAATCCTCCCGATACAAAACCTTTCCTGAATTGGTTGCGAAACTGACCGCAATCATGTATAATTAGCCTGATCTGCTGCGCTTAGGCGCGCTGATCAGCATTGTGGGCGGGTTCCCGCCGCGCAAGGAGGCGCAAACGATTATGGAGTGCAAAATCAAAAACGACATAGGCACGATCTACATCACCGAGGATGTGATGCTTAAGGTGGTCGGCTACGCCGCATTGGAATGCTACGGCATTGTGGCCATGTCCAGCAAGCGGGCCAAGGACGGGCTGGTGCAGTGGCTTGGGCGCGAGAACCTTTCCAAAGGCGTGCAGCTCAAGCTGGTGGACGATATGCTGGATGTGGATTTGTTCATCATCGTGGAATACGGCATTTCCATCGCAGAGGTTTGCAAGACCATCGTGGAAACGGTGCGCTACAAGCTGGAAAGCATGACGGGCGTAAAGGTGCGCCGCGTAAACATTTCTGTTGAGGGTGTTCGCGTCTGATAACGAGCGTGTCGGGAGGAAAAACCTTTGATACAGACCAAGACGATTGACGGCGTGCTGCTGCGCGATATGGTTGTAATGGGCGCGGCGCTGCTTGAAAAAAACCGCGAAGCGGTAGATGCCTTAAACGTGTTCCCCGTGCCGGATGGCGATACGGGCACCAATATGAGCCTGACCATGGCCTCCGCAACCAAGGAGGTTAACCAGAAGGAATACTTGAGCGCGGGCGCGGCCGCCGCCGCGTTGGCCAAGGGCGCGCTGCGCGGCGCGCGCGGCAACAGCGGCGTAATCACCTCGCAGCTGTACCGCGGCTTTTCCAGGGCGCTGGAGGGCGTGGAGCGCATTACGCCCGCACAGTTTGCCCAGGCGCTCAAGCGCGGCGCTGAAACGGCCTACAAGGCGGTTATGAAGCCCAAGGAGGGCACCATTTTAACCGTGGCGCGCGTGATTGCCGAGGAGGCCGTAAAGCAGGCCGAGCGCGCCCCGGAGGATTATGACGCGCTGTTTACCTGCATCCTTACCACGGGCGAGGCCATTCTGAAGCAGACCCAGCAAATGCTGCCGGCGCTTACGCAGGCCGGCGTGGTGGACGCCGGCGGCCGCGGGCTGCTGCTGTTGTACATGGGCTATGCGGCCTGCCTGCGCGGCGAGGAGCTGCCCAGTGAAACGCTGGAGCCCTCAGCGGATGGAGAGGCCGGTTTTGAGGACGACCATGACGCGATCGGCGAAATTAAATATGCCTATTGCACGGAATTCCTGATCCAAAATCTGTATCCCGACATTTTGGAGGAGGATATCGACTCCTTCCGCCGCCGCCTCAACCGCATTGGCGATTGCGTGCTGGTGGTAGGCGACCTGAGCCTGGTGAAGGTGCACGTGCATACCAACGAGCCTGGCAAGGCGCTGGAATATGGCCTGAGCCTGGGCGAGCTTGTGAACCTGAAGATTGAAAACATGGTGCAGCAGCGCCGCGATAACCAGGCCGCCGCACAAAAGAAGGCGGAGGAGGAAGCGCCCGTTAAGGACTACGGCATGGTGGCCGTATCCCTGGGCGAGGGCTTTAACCGTATCTTTGCCGACCTGACGGTGGACCAGGTGGTGGAGGGCGGCCAGACCATGAACCCCAGTATTGAGGATTTGTCCGAGGCGATTGAAAAGACGCACGCCAAAACGGTTTTCGTGCTGCCCAACAACGGCAATGTGATTTTGGCCGCGCAGCAGGCTGCGGAGCTTTGCGAGGACAAGAAGGTTCTTGTAATCCCCACCAAGAACGTGGCCATGGGCATCGCCGCCGCGGTAGCCTTCCAGCCGGAGCAGAGCCCGGAGGACAACGCCGCCCATATGGACGAGGCCGCGCAGCGCGTGCGCACAGGCACCGTGACCTACGCCGTGCGAGATACGGATCTTGATGACCTGCATATCAAGCAGGGCGATATCATCGGCCTGTATAACGGGCAGATTCATACCGTGGGAAGCAGCGTGCATGACGTAACCCGCGACCTGATGCAGGCCATCGTAACCGAGGACGACGAGCTCATCACCGTGTACTATGGCAAGGATACCGCCGAGGCGGACGCGCAGGCGCTTACCGACGAACTGGCCGGTATTTATGGCGACTGCGACGTGGAAATGCAGATGGGCGGCCAACCGCTGTACTATTATCTGGTATCTGTGGAGTGAGCATGGAGCTTTCCGAGATCAAGGGCATTGGCAAAACAAGATTGGCGGCCTTACACGCAGCGGGCATCTGCTCGTTGCGTGATCTTTTATATGCGGCGCCTTGCAAGTACCGGGATTTAAGCCGCGTAAGCACCGTGGCGCAGGCGCAGGCGGGCGAGCGCGTATGCCTGGAGCTGGTGCGCGAGGGCGAGGCCAAGCTGGCGCGCCACGGCAAGCTAAGCCGCGTAACCTGCGCCTTTAGCGACGCTACGGGGCGCATTTCGGCCTGCTGGTTCAACCAGCCCTGGATGCGCGAAAACATGAACCGCCATACACGGCTAACGCTGTATGGCCAGGTGGAGGCAAATGGGGCGCGCAAGCGGCTGATGAACCCCAGCTTTGAAACAGAGCGGCGCATCCTGCCGGTGTACAGGCCCATTGAAGGCATGCCGCAAAAGGTGCATGCCGCCGCGGTGCAGCAGGCGCTGCAATGGGTGGAACAGCTATGCCCAGAAACGCTGCCGGCGGAGCTGTGCAGGAGGCATGCGCTGATTTCATGCGCTGAGGCCATCCGCGCGCTGCATGCGCCGCGCAGCATGGAGGAGGTTGCCAGGGCGCAGCGCCGGTTCGCTTTTGAGCAAATGCTCATGTACCAGGCCGCAGTCCGCCTGGTGCGCGACTTGCGCAGGCGCGGCCCGGAGATGCGCTTTGCGGCGGAGGCCGCAGACGCTTTCTGGCAGGATATGCCCTTTGCGCCAACGGGCGCGCAGCGGCGCACCCTGGGGGAAATTGCGCAGGATATGTCGGGCAAATGGGCGATGGCGCGCATGGTGCAGGGCGATGTGGGCAGCGGGAAAACGGCCGTTGCCATGGGCGCGATGCTCCTGTGCGCGCAGGTGGGCTACCAAAGCGCCCTGATGGCGCCTACCGAAATCCTGGCGCGTCAGCATTACAAGAGCATGCGCGCGTTTTTTGAAAAGCATGGCTTTGGCTGCGGCCTGCTGGTGGGCGGAATGCCCCCTAAGGAGCGGCGCGCGGCGCTGGCCAAAATCGCGTCGGGGGAATGGAAGGTCGTAATCGGCACGCACGCGCTGGTTAGCGAGGGGGTAGCCTACCAAAGGCTGGGCCTGTGCATTACGGACGAACAGCACCGCTTTGGCGTGGCGCAGCGCACCGCGCTTCTTAACAAGGGCACGGACGGTCAGCGCGCGCCGCACCTGCTGGTAATGAGCGCAACGCCCATTCCACGCTCGCTGGCGCTGGTGATGTTTGGCGATTTGGATTTGTCCATCATTAACGAGCTTCCGCCCGGACGGCAGCCGGTGACCACGCGCATTGTGGGCGAGGAAAAGCGCGAGGCCATGTACGGCTTTTTGCGAAAGGAGCTTGAGGCGGGGCGGCAGGCCTATATCGTTTGCCCGCTTGTGGAGGAGAGCGACAACGCGGACAGCCTGAAGGCGGCCAAGGCGCATGCCCTGGAGCTGCAAGGCGGGGCGCTTAGCGGCCTGCGCGTGGGCCTTACCTACGGCAGCCAGCCCGCCGCGGAAAAGGCCGAAACGCTGGAGGCCTTTTCCGCCGGGGCGTTGAACGTGCTTGTGGCCACCACGGTGATAGAGGTGGGCGTGAACGTGCCAAACGCATCCATTATGGTGATTGAGGATGCGGACCGTTACGGGCTGGCGCAGCTGCACCAGCTGCGGGGGCGCGTGGGGCGCGGCCCGGCGCAAAGCTGGTGCTTCCTGCTGGCGCAACCCAATGAGCGCCTTCGGGCGCTGGCGCGTACGAACGACGGCTTTGAGATCGCCCGGGTGGATTTGGAGCAGCGCGGCCCGGGCGAGCTGTTGGGCACGCGCCAGCATGGCGAGGCGCTTTTGCCCGGCGGCTCCGCCGCCTTTGGCAGCATGCAGCTGCTGTATGAGGCGGCGCAATGCGCCGAAACCCTGCAAAGCGACCCCGCCTGCGCAGAGGAATGGCGGCAAGTGGCCGCTCAGGCCGCAAAGCTGGTTGGGCGGCTCAACGACCGCGTTTCCATCAGTTAGGGTGGATTGAAAACGCGCGCCGGACGCGGTACAATAGGATTATCGAAAGAACAGGGCTTGGGAGGCGATGGAATGCATATTGTGCTATATCAGCCGGAAATCCCACAGAACACGGGAAACATTGCTCGCACCTGCGCGGCTACGGGCAGCATGCTGCACCTGATTAAGCCGCTTGGCTTTTCCCTGGAGGACAAGTACCTAAAGCGGGCCGGGCTGGACTATTGGAAGATGATGGAGTACCGTGTGTACGAGAATTTTGAGCAGCTGATGCAGGCCTGGCCTGATGCGAAAATGCACTTCCTTTCCACAAAAGCGCCGCGCGGGTATACGGAAACGTCCTACGGCAGGGATGATTTTTTGGTGTTTGGGTGCGAAACGCGCGGCCTGCCGGAAAGCCTGCTTGCGCGGGTATATGACCGCTGCGTGCGCATTCCCATGGTGCCGGGGGCGCGAAGCTTGAATTTAAGCAATTCGGTGGCAATTGTGCTTTACGAGGCGCTTAGGCAGCAGGGCTTTGCAGGCCTGCAAACCAGCGGGAGCCTAACCGGACGCGAGGATGAGAGCGCGCCCTGGATGGATTATGTATAACGGTTCGTTAGCTTTGCGGAAAGGAAGTGACGCGTATGGCCCAAAAACGGCGGCGCTATCATAGGCAATGGGATGAAGCGGACGAGATGGAGCTGGGCGACGTGCTGGAACCCGAAACGGAGCCGGATATGGAGCAGCCCTATGCGGACGATGCAGACGGGTACGAGCCGGATGAATATGAATATTCGGACGAGCACGAGGCGATTGACAACGGCGTGCGTTTTAAGGTTGCCATGGGCGTGTTTGATACCGTGAGCATTTTGGTGGGCGTGCTGGCGATACTGGCGCTGGTTGCAATCCTGGTAACGCTGGTAAACTGGCTTGCGGCGGATATTGAGCACTCCGTGCTGCTGATGCAAAGCGGGCTGCAATAGCCCGGAAAAGAGGAAAGGCATGCGTATTTCATGGGAGCAGCTAAGCCAGAATATAGAATGCTGCGAGCGCTGTGCGCTGCATGCGGGGTGCAGGCGCAAGGTGCCCGGGCAGGGCGATCCCCATGCGCCGCTGATGCTGATTGGCGAAGGGCCGGGCGAGCAGGAGGACAGGCAGGGCCTGGCGTTTGTGGGCCCGGCCGGGCAGCTGCTTACCAAGATGCTTGCGGCCATCCGGCTGCCGCGCGAACGCGTATACATTTGCAATGTGGTGAAATGCCGCCCTCCGCACAACCGCCAGCCTACCCCGGAGGAAATGCAGGCCTGCATAGGGCACTTGCGCGCGCAGACGGCGCTGGTAAAGCCTAGGGTGATCCTGCTGCTGGGCGCAACGGCGCTAAGGGCCGTGCTGGGCGAGGACAAGCGCATAACCCGCTGCCGGGGGCAATGGTTTGAAAGCAAGGGCGTATATATCCTTGCAACGTATCATCCCTCCGCGCTTTTGCGCGACCCCGCCAAAAAGCGCGATGCGTGGGAGGACCTCAAACGCCTTAGGCAGCGGCTTGAGGAGCTGGGGCTTTATTGCGACCTGTTGAAGGAGGAAGCAGAATGAGGGCCATGGAGCGCTTCCAAAAAGAATGCGCCGGTTTTTTTGACCAATTGAGCATAGAGGGGCAAAAGCCCCTCGTTTTTGGCGATGGGCCGTCCTGCCGGCCGGTGCTGATGCTGGTGGGAGAGGCCCCCGGCGAGCAGGAAGCCCTGATGGGCAAGCCCTTTGTGGGCAAGGCGGGTAAAAACCTGGACGGCTTTTTGCAGGCGGTTGGGCTAAAGCGCGAGGAAATTTATATCACAAACGTGGTTAAGGTGCGGCCTACCAAAACAAGCGCTGCCGGGCGCGTGGTCAACCGGCCGCCTAGCCGCGAGGAAAAGGCGCTGTTTACGCCCTGGTTGATGCGCGAGGTAGCCCTGGTGCGGCCCGAGGCGCTGGTGACGCTGGGCAACGTGGCCTTGCAGGCGTTTGTGCGTGAAAACATTGGCGGCGCGCACGGCGTGTGGAGGCGCGCGGTGATTACCCCGCCGGATGAGGCGGCCTTTACGCTGCCTATGTTTGCGCTGTACCACCCCGCGTCGGTGATCTACAACGGGTCGCTCAAGGAGGTATACGCGCGCGATTTGGAGGCTCTGGCGCGATCCCTGCATGCAAAAACAGACGCGCCAGATGACATTTGAGCGCATGGAATGGATGCTGTGGGTCGTTCCAAAAGACAAACCGGCCGGCCTGTGATAGGATAGCATCGAAGGCGGCGGGTTTCAGCCGCCCATACAGGAGGGGATCATCCATGGAACTGCTGCTTGCGAATTTGCCGATCTTCGTCTGCTTCCTGCTGGGGCTGGGGTTATTGATCGTCGAGGTATTTATGCCGGGCTTTGGCCTGCCGGGAATATCCGGTATCATCCTGGAGGTGGTAAGCATCGTGCTTACCTACCTGTGGCACGGCGGCCTGGCTGCCTTGGGCATGACGCTGGTGATTCTGGCGGTTGTGGCTATTGTGATATCGCTGGCGCTGCGCTCGGTCAACAAGGGCAGGCTGTCCAAATCGCCCATCATCCTAAACGACGCTGAAAGCGCCGCAGACGGCTATGTGGCCACGCGGGATATGGAGGTATTCCTGGGCAAGGAGGGCGTTACCACCACCGTGCTCAGGCCCACCGGAATGGCGGAGTTTGAGGGCGTGAAGCTGAACGTTGTGGCAGACGGAGAGTACATTCCCAAGGATGTGCCCGTGCGCGTGGAGCGCGTGGAGGGCGGCCGGGTGGTGGTGCGCAAAATGCGCGCCGCCGAATAGAGAAAAACCATGCTCCCCGGCTGCTGGCAAGGCCGGGGCAGGGAAATAGAGTTTTTAAGGAGGAATCATCGGTGTCTGCTCAATCGCTGTTTGTATCGTTGCTGGCCAATAACCTTGGCTTTCGGGAAATGTCCAACCCCAGCGGCGCGGGCTCGCTGGTGTGGATCATCGTGGCTATTGTGGTGGCCTTCATCCTTGTGGTTGTGTTCCTGCGCTTTGTGCCCGTGGGGCTGTGGATCACCTCGCTGGCGGCGGGCGTGCACATCAGCATAGGCTCGCTGGTGGGCATGCGCCTGCGCCGCATCCAGCCCAAGCGGCTGGTGGAGCCCTTGATCAAGGCGCGCAAGGCGGGCCTGGATATGACCCTTTCCAAGCTGGAAACGCATTATTTGGCGGGCGGCAATGTAGACCGCGTGATCAACGCGCTGATTGCCGCGCAGCGCTCCAACATTGAAATGCCCTTTGAAAAGGCCTCCGCCATAGACCTGGCGGGCCGCGACGTGTTGCAGGCCGTGCAGATGAGCGTAACCCCCAAGGTAATTGAAACGCCCGTTGTGGCGGCTATCGCAAAGGACGGCATCGAGCTGCGCGCCAAGGCGCGCGTGACCGTGCGAACCAACATTGAACGCCTGGTTGGCGGCGCGGGCGAGGAAACCATCATCGCCCGTGTTGGCGAGGGCATCGTAACCACCGTAGGCTCCAGCGAAACGCACAAGCAGGTGCTGGAAAACCCTGACCTGATCAGCCAGACGGTATTGAACAAGGGCCTGGACGCCGGCACCGCATACGAGATTTTGTCCATCGATATTGCGGACGTGGATGTGGGCCGCAACGTGGGCGCGCAGCTGCAAATGGATCAGGCCGAGGCGGACCGCCGCATTGCGCAGGCCAGGGCTGAGGAACGCCGCGCCATGGCCGTTGCGCACGAGCAGGAAATGAAGGCCGCCGTACAGGAGATGCGCGCCCGCGTGGTGGAGGCCGAGGCCGAGGTACCCAAGGCCATGGCCGCCGCGCTGCGCGAAGGCAAGCTGGGCGTGATGGACTATTATCAGCTCAAGAATGTGGAGGCCGATACCAGTATGCGCGAGGGCATCGCCAGGGCGAGCGCGCCCGCCTCCACCGCGAGCGTTCCCGAGGGCAAGAAGTAACGGGAAACGCGCGGCCGTTTCGGGACGGACGCGCGGCCCCCTGGAACAGGAGGGGAAGCACGCATGGATAGTTTACTTATTCTGCTGGTCCTGTTTTGGATTGTGAAAGCCGTTGTAAAAAAGGGCAAGCGCGCGGGCGGCAACGGCCGCAGCGAAAAGCAGCCGCACACGGAAACGCCGTCCGCAGCCGCTTATAGGGCGAAGCGGGCGGCCCGCATGCAGGAGGAATTGCAGCGCCGCCAGCAAAAGCGCGCCGCCGAAGCCGTACGCGCGCAGCCGGAACCCAAGCAGATAACCATGGCGGAAGCCATGGGCGAGGGCTTCTCCGCCTACCGGCCTATGGAGCGCCGCATGGCGCAGGTTTCCGGTCATGCGGACTACGAAGGCAGCTTGGGAGGCGGCTCCACCGAAGGCATCGATACCTGCGACCCGTCGCTGGAGCATGACCGCTGGCAGCCGGCGGCGGATAGCGTGTACGCAGATGAAATTGGCGGAGAGCCGCTGATAGACATAAGCCCCCGCGCGGTGATGAACGGCATTGTGATGAGCGAGATTCTAACCCGCCCCGCACAGCGCAGGCGGCGCTGATACGTAAGAGAGGAAGGCAAAAGGCATGGAGGAACTGCGCGTACTGATTGCGGATGACGATGCCGGCATGCGCAGCGTAATGCGCAAAATCATTGCCAAGGTAGATGGTTTTGCACTGGTTGCGGAGGCGAGCGATGGCCGCACCGTAATTGAGCTTGTGGAAAAGCTAAAGCCCAATGTGGTGTTTTTGGATGTGGAAATGCCCGAGATGACCGGCGTGGAATGCGCGCGGGCCATTCAGGACATGAATCCCGCCATTATCATCATTTTTGCGACGGCGCACGATACCTATATGGGAGACGCCTTTGAGGTATATGCCTTCGACTATCTGGTGAAGCCCTTCAAGGTGGAGCGCGTGATTCAAACGCTGGAACGCGCGCGCGACCGGCTGTGGCAGCGCGGGGAAAAGGCGGCGGACACGCCGGTTAAGCGCAATCCGCCCTGCGCTGTGGAGGGCAGGCTGATGCTGCGCCACCGCGAGGGCATAACGTTTATTGACTTGCGGGATATTCTGCTGGTACAGCGGGAGGATCGCTCCACGGTGCTTTATACCGCGGATGGCGAGCGGTACGTGACGGGCGATTCGTTGGCCGAAATGGAGGAGCGCCTTAACAGCGACGCGTTTTTTAGGTGCCACAAGAGCTATATCATCAACCTGAACCATATCAAGGATATCACGCCCTATGGCCGTTGGACCTACGTGGTGCGGCTGGAGGGCACCAAGCACGACGCGCTGATCACGCACGAAAAATATGAGGAGCTGGAACGGATGTTCCGCTAATTTAAGGAAGAAAAGAAGCAGGCCGCGCCGGGCCCGTGAGGGACGGCGCGGCCTGCCTGCGCTTAGGGCTATAGCCTGCCTGTGCGGAAGCGCTCAATCAATTCAAAAGCGATGCTGGCGGTATGTGCGCGGGGTTCCAGCTCGCTTCGGGCAAACCAGCGCGCGTCTGAAAGCTCGCTGCGCTGCAAAACAATGGCTTCGCCGCCTGTGGCCTCGGCATGGAAGGCAAACATCTGCGAGCCGCTCACGCCCCAGGGCTGGTTGCCCAGGTAACGCAGGCTGCGCAGGCTAAGGCCCACCTCTTCCATGACCTCGCGGCGCACGGCGTGCTCAAGCGTTTCGCCCACCTCCACATAGCCGGATATCAGGGCGTAATGCTGGAAGCTGGCATGCGCGTTGCGGGCGAGCAGGATACGGTCGCCATCGGTGATGGCGACGATCACCGCCGGGGCGATGGCGGGATAAAGCGTTTGGCCGCAGCGCTCACAGCGCAGCGCGCGCTCATCGGGGGCGGGAGCAAGCGCCCCGCCGCAGCAGCCGCAGTAGCGGTTGCGCTGGTACCAGCTCCACAGGTGCCAGCAGGAGGCGATGCGGCCGCCCACAGCATAGGGCAGGCAGCGAAAAACGCGCAGCTCGTGGAAACGCATGCCTTCGGATTCGGCCATTTCAAAAGGCAGGAAGGGATGCGGGCTGAATATGGCAATATCGCCGGTATGGGCCAGCTCAAAGGGTACGAACCCCTTGGGCAGCAAGGCCTGCACCTGCGCCCAGGTGGGCGGCGAGGCGGCCTCGCCCTCCCCCGCAAGCAGCACACGGCCATTTTGAAAGCAGCAAAACAGGCTTTCGGGCCCCGGCGCTGCGCCCAGCGGCTGTACGGAAAAATCCGGATCGCCCAAAATCATCAAAGCAAAGCCCTCCCCTTCGCAGGAAATACCCATCCATCTTAGCGCAAATTCCCGTGTTGTCAATGCTTTTGCTTGCCAAGGCGGCCCGGGTGTGCTATCCTATCAGATGAGAAGCTTATGCAAAAGAGGTGGCCGCCGTGAGCCGTGCCGCATGTAGATGGAGGCATTCCCTGCCGTGGATCGCGTGCCTGTGCGTTGTTGTGGGCTGCGCTGTGGCGGCGTATACCTGGCTGTATGAGGCGGATCGCTATCAAGCGGTATACACGTTTTATGCCCAGCCGGCAGGCTATGAAACAGAAAAGGCGCCGCTGGAAGCGTCCCGCATGCTGGCGCGCGACTGCCGCGCGCTTACGCATACCGAGGGCTTCCGCACGGCGGTGCTGGCAACGTGCGCGCGTAGCGACGGCATGACCTATGTGGACGTGCGCGGCGTGGACGGCTCCCATATGCTGGAGGTAACCGCCACGGGGCCGGACGCCGCCATTGTGGCGGGGCTTGCCAACGCGGCGGGCCGCAGGCTGCTTGAGGAAGCGCCCGGGCTGTTTGGCGCGAGAGCCGTGAGCGAAATCACGCCTGCCATACCGCCGCAGGCCGCATGCGCGCCCAACCGCGCGGCAAAGGTACTTTGGGCAGTGCTGGCCGCGTTTGCAGGCGGCTCGCTAATGGGGCTGCTGTGGGGCTCCGAAAGGCAGCCCGTGCGGTTTGACGGCCCCGAGGCGACGGCGCTGCGCGCGCCCAGGCTGGGCGCGGTGGCGGATATACGCCGTGCGAGAAAACGGTTTGAAAGGCGCGTGCAAAAAAAGCGCGAAACCGGCATGCTTTTGGATGGGATGGAACGTTTGGTGAGGGAGAATGTGCGCGCCCTGGTATTACGGCTGCGCGCGCAGGAGGACGGCGCCATCGTTGTAACGGCGCTTCGCCGGGAGGACGGCGGGGCCGCGCTTACCGCGCTGCTGGCCGGAGAATTGGCCAGGCAGGGCTTTCGCGTGATGGCCGTGGAAATGGACGGGCGCGAAGCCAGCCTGGCAGAGTTGCTAAACGCAACCGCCCAGGCCGATCTGCTGGACTACCTAAGGGGGCGAGCGTCCCTTGCGGAAACGGCTGTAAAGACAAGGGACGGGACGCTGTGCTTTATCGATTGCCTGCACGCCGGGGAATCCATCGCCAATATGGCCGCCACGCCGGGCTTTGCCGCGTTTTTAAAAAGCGCGCGCGCAAATTTTGATTATGTGCTTTTGAATGCCGCGCCTTTGGAAAACTGCGCGGATGCGGCGCTATTGGGCACGCTGGCAGGGCAAACGGTGCTGGCGGGCCGGGACGGCGCGTATACGGCGGAGGAATGGAACGCCGCAACGGAGGATTTACAAAGCGTTGTGCGCCGAGTGAGCGGCGTTGTGCTTACCCAGGTGCGGCCCAGCCGCTTTCGCATGTATGACTGAGCGCGCCGGTAAAGGAGGAACCTTGGAATGGATTTGTTAAAGACGATTTTGGTGTATATGTCCATGGTGTTCGCGGCCTCGGTGCAAAATGCGCCGGATCCCGCCGAGCTGCCCGCGTACAGCCAGCCCACGCCTACGCCCTATGTGCAGGCGGCTACCAATACGCCCGCGCCTACCTCTACGCCTAGGCCCACTCCCGTACCTACCATTGATATTACGCCCAATCCCGATTATAAAACCATCCGTGTGGGCGATAATGGCGAGGATGTACGCGCCATGCAGGAAAAGCTTGCCCAATACGGCTATTATGAGGGCGAGCTGGACGGGCGCTTTGGCAACCAGACGCGCCGCGCCGTGGAGGCGTTCCAGTATCAGCACGGGCTTAGCGTGGATGGCATTGCCGGGCACAGAACACTTACGGTGCTATATGAAAGCAACGAGGTGCGTATGGCCCCCTCCAAGGAAACCCCCGAGCCCGAGGCTACCGCAGGCCTGCGCGCCGCGCTTACGCCCACGCCCACGGCTTCGCCGGAGGGAACCGGCGCTCCGGCGGAAACCTTTGCCCCGGTAGAAACCGTTGCCCCCACGGATACGCCGGCGCCTACGGAAAGCCCCGCGCCCATGCCCAGCCCCACCCCGTCGGTTGAGCCCACGCAAACGCCCGCGCCGGAATTTTTGCCCATGGAAGGCATGACCATCCGCCTGGAGGGCGCTACGGAGGCGCTCGCATTCCCCGCCGGGGACGGCGCGGATGCGCGCGCGCTTGTCCCCTACGCCTATGGCGAAAGCCTGTATCTGCCGCTGGTGGAAATCCTTAAGGCGGCGGGGATAAACGTTATTTCCTCCAGCACGGTGGAGGCGGATGAGTGCGCTTTTGCGCTTGGGGACGCGATTTACCGCCTGTCCTATACGGAGGATCAGGCGGGAAATCCCGCCGGTTTGAAGGCCTTTAGGGACAACCAGCCCCAGGTGCTTCCCGGGCGTGATATCCGCCGCGTGGAGGATGTGGTATACCTGCCCGCTGAATGCATTGAGAGCCTGCTTGGCATAACGGCGTCGGTGGATGAAGGCCAGAACGCCGTGATTGTGGCCCTGCCGCAGACGGCGGAATAATGGGTTCGGATTTGGCCCGTGGGGGAGCGCCTTCCCCACGGGCCGTTTTTCATGCCCGCGCATGCGATAAAATCCCGGCAATGCCACGAATTGCATCGCTCAAAACCTTGACACACGGCGCTTTGGGGTTATAATAGGGGATAGCGCGCAGGCGCTGAATGCTCTTGCTTTCACAAGGATGCAGGAAGATGTGGAGGAAATTGAAATGAATGTACAAATGAACCTTTCCAAAGCCCTGAAGGCCAAGCCCGTTGATGAAAGCAAGCTGGGATTTGGACGCCTGTTTACCGATCATATGCTGATGATCAACTATACCGAGGGCAAGGGCTGGCACGACGCCCGCATTGAGCCGTATGGCAATATTTCGCTGGATCCGGCCTGCCAGGTGCTGCACTACGGGCAGGAGATCTTTGAGGGCCTCAAGTGCTACCGCACCCCCAAGGGGGAGTTTAACCTGTTCCGTCCCCGCGCCAATTTTGAGCGCATGGCCCGCAGCGCGGAGCGCATGGGCATGGCTCCCCTGCCGGTGGAGGACGGTTTGGAAACCCTGATGGCCCTTTTGAACGTTGAAAAGGAATGGACGCCGCACCAGGAGGGCACGTCTCTGTATATCCGTCCCACGATGATCGCGCTGGATAGCCATCTGGGCGTTTCCACCTCCAGCACGTACCTGTATTATGTCATTTTGTCGCCCTCCGGCGCGTACTATGCTTCCGGGCTTGCGCCGGTTGGCATCTACGTGGAGGATTCCTATGTGCGCGCGGTGCGCGGCGGCATTGGCTTTGCCAAAACGGGCGGCAACTACGCGGCCAGCATCCTGGCCGGTATGAACGCCAAGCACGTTGGCTACGCGCAGGTTTTGTGGCTGGATGGCGTGGAGCAGCGCTACATTGAGGAAGTGGGCGCGATGAACATGATGTTTGTGTATGAGGACAGGAAGATCGTAACCCCCGCCCTTAACGGCAGCATCCTGCCCGGCATCACCCGCGACAGCGTGCTCAAACTTGGCAAGCACATGGGGCTGGAAACCGAGGAAGCCCGTATGGATATTCACGATGTGATTGCCGATATCAAAGCCGGCAAGGTGACCGAGGCCTTTGGCACGGGCACTGCGGCCGTGGTATCGCCGGTGAATAAGATTTGCTTCAAGGGCGAGGAAATCGGCATTGGCGACGGCGGGATCGGCCATATCACGCAGGAATTGTACGATACGCTTACGGGCATCCAGTTTGGCAAGACGGACGATCCCATGGGCTGGGTTGTCAAGGTGAAGTGAGCGGCGCTTTACCATGAGGGAAAGGGGGCATTCGTGTGCTCAGAGAGGGGACCCTTCATGCGGATTGGTGCGAGATGACCATGAGCATGATGCGCGAAAAGCAATTTGAGGCATGCGAACGCCGCCTGTTTGCCCATCCGGGCGTAAGCCTGTTTGCGCCGGAGGCCACCGAAGCGGATGCGCAGGCCCTGCTGACCGGCTCGTTTGACGACGTGCACGGGGTTAGCGCCCGCGCGCTGGTAACGCTTGAACAGCTTCGCGCCGCGGTGATGGAACGCCTGCCTGTGGAAGCGTTGTATATTAGCGTTGGCGAAATGCAGCTTTTGGAAAAGCTGCTGCTTAACGAGGGCGAGCTGCTGCTGGGCGATTGGGACGATATTGGCGCGGCCGAGGCATTGGTGAGCAGGCTGTGGTGCAGCTTCCATGCCGAGGGCGACGATTGGACGCTGGTATTGCCCAAGGCGCTGCACGAGCCGCTATTGACCGCCATCAGCGTGGCGGAAGCGCCGCAGGTGCGGGAGCGCCTGTTTCGCTATGACGCGACCATCCACGGGCTTTTGTATATCGCGGGCCTGCTGCATTCCGCGCAGCCCATCGGCTTTTTTCTCCGCGATGTGATGCGCCGCGAGGATGCGCTGGCTATGCAGATTGCGCGCAGGTATTTGCAGGCCTCCTTTGAATATGTAACGGATGCGAACGGCGATTTGATTTTGCTGCATCCCGGGCTGGCGGATCCCTACCGGCTGGTGGGCAATCAAAGCTCGGACGGTATTTTTACGCTGGAGCTGTCGCAGGAGATGATCGCCGGCGGCATGAACGGCATCCTGCCGGAGGAGGAACCGCTGCATGAGGCCATGTGCGGCGCGCTAAACGGCGCGCTCAGGCCGGAATACGAGCTGGGCGAGGCGGCGGAGGATTTGCGCATGCTGGCCAAGCAGGGCGTGAGCCTGAAGGAGATGGAAGCCGTGATGGCCTCCATGCTGGCCGTACTGCCCACGCCTGTGATGAAAAGCGCGTTGGAACGCCTGTACCAATGCACGCCGCATTGGATGGGATTGAAGGCATCTCTTGCCCATTGATTGAAAACATGAAGCTATATACGTTTACGATTCCTGAAAAGGCGCCGGAGGGCAGGCTGTTTGCCTATGCCCGCCGCATGCTGCCGGAAGCGCCGGAATACGCGCTGCGCGAAGCCTTTCAAAAACGCGATGTGAAGCTGAACGGAAAGCGTGTGGATTTGAGCGCGGCCATCCTGCCCGGCGCGGAGGTACGGATTTATGCGCGGGAAACGCGGCCTCCAAAGCCGCTGATTGCCGTTATGTATCAGGATGAAAACGTGCTTGTGGTTGTTAAACCCGCGGGCGTGAGCTGCGAGCCCGATGCAAAGGGTGGAAAAACGCTTACGCAGCTTGTGCATGAGCAGCTCCTGGAGGGGAATGCAACAGCCTGCGAGCCGCTGTTGTGCCATCGCCTGGACAATCCTACGCAAGGGCTTATGCTGCTGGCAAGAACGCCCCAGGCGCAGGAAAGCCTGCAAAACGCGTTCCGGGAGCGCCAAATCCATAAGGAGTATACCTGCGTGGTACGAGGAACGCCCACGCCGCCGCATGCCGTGCTGGAGGCGTATCTGCAAAAGGACGCGCTTCAGGCAAGGGTGAGGGTTACGGCGCATGCCGCGCCCGGGGCCAAGCGCATTGTAACGGAGTACACGGTTATGCAGCCAGGCGAGTGCGCGCGGCTGCTCATTTGGCTGCATACGGGGCGCACGCATCAAATTCGGGCGCATTTGGCCAGTATCGGCCATCCGCTGCTGGGCGACGACCTCTATGGGGATAGGGCGCTAAACAAGCGCCTGAAGGCGCGCCGCCTTATGCTGTGCGCAACGGGGCTTTCCTTCTCGCTGGAGGGCTCGCTTGCCTATCTGAACGAGCATACCTTTGGCTGCGAACCATCGTTTTAATGGGAGAACGATATGCATACAAATCAAATTGGGCTGATCGCCATGGATATGGATGGCACGCTGCTGGATTCGCGCCAGCGCATCAGCCGGGAAAATTTGCGCGCATTGAAGCAGGCGCGCGCCAAGGGCGTTGCGCTGGCAATTTGCAGCGGCCGCCTGCCGGGCGATATCGCCGTTTTTCTGATGGAAAGCGGGCTCGAGGATTGCGCGATTCTATCGCTGAACGGCGCGTACTGCGTGCGCAGCCCGCTTGGGGAGGCCTTTGCCAACCATGTGCTGCCGAATGCGGCGCTTGAGGCTGCGGTGGGCATTCTGCGCAAGGCGGAGCTGCCCTTTGGCTGTTTTGCGCAAAACCGGCTGGTGATTTTTGAGGGCGCAGTGCCGGTGAAGGATGCGTTCTGGGGCACGCATACCCAAGGGCCATGCGCGCCGGAATACCTCTATGGCGACGAGGGGCTCAAAAGGGTGCGCCCGGCGGGCGTGAACAAGCTGCTGTGCCTGGCCGGGGATGAAGCGGCGCTGGAAAGCGTGCGCCGCCGGCTTGCGGACGTGGATGGGTTGGAGGTAACCAGCTCGTGGGAGCTGAACCTGGAGCTGATGCCGGCTGGTACCGGCAAGGGCAGCGCCGTAAGGGAGCTTGCTGAAGGCATGGGCCTAAGCGCCCGGCAGGTAATGGCCTTTGGCGATTATGACAACGACGAAAGTATGATCGCCTACGCGGGCCTGGGCGTGGCCATGGCAAACGCCACGCAGAGCGTGAAAAACGCCGCCAAGCTTGTAACCCTTAGCAACGATGAAAACGGCGTGGCCTGCGCTATTGACCGCTATGTGCTGACCCGGCCTTGAGAATGTGATTTACAAAAGAACGTTTCTACGACCGTTATGTTGGAGGAAAACCGCATATGAAACAAAATCTGCGGGCGCTGTGGGCGCTCGTAAAGGAAAACCGTGCGCTGTACCTGGGCGCGGTATTGTGCACGGCGCTGACGGTGGGAATTGGCTTTCTCACGCCGCTGGTGTTTTCGGAAACCATTGACGTAATTTTGTCGGATGGCGCCAGCTTTATGCCCGAATGGCTCAAGGCCCCGGTGCGCGCGCTGGGCGGCCGCGCCTATTTGCGCGCCAACTTGTGGATTGTGGCCGGCGCCATCGTGGCGCTGAACGTGCTAAACGGCGTATTTTCCTACTATAAGGAGCGCAATACCGCCGTGGCGGGCGAGAACATTGCCAAAAGCCTGCGCGAACGCCTGTACCGCCAGTTGAGCTATCTTTCGTTCAGCTACCATGTGCGCGCCGAAACGGGCGATTTGATCCAGCGTTGCACAAGCGATGTGGAAACCGTGCGGCGCTTTCTATCTACGCAGCTGGTGGAGGCCGTGCGCGCCGTTATGATGATGGCGGCCGCCTTTGCCATCCTGTTTCACCGCCATGCGCAAATCGCCCTGTACAGCCTGATACTGGTGCCGCTGATGTGGGTGGGCTCCTATATGTTTTTTACCAAGATCACCAAAAGCTTTCGCCTGAGCGATGAAAGCGAGGGCCGCATGAGCAACGTGCTTCAGGAAAACCTGACCGGCGTGCGCGTTGTGCGCGCCTTTGGCATGCAGCAGCGCGAGGTGGAAAAGTTTGACGAGGCCAGCCAGGATTTTCGCCATAAAACCTTTCGCCTGTACAATTATCTGGCGGTGTATTGGGGCAGCATGGACTGCCTTACCATGCTGCAAATCATGATTACGCTGCTGGTATGCGTATACAGGGCCATTCGGGGCGAAATCAGCGTGGGTACGCTGGTGGCGTTTACCAGCTACATCTCCATGCTGCTATATCCCATCCGCCAGCTGGGCCGCATTTTAAGCGACGCGGGCAAAAGCGTGGTGGCCTTGGGCCGCATCCGCAATGTGCTGGACGAGCGGGCAGAGCAGCCGGAGGAAGGCTCGCTTACCCCGCCCTTGAACGGCGATATCGTGTTTGATCACGTCAGCTTCAGCTATGAGGAGGGCAACAGGGTTCTTGACGGCCTGTGCATGACCATCCCGGCAGGCAAAACCGTGGCGTTGCTGGGCAACACGGGTAGCGGCAAGAGCACGCTTGTGCACCTGCTGCAAAGGCTGATTGAGCCGGACGAGGGACGCATTACCATCGGCGGGGTGGACATTCGCAGCATTGACCGCTGGTACCTGCGCGCCCATGTGGGGCTGATGCTGCAAGAGCCGTTTCTGTATGGCCGCAGCGTGATGGGCAACCTGTCCATCGCCGTGCCGGACGCGCCGGAAAGCAGCGTTTTGGAGATGAGCCGCATCGCCCATGCGGACGGCTTTATCCGCGAGTTTGAAAACGGGTATGACACCCTGATTGGCGAGCGCGGCGTGACGCTTTCGGGTGGACAGCGCCAGCGCGTAGCCATCGCCCGCACGCTTTTGAAGGAAAACGACGTGCTGATTTTTGACGACAGCCTTTCCGCCGTGGATATGCAGACCGATCGCGCCATCCGCGAGGCGCTGCGTGAAAAGCGCAAGGGCGTAACCACCATTATTATCAGCCACCGCATCAATACCCTGTGCGAGGCGGACCGTATTTTTGTGCTGGAAGGCGGCAAGCTGGCCGACGAAGGCACGCACGAGGAACTGACGCGGCGCGACGGCCTGTACAGGCAGATTTATGCCATTCAGTCCGCGCTGGAGGACAACCTCAACCGCAGCCGCGAGGCTGTGAGAAAGGAGGAAGAAGCATGCAGGGATTTGACGAGATAGATTATTCCCAGAAACTGGATCTTTCGCTATGGAAGCGGCTTTTGCACATCGCCAGGCCTTATCACGGGTGCTTGTGGCTAATTGTTTTGTGCATGAGCCTATCCGCCGTGGGCGATGTGGTTTTCCCGCTGATGACGGGCTATGCCATCGACCATTTTATCGCCGGGCAGACCACCCAGGGTATGGGCGGATTTATTGCCGCGTATATCGCGGTGTTGGTAATGCAGGTTGTATGCATCTATTCGTTCCTGTATTTAAGCGGCAAGGTGGAGGTGGGCGTTTGCTACCTTATCCGCAAGCAGGGCTTTCAAAAATTGCAGGAGCTGCCCTTCTCCTATTACGACCGTATGCCCGTGGGCTATCTGCTCAGCCGCATGACCACCGATACGCAGCGCCTGGCGGACACCATCGGCTGGTCGCTTCTGGATTTGGTATGGGGCGTTGTGTTCCTGGTCATTTGCTCCGTCCAGATGTTTTTGCTGCATTGGAGGCTGGCGGCGGTGATCGTGCTGGTGCTGCCGCCTTTGGCGGCGATCAGCATGTACTTTCAAAAACGCATCCTGGCCGCCCACCGCGAAACGCGCAAGACGCATTCCAAAATAACCGGGGCGTTCAACGAGGGCATCATGGGCGCAAAAACCACCAAAACCCTTGTGCGCGAAGAAAAAAACATGGAGGAATTTACGGAGCTGACCGCCGCCATGAAGCATTCCTCGGTGCGGGCGGCTTCGCTAAGCGCGCTGTTTTTGCCCATTGTGGTATCGCTGGGTTCCTTGGCCACGGCCTATGCCCTTTACCAGGGCGGCATGGAGGTGATGGCGATGCCAGCCACGCTCACGCTGGGCACCTTGCAGGTATTTATCAACTATACGCTGCAATTTTTCCAGCCTGTGCGCGATATCGCCCGCATCTTTGCGGAGCTGCAAAGCTCCCAGGCTGCGGCGGAGCGCGTGCTGAGCCTGCTGGCGACCGAGCCGGATATCCAGGACAGCCCCGAGGTAGCCGAACGCTTTGGCGATAATTTCCATCCCAAGCGGGAAAACTGGCCCGAGCTGCATGGCGATATCACCTTTGAGGACGTAAGCTTCCGCTATCAGGATGGCGAGCAGGTGCTCGAGCATTTCAACTTGCATGTGCGCGCAGGCGAAAGCGTCGCCCTGGTGGGAGAAACCGGCAGCGGCAAAAGCACCATCGTAAACCTGCTGTGCCGGTTTTACGAGCCCACGCAGGGCCGCATCCTTATCGACGGGGTGGATTACCGGAAACGCAGCCTGCTGTGGCTGCAAAGCAACCTGGGATATGTGCTCCAGCAGCCCCACATGTTTAGCGGCACCATTCGCGATAACATCCGCTACGGCAAGCCCGACGCCGCTGAGGATGAGGTGATCAGGGCAGCGAAGCTGGCCAACGCGCACAGCTTTATCTCCAGGCTGCCCAAGGGGTATGATACCTACGTGGGCGAGGGAGGCAGCCTGCTCAGCAGCGGCGAAAAGCAGCTCATCTCCTTTGCGCGGGCCATCCTGGTGGATCCGGCCCTGTTTATCCTGGACGAGGCGACCTCCTCCGTGGATACCCATTCGGAGGCGCTTATCCAGCAGGCCATTACAGGCATTCTGGAAGGGCGCACCAGCTTTATGATCGCCCACCGGCTATCCACGGTACGGCAGGCCGACCGGATTTTGGTGATCTCTGGCGGCAGGATTATCGAGGAGGGCACGCACGATCAGCTTATTGTAAAGCAGGGGTATTATTACGACCTCTATACCGGCCAGTTCCAGGACGAGCAGGGGCAAATAGTGCTAAGCGGCGGGGCGGGAGAATAGAGCGCTGGAAAGGCGCCGCCAGGCCGTCGAAAAAGCTCGCCTGCGGCGATCTTTTTCGCCGAAACAGGGTTCACCTGCGCCTGCGGCCTCAGTTTTATCGGCGCGCGGAGCACTGCCATGCTCCGCGCTTGTAAAACCTCACGGCTGCGGGTCGCTAACTGCCTTCGGCAGTTGTGCCCACTGGGCACCCGCTTCCCTTCGCCCCAGCCGGTGAACCCTGCAAGGAAACCTTGCTACGCAAGGCTTCCGGCCCCACCGCAC
>ENA-UOJG01001167-UOJG01001167.1-human-gut-metagenome-genome-assembly--contig:-C47-NODE-1167-length-29951-cov-59.465781_pt1 | contig 29951 bp, 19 predicted proteins | sample MGYA00242340_ERZ723887 | MGnify/ENA metagenome assembly ERZ723887 | reverse complement strand
TAGATTTTTTGTGAATTTGATTAAAAAGTCCTTGACAATTTGTCTCTGGCAAGACTGCGAAATCCATTTTGGTAAGCGCCGCCGTGCGGCTGGCCACCTTCAATATCCCGCAGTACGCCAGAATGACAATGGTGGATGAGATGGACTTTGGCAGCTTGGGCGAGAAGAAAAAAGCCATCTTCTGTGTGATCCCTGTTGATGACAGCAGCATGAACTACCTTGTGGGAATGCTCTACACCCAATGCTTTCAGGCACTTTACCGCAGGGCGGACGAGAAGCACAACGGGCGTCTGCCTGTGCCGGTGCGTGTCATTCAGGACGAATGGGCGAATGTGGCCCAGCCGGAGAGCTATCCGAAGATTCTGGCTACCTGCCGCAGCTACAATATTGGGCTGAACATCATCGTGCAGAACATTCAGCAGATCAAGGCACTGTATGAAAAGGAATGGGAGAGTATCATCGGCAACTGCGATACGCTGCTGTTCCTCGGCGGCGGCAACGAGCCGACTTCGTTGGAGTTTATCGTAAAGCTGCTGGGCAAGGAGACCATCGCCACCCGCACACGGGGGCAAACGAAGGGACGCAGCGGCTCCAGCTCTACCAACTTTCAGCAGACGGGCCGCGACCTGATGACCATTGATGAAGTCCGCAAATTGGACACCAACAAAGCGATTTTATTCATCCGCGGTGAGGACCCGGTGATCGACCGGAAATATAACCTTAAGCGCCATCCCAACATCAAATTGACCTTGGACGGCAAGGCAAAGCCATACATCCACAAGCCGCAGGGCGCGCCGGATTACGCGCTGCCTGACCTGCCCTATGCGTTCAAATCACTGGACGATTACGAATTTATTGATACGGAGGATACAGAACATGAATCTGAACAAGAAGAACCTTTGGAAACCGATGGAGCCGAATAAGGTGAAGCGGCGTTATTGGACGGCGGCGGGTGCTGCTGCCCTCTGCCTCTGCTGCGTTACGCCCGCGATGGCGGCGGGCGGCGATCCGCTGGATATTGTAAATAACCTTTCCGATTTTATTTTCAGTATTATCAAGGCGCTGGGCGTTATCATTCTCGGCTGGGGCATCGTGCAGGTGGGTATGTCGATCCAGTCCCATGATGCCAGCCAAAGGACGCAAGGCTTCCTCTGCCTCTTTGGTGGCTTAATGATCGCCTTTGCGAAGGAAATTCTGACCGCCATCGGTGCGATCTGATAGAAAAACCGCACCTTCTGTCTATGAAATACAGAGGGTGCGGTTCCATTCGTTATGGGGCAACTTCTCCTAACAGAATGCGGATATAGTCCTGACGGGCGTTGATGATACGGCCAACAGAAACAGTTTCCGTTTCAATGCGGTAGAAGGCGATATAGATTTCCACCACCAGCATCCGCAGATCGGTTTCATAGCCGGTCTTTGCCCCGATGGAAACGCCCATTTCAGGAAACTGCTTGAGCTGAGCACAGCCGTCGAGGATGGCTTTCGTGATCCGATTTGCAGCGGTGGGATTATGAAGCTCACTTTTGATATACCGTTTGATCTCCTGGAGGTCGCGTAATGCTTCCGGCGTATATCTTAGCTTCATTCCTTCACCCCAAGGGTGCGGTAAGCATCTTCCTCGGATACCCAGCCATCCTTTTCCACAGACGCCCAGCCTTTTTCCGCTTCATCCAACAGGCGGCGCATGGCTTTTGCCTTCATGTATTCTGCATTCTCAGGCGAAGCCAGAAACGGCAGACCCTCCATGTTCAGGGACTGCTGAATGAAGATGTTGACGGCGTCGGTAAAGGAAAGGCCCTGACGGGCATAGATGTCCTCCACGCGCTGCTTCACCTCGGGATTGATCCGCATTTGAAAGGTTGCGGTCTTGGGTGCAGATGTGACATTGATCGTGTTCATAGCATTCACCTCAACCTTAGTATATACCGAAAAGGAGAAATGTCAATACAATGTCATTACAATTATGGAGGTGGTGAGACTTGGATAACAACTGGATCGTAGAAAATCTGACCAACGCCTTTGGCGTTTGGAATAGTAAAATGACGGAAATGTGGTCGCTGCTGACGGAATCGCCCCAGACCTTCAAGGGCGGCACCATCTGGCAGACCATTGTGACCATCAACGGCGGGATGCAGGCCATCGGCTACGGGCTACTGGTGCTGTTCTTTGCCATCGGTATTTTTCGCAGTGCCTCCGGCTTTCGGGACTTTCAAAGGCCGGAGCATCTGCTGCGGCACTTTATCTACTTTGTGCTGGCAAAGCTGGGTATCACCTATGGTATGGACTTGCTGGTAGATGTATTTGATGTGTGCAACGGCATTGTGGCAACGGCGGCGGGCAGCATCGGCGGCTTGACCGGCGCATCCGTGGCGCTGCCGCAGGAGATCGCAGACGCCATCGGAGATGTGGGCTTTTTGGCAAGTATACCCCTCTGGCTGGTGACGCTGCTGGGGAGCCTGTTTATTACGGTGCTGGCCTTCATTATGATCCTCACCGTCTATGGGCGCTTTTTCAAAATCTATATGTATGCCGCGCTGTCCCCGGTGGCACTGGCATCCTTTGCGGGAGAAGGGACATCCCATTTTGGGAAAGCGTTCCTCAGAAGCTATGTGGGCGTGTGCATGGAGGGGGCGGTGATCGTTCTGGCCTGCATCATCTTTTCGGCCTTTTCCTCCAGCGGTACGCCGGTGGTGGATAGCAGTGCCTCCGTAGTGACGCAGGTGTGGAGCTATTTGGGCGAGGTCATATTTAATTTGCTGGTACTGGTGGGTTTGGTGAAGTCCGCCGACCACATCGCAAAGGAAATGCTGGGGCTGTAAATAGCATCCAATATACAAATCTATTGTTAATCGCTTGCTTTCGATGATTGTAGAAACTACTGCTGTTGTAGTTTTTTTCTCAACATGGTACAATAAATTCATAATCAACATTCAAGGAGGGTAATAAGATGAATATAGGTAAAGTTAAAATTGATACCTGTCAATATTGTGGTGGAAATGATTTCAGGTATGGTTACCAAAGTGGCAATTCCAGATTGTCTGGTGCGTCAGGCTTCCTAGAAAACCAAGAGCCAATACATCATCTTATTTGCGCTGAATGTGGTGCAATTCTGTTCACATGGGTGACAAACCCAAGAAAATATCCTAAAGATGTGCCGGAAGGTACAACCTAATAGCAAGTTATAATTGCATAGTTTTCTTCTAACGGGCAGCTTCATTTGGAGCTGCCCATTCTATATATGTACAACATGAAACGTAAAGTGAATCTTAAGGTAATTGCTTATGGAAATCAAAATCAATAAAGAAATTCGCGCGTACCGTGAAACGCTCTTTTTCGGCCTGTCCGTGCGGCAATTTGTCTGCTCCGTTTTGGCGATGGGCGCTGCGGTGGGACTGTATTTCAGCCTGAGCCAAGTGCTGGATCGGGAAACGGTGAGTTGGGTGTGCATCGTTGGCGCGGCTCCCGTGGCCGCTGCCGGTTTTTTTCAGTACAACGGCCTGACGCTGGAGCGATTTTTGTGGGCATGGCTGAAATCAGAGGTCATCATGGCAGGCAAGCGTGTCTGGAAAGCGGAAAACTACTATGAAGAAGCGATGAAACGCGAGGTGAAGAAACATTGATCCTTTTCAAGCATCGGCGCAGCGCGGAACGAGATGCCTTTTCCGTTCCCCGCAGCGTCCAGAAATCCATTCCCATCAAACGTATTTATCAAGATGGCGTGTTTCAGGTAAGCGGCAAGTTTTCAAAAACTTGGCGCTTTTTTGATGTCAATTATGCCGTGGCCTCCCCGGAAAAGCAGAGGGAACTCTTTATGACCTACTGTTCCTTCCTGAACTCGCTGCCCATCGGAGCCACGGCAAAGATCACACTTTTTAACCGCCAGCTCAATCAAAAGGACTTCGGTCGGACGCTGCTCATGCCCATGCAGGGCGACCGCTGTGACCGCTACCGAAACGAATACAATGGGCTGGTGTTAGGCAAGACGGCGGAGAGCAACAATCTCATTCAGGAGAAGTACATCACCGTTTCGGCAGAAAAGAAAAGCGTGGAGGAGGCCCGTGCGTTCTTCTCCCGTGTTGGGACTGACCTTACCACGGGACTTTCCCGTATGTCCTCCAGCGTCCGTGAGATCACGGTCAACGACCGCCTGCGGCTTCTGCATGACTTCTATCGCCCCGGCGAGGAGCAGCTATTCCGGTTCAATTTGGAGGACACCATGCGAAGGGGGCATGACTTCCGGGACTGCATCGCCCCGGACTGTATTTCCTTTCAAAAAAATCACTATGAGTTGGGCGATCATGTGGGCCGCGTCCTGTTCCTGCGGGAATATGCCAGCTTTATCTCTGACGCGATGATTACGGAGCTGATGGACTATCCTCGGAACATGATGCTTTCCATCGACATTATCCCTGTGGCCATGGACGAAGCAGTGAGCGATATTCGCAAGCGGATTATGTCCGTGGAATCAGATATTACCCGCTGGCAGCAGCGGCAGAATCAGAACAACAATTTTACCGCCAATATCCCCTATGACTTGGAGCAGATGCGGAGCGAAACGAAGGAGTTTATGGACGACCTCATGAGCCGCGACCAGCGTATGATGCTGGCTTTGGTGACGCTGACGCACCTGGCAGATAACCTTGAACAGCTTGACCAGGACACCGAGGCCCTGCAAGCCATTGGACGGGCGCGGGGCTGTCAGTTTAACATTCTGCGCTACCAGCAGGAGGACGCGCTGAACACGGTGCTGCCCCTCGGCTTAAAGCGCATTGACGCCACCCGTACCCTGACCACGGAATGTACTGCCGTTCTCATGCCCTTCAAATCGCAGGAGATTCAGGACGCGGGCGGTATCTACTACGGCGTCAATGCCGTGTCGCACAATCTCATCATCTGCAACCGAGGAAACCTGCTCAACGGCAACGGCTTTATTACCGGCGTGTCCGGCTCCGGCAAAAGCATGGCGGCCAAGCAGGAGGTCTCCGCGTTGGCGCTCTCTACCGACCATGACATTATCATCGTGGACCCGGAGCGTGAATATGGCGAGCTGGTACGGGCATTGGGCGGTGAGGTCATCACCATCTCCGCCTCTGACCCAAATGGCTGCCACATCAATGCGCTGGACTTGTCCGAGGGGTACGGCGATGGCAAAGAACCGCTGGTGATGAAGTCCGAGTTTATCATGTCGCTCTACGAGCAGCTTATGGGCGCGGATAAGATCGAGCCGCAGGAGAAGTCCATCATTGACCGCAGCGTGGGAAACATCTATCGGGAGTATCTGAAAAACTATCAGGGGCAGCCGCCCACGCTGAAGGACCTCTATGACGACCTGATGAAGCAGGTCAACCCGGAGGCGCACCGGATCGCACTGGCGTTGGAGCTGTTCACGGTGGGCAGTCTGAATGTTTTTTCCCACCAGACCAATATCAACACAAAAAGCCGTATCCTCTGCTTTGACATTCAGGACTTGGGTGAAAATCTGAAATCGGTGGGCCTGTTGGTGATGCTGGACGCCATCTACAATCGCGTCATTCAAAATCGCAAGGCGGGAAAATACACCCATGTCTACATCGACGAGATCTATCTGTTTTTCGCCAATGGGAGCGGCAGCGGACGCAGTATTACCAATTACAGCAGCGAATTTCTCTACAAGTGCTGGAAGCGCTTCCGTAAATATGGCGCGACGCTCACCGGTATTACACAGAATGTGGAGGAATGTCTGCTGTCCAATACGGCGCGTATGATGTTCGCAAACTCTGAGTTTCTGCTGATGCTCAATCAGGCCACCACCGACCGGGAGCAGCTCGCCCGACTGCTGGGTGCATCGGATACGCAAATGAGCTATGTGGACAATGCGCCTGCCGGTCATGGGCTCATCAAGGTGGGCGGAGCCATCGTGCCTTTCGCCAATGAGCTGCCTAAAAATACGGAGCTGTACCGCTTAATGTCAACGACACCCGGTGAGGAATGACGCTATGCGGGACTTGAAGATCAAACCCGGCATGGACACGCCAAAGGCAAAGCTGAAGAACCCCGCACCCAAGGACGCGGATTCCATTCTGAAACAGCACATGGACGAGCGGCAGAAAGAGAAAGAGCCGGAAAGCCGCGATCCCGTGCGCTATGCTACCGACCGCGTGGAGAAAACTATGCGCCGTGGTGCGGCTGGGGCGGCGAATGCCTCGCGGCGCATGATAAAGCACTACCGAGGAAAGTTGCGACAGGGTAAAGAGAATGCGATAAGAACTCACAGCGCGGCAGAACCGACAGATATGGGGATTGGTTCTGGAAGCGGCTCTATCAATGCACCAATGGAATATGACTTCTCCCCATCCCAACCCGCCGCACGAAACGACGTCGGAATAACGAAAGATTTTCCGCAGTATTCCAACCGTGCAGAGAAGCCGCTTGCCGCCCCGCAGGAGCGTGGGCGGCAGAAAGCCATACAGGACGCAAAAGCCACCTGCGGGCGGAACCTTGCCGAAAAAAGAACAACAGAAAGCCCTTTTACACCTCCACGGTCAGACCATGGAGGCATGACTCCACCCCCGCGGACAAGCATTCCGGGTACCGCAGCAAAAAACGGCTCCATGCCAAAGCGCAGGCAGTCCGCTTTCAAAACGGCGCACCGGGCGGCGCATACCCCTTCGACCGCTGACTCGGTGCAGCCGATGCAAAGTCTCACGCAGCGTGCGCAGGCAGCGGCACAGCGAAAGGCGCAGCGGAAGATGCTTCAGGAATCCGCGCAGAGCGGCGGAAGGGCTTCCAAAAAGCTGGGCAGCGTGGCAGTCCAGGCAGTGAAAGAAATCGGGAAAGGAGTGGCGTCTGCGGTCAGCTCGATCCTGTCGGCAGGCGGCGGTGCAGTAGTGCTGGTGCTGCTCCTGACGGTGATCCTTGTGGCAGCTATCGTGGCGTCACCCTTCAGTATCCTCTTTTCCAACGAGAGCCGGGAGGCGGGCGTTGTGCCGATTTCTGCGGCGGTGGCGCAGATCAACTATGACTTTAATGCTGAACTGGAAGCGTTGCAGACAGCGGAGGACTACGATTCTATCTCCGTGACTGGCCAGCCTGCCGATTGGGTGGAGGTTCTGGCGGTGTTCGCGGTGAAGGTTGCCGGAGCAGATGCAGACGCCGCAGATGTGGCCACCATGGACGCTGACCGCATTGCGCGCCTGAAAGCGGTCTTTTGGGACATGACCGCAATCAAAACGGAGGTGGAAACGATCAACCACCCCGGCAGCGGTGATCGCGACGGCTGGACGGAGCGAAACCTCTATATCACCATTACCGCAAAAACGGCAGAGGAGATGAAAACTGAGTATCACTTCAACCGTAACCAGATTGCGGCACTGGACGAGCTGCTGGAGCAGCGGGACCTCCTGCGGGAGCTGATTGAGGATGTGTACTCCGTCAGCAGGGACACGGCGGCACTTATCCGCAGTCTGCCGGAGGATCTGTCACCGGAGCGTGAAGCGGTGATCCGCACCGCCTGTTCTCTTGTCGGCAAGGTGAATTACTTCTGGGGAGGAAAGAGCCTTGTGATCGGATGGGATGCCCGCTGGGGCGAGCTGCGGCAGGTCACGGCGGCAGGCAGTTCCACCACGGGGACCTACCGGCCCTACGGACTGGATTGCAGCGGCTTTGTGGATTGGGTGTTCTACAATCAGTCTGGCGGCAGCTATGTCATCGGCCACGGCGGCGGAGCCACCGCACAGCACAGCTATTGCACCGATATTTCGTGGGCGGACGCACAGCCCGGTGACTTGGTATTCTACCCGGATAATTCCCATGTGGGCATCGTTGGCGGCAGGGACGCAAACGGAGAATTGCTAATCATTCACTGCGCCAGCGGCTATAACAATGTGGTCGTTACCGGCGCAAGCGGCTTTACCTCCATAGGACGCCCCGTGTGCTACACGGAATAAAAAGATTTGCCTTTCCTTTGCCAGTCCGGTATGGTACAATACTCATCGTGTGTGATGGGAGGTACTGTAATGCAAAACTATACAGAGGAAGAAGCGGCCATTCTCTGCGGCTTTATTGGGCGGTATATTGACCGTGATTCTATTTGTGATACGGTTCGCTCCGCCTATTCCCGTCTGTGCAAAGGATTGGAACAGCATACTCTGACACATCAGGACTACCTATGGACAGAGCAGGTTCTACAATTTCTGATGCCCCAATGGTGGACGGAGCGGGAAGATCACCGTGCGCTGGCCGCACTTTTACTGAAAACGCAATCATTGATCCGGGCAACGAGATAATCTTAAACGGGCGGATAGCCATACTGATATACTCCCTCTATGAGCAATGTCATTCTTTTGTCGTGCGCAAAAAGGGCAGCTACCACAAAAATAAGCCTTTTCGCTTACTTGCAGTAGCTGCCTTGTTCTTTGTGCAGTCTTATCTTAATGACATTGCTCATAGAGGGAGCATTACTACGCACTTATATTGTACCCTCATAGCCACAAAACGTCACTTTGTATTGTCTCCACTATGCTACATTACTTTATGATAAAATGGTAAATGTGAAGGGGCGGCTGAATAGCCGCCCCTTCTGTTTCGCTATGTGGTCAACTGGGAAAGATGCTCAGAAGCCTGCGTCAGTACAGCTTCTTCCACGTCTCATGTGTACCGGATTTCATGTAGGTGTGGCTGTTGGTAGCCTCCTGCACATCAAGGTAGTACCATGCACCGGTGTTCGCGTTGTCGCTCCAGGTCTTCATGCCGGAAAGCAGGTCAGAGACCGACTTCGGCGTGCGGTCCAGCGCGTGGTTGATCATCGCCATCATTTCGGCACGCGTAATGGTTGCATCGGGGCGGAACGAACCATCGGGATAGCCGTTGATCCAGCCCATCTTTGCGCAGACAGCAATTTCATCAGATGCCCAGTGTCTTGCGGAGACATCGTTGAAGGAGTTTGCAGCGCTCTTGATGTCCGCAAACTGCGCCAACATTGCAGCAAGCTCTGCGCGCGTGATTGCCTCATTTGGACGGAACTTGCCATTCGTTCTGGTGTCGACGATCACGCCGGCGTTTTCAAGCGTTGCAACGTAGGTGTTGAACCAGTCGCCGCGGACAACATCGCTGAACGAGCATCTGGTCGTTTCATACGTCTTGACACAATCTGCATCCATGACGCGATAGAGAATTGCAGCCACTTCTGCGCGCGTCACATCGCCGGTGGGCTTCACGGTGCCATCGGGATAGCCGTTGACGTAGGCAAAATGCTCTGCCGTGTTGAACTTCAGAGAATTGTCCTTTTCCGGCTTGTTGGGAGACTCAATCTGAACGCCGGAACCGCCGGAGCTCTTCTTGACGTAGACAACATCGTAGGTGTAGCCCGCTGCGGTCATGGTGCCTTCGATCACCGCGTCGTCCTTGTCTCTAAGCTTGTAGCCCTTGACATCCGGAGATGTTACGCTGAAATCAGCACCCAGTGCAACACTTGCTTCATAGCTATCTGCCACGGGGTTGCCATTTTTGTCGACGTAGTTAATCGTCAGGGCGTGGTAGCTGCGGCTCCAGCCTGCAAGCAGCGTATGGTTGGCAGCAGTCTTTACAATGGTGTCCTTTGTGACTCTGACACCGTTCAGGTACCAGCCCACGAATCTGTAGTTCTCGCGGGTCGGGGTCGGCAGTTCGCCGTAAGCGGCATCAAAGGTGACGAGCTTGCTCGTCGGGGCAACCGTAGCGTCGTCAGCGTTGGGGTTGAAAGTGACGGTGTAGGTGTTCGCCGCCCAGTTGGCATACAGCATATGATCGCCAGGGGTCTTAACAATTGTCGTTGCTTCGACCTTGTTGGCATCCGTGAACTCTGTTTTGCTCAGATACCAGCCCTCAAAGGTATAGCCCTCACGAGTCGGAGTCGGCAGAGTGTCGTAAGCCGCGTCAAAGGTGACAATCTTGTTCGTCGGGTCAACCGACGCGCCTTCAGCGTTGGGGTCGAAGGTGACGGTGTACTCATTGGGAGTCAGCTTGCCGTAGAGTTCCCACTTCTTGGCTGTTTTGAGCGTCTGACCTTCGATGAGCTTCTCTGTCTTGCCAAGGTCATCATCGTCCTGATACCAGCCGTCGAAGGTGTAGCCGTCCTGTGTAAGAGCGGTGAGCTTGTAGCCCTCCTCGCTTCTAAGAACATCCTCAAAAACGTATTCCGTCTTGCTGAGGCTGTCGATCTTATCGCCGTTCTTGTCGAAGACGGTGTAGTTGACGGGGTAGTTCCAGTGAGCGGAGATGGTCAAGTTGCCGGTCGTGCCCTTCGGGATCTCGGTGATCGTCTCAGCGACGCCGTCCTTGTTCAGATCGCAGCGCCACTCCACGAACTGCTTGCCGTGCTCGCCTGCCGCCGTGATGTCGTTCAGGGTAATAGCATCTTCGATCGTGTAGCTGTTCGGATTCTTGGGCTGAAGCTCCGTCTTATTCTTGATGTCCTTGTCGTTGTATTCGTAGGTGATGGTGTAGATTTCCGGTTCCCACTGTGCGGTGAAGATGGTGTCGTTGCGGACATAGAACGAATCCTTAACCAGCGTTCCTGCGCCGTTGGAAGCATCGAGGGCGGTAGGCTTATCTTCCTGAACGCTCCAGCCCTTGAAGGTGTAGCCTTCGCGGGTCGGCGTGGCCAGGGCGATGTCAGTGTATTGCAGATGGTACACATCCGCGGGCATGTTTTTGACGTTGTCGCCATTGGGCTTAAACTGGACGTCGCAGAACGAAAGCGTGCCGTTGAGATGGTAGCCTTCGATCTTGCCGTCGTCCGTGTAGCCCTTGTGCTCCGCGTCGTCAACGAGCTTCAGTTCGTTCCAGTCGATTTTGGCCAGCACTGCCGTTGTGGCGTGAACCTTCTCGTAGGCCGCAAACGTGCCGTTATCGATCTCGTCCGTGACCTGCTTGGAAACGTCGTTCAGATCAGTCTTGTCCGTCTCGGTCTTGCCGATCGTGACGAATTTTTCGCCCTGATTGAAGCCTTCTTCGAAGCCGAGGTCTTTCAGCGCGGCAGTGATCTTCGCGTCCTTGCTGGTAAGCGCCGTGTCCTTGTGCATCGGCTGCATGTAAGCGTAGACCGGCGTAAGCTTCTGCCAGACAGCGTAGAGCGTGTAGCCGGGGTAGCCGGTCGTGGTCTTCCAGTTTGCTCCGTTGTTCTCGGTCTTCCATTCGACGGGAATGGTGGGAATGTCCAGAGTCGTATCGGAAGTCCAGCCGAGGAACACGTAGCCCTCGCATGCCGGAATTTTTTCGCTGAGGTAGAAGGTCGTCGTGCTGCCCTCGTCGAGCGTCTGCGTTACCTTGAGGGGGTCAGGCATGTTCGTGACCGGCTTGCCCTCGGGTGCGTGCGCGTCGTAGGTCAGCGTAACCTTGCAGCGCACCTGCACGGTGGGGCCGTTCTTGAGCTGCTGCCACTTGCCATCCTTGAACACGATCTGCGTCGAAACCTCCGGATCGCTTACAGCAGCCAGCGCGTGGTCGTCGGCATACTTGGAAGCCGCGAGATAGCTTGCGGACTTGAAGACCAGATTCGCGGTCGTATCGCTCGTGCGCACGATTTCATACTCGCCATTGCCATAGGCAATCGGCTCAGCGTGTGTGCCATAGATGTCGCACTTGACATACACCGTATCTTTGCCATTGAATTCGATGTTCTCCTTGGTGGGGTCGGGGATCTTCTCCCAGTTGCCGTAGAGGTTCGTCCAGCCGTTCACGGTCTGACCGGTCACATCGACAACCTGGCCTTCGCGGCTCCAGAAGGTGAACGTGTAGCCCTCGCGGGTCGGGGTGGGAGCGTCCGTGGTGGGAAGGGTCGAACCAAAGAGCGCGGTGGTGGTGAACAGCGGAGATACGGCATCATCGTGGTTCTGATAGGCTTTCAGGTCTTCCGCAGTGTTGAAGTAGACGACATTCTCATAGTCATAGACCATGCACCTGAGGTTCGTCCAGCCGTTGACGGTTTTCGTGGTAAGGCCATCGAGCTGCTTCGTGAGATCCTTCTTGTAGATGTTCCACAGGCCGTCGTCGTACCAGCCGTAGAAGTCATACCTGCCGGTGTAATTTGCGGTGTAGTAATCGGCAATGTTCAGCTTGGTCAGGTCAATGACCGTGCCCTTGGGCATCTTTTCGAGCGCGACAGTCTGGTAAGCCTTTTTGGTGTTGCCGTTGCGGTAGATCACAAGCTCGACGGGGAATTTCTCTGCTTCTGTACACTCAACATTGAACGTAACGTTTCCGTTGGCAACCCACTTGCCATCTACGTACTTCAGTGTAAGGGTCTTGGTGTTGTCACCGGTCAGGGTGTGCGGACCATAGTCGATGTTGTACTTCGTTACATATTCGCCAGCAGTAACGGTAATGTCGCAGGTGTAGCCATCGGTTTCATCGCCGGTAACATCTCCGATGCTGTACGTTCCCTCGATCAATGCAAAGGTTGCTGCAGTGTGTGCTGCGGAATTCGTGGTGCAGACCACCTCTACAGGCTTTTCGAGCTTGGACAGATCTTCCTTACTGGGAGCAGTGGGCTTATCGGGCGTGGGGGGCTGCGTGCTCTCGCAGACCACGTGAATTTCGGGTCTGGGCGTATCGTCCGCCTTCCATTCGCCGTTGCTGTAGCTGAAGCCCTTCGTGACCGTCTGTCCCTCAACTGCCGTATGCCCTTCATGGGTCTGTGCATAGGTTGCGACATAGCTGTCCACGTCAAAGGTCAGCGTGCATCTGTCGTCGCCCGTCCAGTTGATGGTATAGGTGCCGTCGCTGTACCGGAGCTGCGCACTATGGCTGTCGTCCGTGTCGCACTTGACCAGAATCGCCTGATTGGCGAAATCGGCCGTCGTGGGCTCGGGATGCGGGTTTTTGTGCGTGATGTCAAAGTAGATCGGGGCCTTTCTGGACTCAAACTTCCACATGCCGTCCTGGGCGCTGTAATACCAGTTCACCGTCTGCGTGGCCGGCTCGCCGTCTACCAGCCAGTGCCGTGTATAGCCCGGCGTGCTGTTATACGCAGCCAGGTATTTGTCCCCATAGACCGTCATCGGGCATACCCAGGGATAGCTGGCGGCGTTGCTCTCCGTGTTGGCAACGACCTCGCCCAGCGAATATCCGCCCTCAACGTCGGTCAGGTAGCTAAACCACGCGCCGTGATCATAGAGCTGATCAGCGCACCACATATACACCGCGCCCTTTGAGGAGCTTGTGGTATTCACTTTGTTACGGAATCTCTCGATGTCATTGACCGTCGGCTTTTCCGGCTTTTCCGGCACCGTCGCCGAATCCGTCACCGTGACATTGATCGTCTTTGTCTGCCGCCACCAGGTGTTTCCATTCGTAACCTCGCCCGGATCAAAGCCGAAATTATAGAAAAATTCCAGCGTGATCGTTGCAGTGCCGGCCTGTTTGGCCGTGTAGTTGAACTGCAGGCAAGGATAGTTGGTGCCCGTGTAGTACTCGAGAGAATACTGGAAGTTGCCCACTACCTCGGGATCGCTCACGTCCACGCAGCTGCCCTTGATAACGCCATAGCTCTTGGGCGAATACTTCACGTTGTTGAACGTAGCTGTCGGCAGCCGCTGAAACGATCCCTGCTGTCCCACGGACAGGGTCACACTTTCAGGCGTCAGCTGCTGCGTTGTGTCCGTGTAGCTGCTGATGCCAGTGTTCATCTCGAGGGTCCGTTCAATCTGGCCGAGCCTTTTGCGGCCCAGTGTTACTTCCACGTCGGTCGTCGCCAGGGCAGATACCGGAAGCAGCGAGAATGCCATGCAGAGACACAGCAGCAGAGACACAATTCGCTTTTTCATGATACTTACCTCCATGTGTTTGAAATATCTATATCAAGCCCGCCTTGCGGCAGGACGTATTTTCAGCGCCGCGCAAGACGTGTTTTTCCCGCGCAGACGGGGCAGACGCATTTTTTTGCGCCGGTTCTTGAGTAAATGACGGCCTTCCAGACATGCCCCAGCGGACATTCCCACCAAACTCTTTTTGTGCTGCCCGCTGTGACCATCTCCGGCGTAAGTGCGCCATTGAGCGTTGGGTGCCACTCGGCGGCGATGCGCGGCTCGACGGTCGCCAGATCATTGAAGCCTGCCAGCACCTTTTTGTTTGTGCAGTACGGGCAGCCGGTTCCGTTTGCGCGGGACGCAATCACTGCCTGAAAGCTGTGTCCCTTTTCGCAAATCCACCACGCCTTGCGGTTGCTGGTCAGCGTGACCTGCTGCGGTGTGAACATTTCGTTTCGTTCCGTGTCCCACTGCGCAGCAAGCACCAGATTTTGTGACGCAAGGTCGTTGAAGCCGGGCAGCACCAGTTTTCCGGTACAATATGGGCAGCCATTCCGGCTGTGCGTTCGCGCGGAGATCGCAGCCTGCCAGTGGTGCCCATGTCCGCAGACCCACCAGACCTTTTTCTTTGTCCCCGGCAGAACGTCCTGCGGGGTCAGTTTGCCGTTGCGCGCCGTGTCCCATTCCTGTGCCAGCTCCGGATCCACCGTCGCAAGGTCGTTCTCTCCAACGAGAATCTGCCTCCCGGCGCAGATCGGACAGCCGCACCCGGAAGAACGGGAATGGATGCTTGCGCGCCAGCTGTGTCCTTTTTCGCAGCGCCACCAGACGGATCTATGACTTCCGGCGCTGATGTCCGCCGGGACGAGCGGCGCATTTTTCCGGTAGTCCCACTGCCGTGCCAGCTCCGGGGATTGTGTGGCGAGGTCGTTGAAGCCCACCATAACCTTCCGCCCTGTGCAGTAGGGGCAGCGGGCGCCGGCGCTTCTTGTATAGACCGCAGCCTTCCATTCGTGTCCGTTTTCACACTTCCACCAGGCCGAAGTGTGACAGCCGTAGGTAACCGTCTGCGGCGTGAGCGGCAGATTGTGCGCCGTGTCCCATTCACGCAGCAGCGCATCCTTGTGATATTGCTTGCAATAGTCAAAGAAACTCTGCCTCATGCGCGCCTCCGTTCCGCATCCGGCTGAGGTGGGAGGTACAGATGCCGGTGCTTCTGGCTGACGTTTCCGGCGCAGACGGGGCAGCCGGTGCGCTTCTTTGCATTCGTGCGGTTCGAGATCGCCGTGCGCCAGACATGCCCATCCGGACAGATCCACCAGACCTTGCGGTTGCTGCCTGCTGTGACCATTTCGGGCGTGAACGCACCATTGAGCGTCGGATGCCATTCAGCGGCAATTTCCGGTTCGATGCTTGCAAGATCGTTGAAGCCTGCCAGCACTTTCTTGTTTCCGCAGTACGGACAGCCATTGGTACCCCGCGTCCGGTCCACGATCTCTGCTCTCCATTCGTGACCAAGCGAACACCGCCACCAGACTGTCTGATGACTGCCGGACACGACCCGCGATGGCGTGAGGTTTCCGTTTTTTGTTGGGTGCCATTCGGCGGCGACAGCGGGAAACAGCGTGGTAAGGTCGTTATAGCCTGCCTGCGCCACATCGTTTGCGCAGATCGGACAGCCAGCGCCCATGCGGACGCGCGTTTTCGGGGCAGCCTGCCATTCGTGACCGTTGGTACAGCGCCACCAAACCTTTTTGTCGTAGCCGTAGCTGATTTTCTGCGGCGTGAGGTCGCCGTTTTTTATTGGGTGCCATTCGGCAGCAAGCGCCGGTTGGGTTGTAGCGAGATCATTGAAACCGGGCAGGATTTTCCGGTTCGCGCAGACCGGGCAGCCGCAGCCGGAGGTGCGGGAGGCAATCGTTGCCTGCCAGCTATGCCCCTTTTCGCAGCGCCACCAGACCTTGTGGCTGTTTCCGGCCGTCACCATCTGCGGCGTCAGATCAAAGTTTTTTTCCTGGTCCCATTGCGCACTCAGCGCCGGGTGCGTCGAGGCTAAATCGTTAAAGCCCGCAAGAACCTCCCGCCCGGCGCAGAATGGACAACCCCTGCAGAGCGCCGTGCGGCTGTAGATCTCCTGCTGCCATTCATGCCCCAGCCGGTCAATCCACCAGACCTTCTGCCGCGAATGGCAAGTAACTGTGTCCGGGGTCAGACCATCATTTTTTGCGTAGTGCCATTGCTGCAGCAGATCCGCGCGGCGGCTTCTGATACAGTATTCTTTCAGCGTCATTCCGCGCGTTTCTGCGCTCATACGACTATGGCCTTCCTTCTGTCAATTGGTGCGTGGCGTAGTACCACGCGATAAAATTCTCGTGCAATCCCTCGCCGCGTTTTCGCGCCCCGATGGCATCGTCTTTTTTCATACACACCGAGATAATACGTTTCTCATTTGAAAGTGATCTGTGCGCACCACCTTTCGGTGCGCCTGTTCCGGTAAGCACCGGTCACGCCGCTGGCGTTGGTGGGGAGCAACCACCCTCTGTTTGCTTCCAGAATGGCGACAGAGGTTCCCTCGCAGAGCTTGAGATTTTCCAGAAGCTGCTTTTCCTGCAAGCAGCCGCAGCTTTTCCGGTAGCCCGCTGTAAGCTGGTGCAAAGGTGCGTCAATTTCCCCGCCGCAGTCACAGCGACAGCGCCGGACGGTGTATCCGTTTTTGTACTGGGGCGTTGTTTCTTCCGCGCGCAAATGACCGATATGATAGCCGATGGCAATTTTTGCGCGCGTTACGCATTGTCTGTGTGGTCATATCGATTGCCCCATAGAACATAATTTTTCTTATGTAGTAGACGCGCCGACCAAACGGTCAGACTGCGCCCACCATTTATTAGGAATAGTAACACTTTTTGTGAAATTCTTCAAGTCTAAATCGTAGATTTATCATTCAAAAGCCATAATTCGTCCACGTCAGGCAAATAGAACGGCATGGAAAATCGACCAATGAACCTGCATTTTTCATTGGTCTGTTTTTTTGCGCCCGCTTGGGCGTGGCTTGCGTTCCAGTGCAGCGTTTGGTCGTTCATCCTCACGCATTCTCCCATGCGCGTCTACTACATAAGAAAAATTATGTAGTACGCTGTGCTAGCAGCTGCAATCGCTCCAGCTGACGCCGATGTTCCGCTCCGGTGGACATGATGTAGATGCGTGTCGTGTTGATGCTGCTGTGACCGAGCAGGTCCGCCAGCTTTGCAATGTCCTTTTCCACCTGATAAAAAGTCCGGGCAAAGAGCTTTCTCAGATTGTGAGGAAACACTTTGTCCGGATTTACGTTTGCCTGCACGCACAGCCGCTTCATGGCAGACCAGATATTGCTGCGGTTTAGGGATCGGCCGGTTCGGGTGCAGAAAATGATCCCGCTTTGGATTCCTGCGCCGCAAGCATACTGCAATAAGAGCTTTTGCAGCCCCCTGGGAATCAGAATGCTTCGTGTCTTACTCTTGCACGCGACGGAAATTTCTCCGGCTCGGACAGCCTCCACCGTAAAATATTGCAGCTCGGATACGCGGATCCCCGTGGCGCAGAGCGTTTGCAGCAGCAGCCACAAGCGCTTGTCGTGTCTGGACGCTTTCAAAAGCCTCTGGTATTCCGCCCTGCTCAGTTCCCGGTTTGCAGCCAGATACGTTTTCTTCTGCACGCGGTACAGCTTAACCTTGCAGTCCGCCCTGCCGCAGAAAACAAGGAAGCTGTTGAGCGAGGCGAGCATGGAGTTGACCGACAAAATCGTGTACCCTCTGGTCGGAAGATGACGCTTATATGCAATTGTCAGATCTTTCGTGAGTGCTTGTGATCCGGCGTATTTTGAAAAAGCACGGACATCTCGGATGTATTTTTCAATGGTGGCGCTGCTTTTTTCTTCTTCGTACAGCTCATTGGCATACCGCGCGATCAGCTCTGCGGTGATATAAGTCTCATTCATATTGTTCTCTCTTTCTGTGTCCCTGCACCCGGACGCAGGCTCATTATACCGTTTCTTTCTGCAAAGTGCATGACCAGTTTTGGAGGACTTTTTTCCAAAAAACTTCTCGCCTGTCCGCAGCTTTCCTCTGAACATTTCGCCAGATATCTTGTGTTTCTTCGGATATTCGTATATAATGTTCTGTATTGAGTATGATCTCCGGCGGGATAAGCACCTGACGGATACCCCTCTGCATTGGAAGCATTCGCAAAAAGGAAGTGAACGCTATGACCTGCGATGAGAGCTTGTACCGCCAATATCTGAGCGGCGATGACGAAGGGCTTAATGCCCTGATGAAAAAATACGGTGACCCCCTGACCCTGTATATTGACGGCTATCTGCACGACGTTCACGAGGCGGAGGAGCTGATGCTGGATGTTTTCGCCTATCTGTTCACGAAAAAACCGCAGATACGGGACGGCGGCTTCAAGGCGTATCTCTATAAGGCCGCGCGCCACATGGCGCTGCGCCATAAGAGCAAGCGAAAGCCCCTGTTCAGCCTCGATGCGCTGACCGACGAGCCGGACGGGCGGTTGCTGGTGGATGAGGTCATCCGGACGGAGGAGCGAAACCGCATTCTGCATTTCTGCATGAGCGAAATGAACCCGGACTATCGGGAGATTTTATATCTCACCTATTTTGAGGGCATGAGCTACGCGCAGGCGGCAGAGGTCACGGGAAAAACGGTAAAGCAGATCACCAACATGGTGTATCGCGGAAAAGAGAGCCTGCGAAGGCTCTTGGAACGGGAGGGAATCACAAATGCGGAGTCATGAGGAACGGATCTCGGAGACAAAGCGGCGCATCGCCAAAATTGAGCGGGAGAAACGGCTGCGGCGCAATACGATCACCATAGCTTCTGCTGTGGCGGCGTGCCTTGCGCTGCTCATCGGCGCGTCCCTCGCCATGCCCGGCATTGCCGCAAGCATCCAGACCGGCGATTATTCCGGCTTTGAAACGGCGGCCAGCATCTTTCACGGCGGCGCGGCCTTGGGATACATTGTTATCGGGCTACTGGCGTTTTTACTCGGCGTGTGCGTGACCGTTTTGTGCTTCCGGCTGCGGCAGATGAACCGGGAGGACGATCAGAACAACGAAAGCGAGGGGATTCATGGAGCTGATTGAGAACCTGCTGCAACTGCTGGTCACGTTCGTCGGCGCACTGCTTTCGGGTATCGCCTACCGCAAAAGCCACCATCAGGCTTACTTTCTGCTGCTGTGCTTCTACGGCTGCTTTGCCCTCGGCTCTCTCTACTGGACGTTGTATTTGCTGCTATTCGATACCACACCGCGGGTCTTTTATGTGTCGGAGTTCGGCTGGGTGGCGAGCCTCATCTTCCTGCGCATTTTGCAGGCCACTCTGGCGGGAGCAGATGAGCGCAGCTTCCGCTGCCGCAGGGCATGGCTTGCGCCTGCGTTCGGCCTTCCGCTGCTGGCGTTCTACTGCACCTTCGGGGATATTCTCTCCAACCTGGTCTGGTGCGGCATGATGATGAACCTCTCCTTCTGCGCCATACGGGGGCTTTCTTATGCGAAAACGCAGACGGATACGGCGCGGAATATGCGATATTTCCATATCGGCGTGCTGTGCTTTGTCGTCTCGGAGTATCTGCTCTGGACGGCGGGCTGCTTTTGGCCGGATACCTCACCGGTAAGCCCCACCTTCTGGTGCGATATGCTGCTGACGCTTGCGATTCTGGGGCTGCTGCCCGCCACGAGAAAGGCGGTGGACGCATGACCTACATCGAAAACATCTTTCTGTGCATGGTGTCTCCCCTGCTGGTGGCCGCCCTGTGCATGGGCAGGCGGCAGCTCCGCTTCTTCCTGTTCTGCATTGCCGGGATGGGGGTGTGCCTGCTTTCGGCCTATATCAACACCTTCCTCGCGGCGGTATGTCAGGCGGACGCCCTTGCCGCCACGGCGGAGATCGCGCCGGTGGTGGAGGAAATCATGAAGCTGCTGCCGCTGGTATTCTATCTTCTGGTGTTTGAGCCGGAGGGAGATAAAATCAAGCCCGCCGCCATCACGATTGCCCTCGCCTTCGCCACCTTTGAAAACGTCCGCTATCTCATTCAGAACGGCGCGGACCGCTTCTCCTTCATCTTCTTCCGGGGCTTCGGCACGGGAGCGATGCACGTCCTCTGCGGTCTGATCGTCGGCGGCGGGCTTGCATACACATGGCGGCGGACGTGGCTGAAGATCGCGGGCGCCTGCGGCCTGCTGGGCGCTGCCATCACTCTCCACGCCATCTATAATCTGCTGATTGCCTACGGCGGCGCGGCGCAGTACATCGCCTATGCCCTTCCGGTGCTGCTGGTGGCGGCGGGAAGATTGTCTGTTTTCCGCTTATCGCGGAGGAAATAACCGAATATCTACTCTCTGGGAGCTGCCTTTTGGCGGCTCTCAAATTTTTTTGAAAAATTTTTCGTTTTGGGTGAGAGTTTTTTCGATTTTTTGTACCTATATAAGTGAAAGGGTTTTTATCACAGTTCCAGAAAAACCGGAAAGGGGGTTCAAGCGATATGTACGATACCGCAAGGCGGGTCGCACTCGTCAAGCAGCGGGTGCGGGAAAACACCCGCCGGAGGCAACGGCGCGGCATCTATGGACTGAGTGCCGCGTGTGCGCTGCTGTTCGCGGTCTTGACGCAGGCGGCGGGTACGGTCGTCGGGCCGGGGCAACCGGAAGCATGGGGCGTGTTCGGCGCAATGCTGCTGCGGGAGGACGCGGGGGGCTATGTGCTGGTGTCCGTCGTCTCCTTTGCCGCGGCGGCAGCGATCACCGCGCTGTGCTTCCGGCTCAGAAGCAAGGAAAACCGGAGGAAAGACGGGACGGATAAGCCGAACCGACACGAAAAGGAGGAGAAAAGCCAATGAAGAAACGAATACTCAGCATCCTGCTGCTGTGCTGCATGGTGCTGACACTGCTGCCGACAGCGGCCTTTGCGGCAGATACAGGAAAGGCGATCCAGCTTGGCACAGACGCACTAAGTAAAAATGTAAACACAGCGAGCGCACCGACCGTGTATTTCGGGCAAGACCATGAAAATAATCCTGCTGCATGGCGTGTGATCGGCTATAACGGAAACGGCGTTGCAAGCGCACAAGGGGATATGACCCTGCTTGCGGCGGGCAATATGAGCTCAGTGTTGCAATTTGCCGATTTCGGAACAAACAACAGATATGCATCGAGTTATTTGAAAACCGCAATAGACGCGCTTGCAGAAAAGCTGACGACAGAAGAAAATACTGCCGTAAAGAAACGGACGCTTACAAGCGGAAGCTACAACGGAGAAAATACCGACTGTGTAGCAGGAGAGCAGGTGGATAACGCTGTATTCTGGCCACTTTCCACAGCGGAAGCGTTTGCGGTAAATCAGGATCTGCGAATTGTGGATCCCGAACATCCGAGTTGGGCGTCAAGCTATTGGTGGCTGCGCTCCCCTGGTTACTCTGATCACGATGCCGCCACCGTGAATGGTGATGGTTCTGTCGTCTACTCTGGGAACGCTATCAGCAGTTGGTGGTGTGTTCGTCCCGCTTTTAACTTAAATTCAAGCTCCGTACTCTTTACATCCGCCGCTGTGGGAGGAAAGCCTGACGGAGGCTTGACCCCGATTTCCAAATACACTGGAAACGAATGGAAGCTGACGTTGAAGGACAGCAACCGCAATTTTGCCGTAACGGAAACAACCGTCAGCGGCGACCCCGGCGATACCGTTACGCTGCATTACACCGGGGCGACCGCAGGGATAAATGAATATATCTCTGTCATCCTTGCGGATAACAGCGGCGCACAGTATTATGGCAGAGTAGCGCAGCCTACTGCCGAAAACGGAACGGTTGAGATCAAAATCCCGTCCGGCCTTGCACCGGGCAGCTATACCTTAAAGGTCTTCAGCGAGCAGTGCAACGACGATAAAAAGACCGACTATGCAAGCGATTTTGTAGACATCGATCTCACCGTTGGGTATCAAGAGCAGTTTACCCTCACTCCCGGCGGCGTCTATTACTTTGACCTCTCCGGCGTGAGCATTCCCGGCACGGCAAACGGCTCTCTGCCGGACAAAACAATGCATTATGTCCCCTTTACCTATGCCGGGACAGTGGACGCCTACAAGCTCACATCAGAGATGGCCACCACCGAGGAGTATGCACAGCAGAACGAATATGCCCATAGCCTGTTCGTGGCGGACTATGCCGTAACGCATGCGGTAAGCTGGGATGACCTGAACGCCACAGGGCTGATTTTTGGCAAAGGCTACGCCACCGGCAGCGTGGACTATACGCTGCGTGCGCCGTCCGGGGGAAGTGGTGGTACAGGCTCGGGTGCTTTAGAACGCGGCACGCCCCAAAGCAACGAATGGGACAGGATACTGGACAAGGACGACGGATATATCAAAAACTGGAGAGATATAGGTTCCTGGGGACAAGATACTTTACCCAATACGCTATCGAACCGTGTGATTCGCGGCCGGTACGATTTGCCCCGCAAATATGCCGGCGCCAATACTACGCTCTCCTTCAAGTTCCTCGGTTTCCGCCCCGTCCTTGAAGTCCTGAACTCTGACACACTGGGTTCTGACGGACTGAAGGCCGTTACCCTTGACCTTGGCGGCGGAAAATTTGGAGGAAGCTCGGATACTATCCAGATCATTGTGAAAACCGGCGAGAGCTTTACCGCGCCTGCGTCCGACGGTCTGACCCGCCCGGACGGAAATACAGGCAGCTACTTTATGTGGCGTGACAACGACGGCCAGCTCTACGCGCCGGGCGATAATGTTCCGGCGGACGTCACCAAGCTGACGGCGCAGTTTGTTTCCCCAGAGCAGTTCACCCTCGCTCCCGGTGGCACCTATTACTTTGACCTCTCCGGCGTGAGCATTCCCGGCACGGTGAACGACGCTCTGCCGGATAATACCCTGCATTATGTCCCCTTTACATACGCAGGGACAGTGGACGCCTACAAGCTCACATCAGCAATGGCAACCACCGAGGAGTATGCACAGCGGGAAAAATATCCCCACAGCCTATTCATTGCGGACCATGCCGTAACGCATACCGTAAGCTGGAATGACCTGAACGCCGCAGGCTTGATTTTCGACAAGGATTACGCCGACGGCGGTGTGAGTTATACGCTGCGTGCGCCGTCTGCCGGAAGCAGCTCTACAGGCTCAAGCTTTTCCATACACGGTGCGCCCCAAAGCAACGAATGGGACAGAATACTGGACAAGGACGAAAGATATATCCAAAACATCGTCGGGCTGTATTCTTGGGGGCAGGATACTCCGAGCGCCTCGGCATCGCAGCGTGTGGGTCGCGGGTATTACCCGCTCCGCGGCTGGAGTTCCGCACCTGCTTCGCACCAGGACGCTGTTGCCGGTTTCCGTCCCGTCCTTGAAGTCCTGAGTCCCGGCTCACTGGGCTCTGACGGGCTGAAAGCCGTTACCCTCGATCTTGGCGGCGGCAAGCTGGGTAATAGCTCTGAGGATATTCAAATCATTGTGAAAAACAGTAGCGTATTTACCGCGCCTGCCTCCAATGGCCTGACCCGCCCCGACGGAAATACCGACAACTACTTTAAGTGGCTTGGCAGCGACGGGAACCTGTACGCGCCCGGCGATAACGTTCCGGCGGAGGTAACCAAGCTGACGGCACAGTTTGTTCCCCCAGAGCAGTTCAACCTCGCTCCCGGCGGCACCTATTACTTTGACCTCTCGGCAATGGGCATCCCCGGCACGGTGAACGATGCTCTGCCGGACAAAACAATGCGCTATGTCCCCTTTACCTATGCTGGGACAGTGGACTCCTACAAGCTCACGTCGGAGATGGCAACCACAGAGGAGTATGCAGAGCAGAACAAATATGCCCACAGCCTGTTTGTGGCGGACTATACCGTAACGCATACGATAAGCTGGAATGACCTGAACACCGCAGGGTTGATTTTTGGCAAAGGCTATGCCGCCGGCGGCGTGGACTATACGCTGCGCGCGCCGTCCGAGGGAAGTGATTATACAGGCTCAGGTGATTCAGAACGCGGCACGCCCCAAAGCAACGAATGGGACAGGCTGCTGGACAAGGACGACGGATATATCAAAAACTGGAACGGGATTTTTTCGTGTGGACAAGATTCTGTGATCAGATTGTCGTGGCGCCGTACGGTTCGCGGGCACTATTCGAGCCGCTTCTGTGGCCACCGCGACGCTGCGGGCCAAAACCCGCAGGTCGGTTTCCGCCCCGTCCTTGAGGTTTTGAACCATGGCACGATAGGTCCTGACGGACTGAAGGACGTTACCCTTGACCTTGGCGGCGGCAAGCTGGGCGATAAAAGCAGCATTCGGATCATCGTGAAAAACGGCAGCGAATTTACCGCGCCTGCGTCCGACGGTCTGACCCGCCCGGAGGGAGCTACAGGCAATTACTTTAAGTGGCTTGGCAGCGACGACAAGCTCTACGCGCCCGGTGATAGCGTTCCGGCGGATGTAACCACGCTCACGGCGCGGTTTGTGCCAGACACCTACACCGTCATCGTGACCACGGATACCCTGCCGGACGGCAAGACAGGCAAGGCTTACAGCCATACCCTGACCGCCATCAGCACAGCGCCCATCACATGGAGCATTGATGAAGGCGTGCTGCCTGCCGGCTTGAACCTGAACGAAAAAACCGGAGAAATCAGCGGCATACCCACTGCGGCGGGAACCGCCACCTTCACCGTCAAGGCAGAAAACAGCGAGGGCAGCGACACAAGGGCGCTGAGCATTACCGTGAACAACGCTGTCGAGCAAACCCCCGTGCGCTATCTGGACGCGGACGGCAAGGAGCGCTTCTGCACCGAATACACGGTGCTGGAAAGCGTTATTATCGAGGATTTTTTCGATAGCGACAACAAGTGGTACGATATGCCCGCAGGCTGGTATGTTGTGGAGGGCGACGTGACCATCACGCCCCGCTTGGACACCCACGGCGCGGTCAATCTGATTTTGAAGGACGACTGCCACCTCACGGTACCGTGGGGCATCAACGTGAAGGAGGGCGACACCTTCACCATATACGCCCAGAGCACCGCTGAGGCATCCATGGGCAAGCTGACGGCGTGCCTCCCGGAGCTGTCTGATCATGAAAAGAGTGTGTGGCCTGTGGCTGGACTGTCCGGCATCGGCGCCGGTGTGCGCGTGTGGGCTGCCAACGACAACTACTATGAAAACGAGGGTACGATCATCATCAACGGCGGCAATATCCACGCCAAAGGACAGCAGGGCTCCTCCGCCATCGGCGGATCGGATTATGATCGCAACGTTTCCTCCGACGGAGATACGCCTGGCAATCTCAGGCAAGGCGGCAGCATCACCATCAACGGCGGCATCGTCTGTACCGAGCTTAGGACGAGCGGCGGCGCTCACACTGCAGACAGCTTTGGGATCGGCACATGCGGCGGTAATGGCGGCAGCGTCATCATCAACGGCGGCACGATCATCGCCGAGGCCTCCAGCAGCGCGATCAGTAGCGGCCGGGGCGGCAGCATCACCATCAACGGCGGCAATGTGACCGCTCACGGCGGTATCAATCGCTATGAAAACCAGCCGCTATACGCGATTCCCGGAAACGGGATCGGCCCGCTTGAGGGCGGCAGCATCACCATCAACGGCGGTACTGTCAAGGCATCTTCCGAGGGAGATGGCTTTGGCATCGGCGGAGCCGGAGTTCACCACACGGCGGAAATGCACATTACCATCAATGGCGGAAATATAGAAACCACGGCAAATCGCAATAACGCCGCCATTGGCGACAAAAGCAAACAAAAGAGCAGCGTCACCATCACCGGCGGCGTCATCCATGCGGTCGGAAAAGGCAGCGCGGCAGGCATCGGCAGCACCGGCGACATCCGCATCACCGGCGGTGAGATCTCCGTTTTCGCCGAGGGCGGCGGCGCAGCCATCGGCAGCATTGGGGGAGTGGATTGCAAAAGCATCACCATCAACGGCAATGCGATCAAATCCCTTTCCAGTAAAGACGGCGCCTGCATCGGCGCTGCCACCGGCGGAAGCGTCGGAAGCATCACCATTTCGGACGCAGAGCTTCCGCTTCTCAGCAGCAATAAAATTCTGATCGGCTGGGACGCAGACTCGCCGGGCGGGAAGCTCACCATCCGAAACTGCCACGTTGCATCCACGGACACACTCTCCGCTCTCACCGATGGGATCCGCGTGGGCAGCAATAGCGAAATCGTCATTGAAGAAAGCAAGATCAGGCTGCCGCATTTGAGAGGCATTCGCGTCGGCGGCAATGGGAGCATTGCCGTTCGGGATTCCGATCTGCACACCTACGGCATTTTTATGGACGAAACCGTGCACACAATAACTGACGCAAAGACGCTGAAAAAGCTGGAGATCACGGACAGCAGCGTGTTGACGGGCGATATCATCGGCGCTCGTGGAGAATATTCTTCCGTTGAAGAGATCGTGATCCGCGGCAGCATCATCCGCCTGAACGACGAGTACACCTATAATCGCTGCACGATTGGCGGCGGCGAAAAGGCTTCCTTTGGCAGCATCGACATTCAGGACAGCCAAATCGATAGTAGGTCTTCAGTCAACGCGGTTATCGGCAACGGTACACAATCCCAATCCTATGGTGAGAGCCGTATCCGCATTGCGAACAGCCAGGTGTCCGTTCGCAATGAATTGTTCGGCCCCGCCATCGGCGCGGCGTATGGCTCAAGTGGAGGCCAGATAAATATTCTTATTGAAAACAGCACCGTGACCGCAAAGGGCGGCAATTTGAGGTCTGATACCGACTATATTCCCGGCATCGGGAAAAACTCGTCTGGCAGAGCTTCAGAGATTGGAAAGATTCAAATTCTGAACAGCACGGTGGAATCCTTCCGGCTTGAGGAAAAGGACGGCACAAACTATGTCTATGACAAGCTGCACACAAAGGAGCTGCCCGGTATTCCGGCGGAAAACATCACCATCTGCGGCAGCACCGTCAACGGAAAGACCATTGACCATAGCCCTGACGAGTACGGCAAATGCGCGCTCTGCGACAAGTATGATCTTGGATACTGCTATGAGCATGGGCTTTTGACGCTCGAGGGGCTGACGGACTGCGCCCATGACGGCAGCGAAAAGAAGCTGACGGGGCTTTCCCATCAGACGGGCGAGAACAAAACGAAGCAGCTTACGGAGAACACGGACTACACCGCCATCTATTCCAACAACGTCCATCCCTACACCCTCACACCGGGCGACGAGGGCTTTGACAGCAAAAAGGCTCCCAAGGTGACGCTGTACGGCACGGGAAACTACTGCGGCAAGGCAGAGCATTACTTCACCATCAGCGAAAATGCTGCCGCCGCCCCCACCATCACCACGGACACCCTGCCGGGCGGCAAGGTGGGCGAGGCGTACAGCCAGACCCTGAGCGCCACCGGCACTACGCCCATCACATGGGGCATTGACAGTGGCAATCTCCCTGCTGGCCTGACGCTGGACGAAGCCACCGGCGAGATCAGCGGCACGCCTACCGCAGCGGGAACCGCCAGCTTCACCGTTAAGGCGGAAAACAGTGCGGGCAGCGATACGAAGGAGCTGTCTATTGCGATAGCCAAGGCCGCGCCCACCGAGCATACCGTCACCGTGACCAGCGGCGGCAACGGAACGGCTTCCCCCTCTCCCTCAAAGGCTGTTGCCGGTGCGGAGATCACCCTGACCGCAACGCCCGACACAGGCTACCACTTCAAGGAGTGGCAGGTCATGCGCGGCAATGTGACTATCAAGGACGATAAGTTCACCATGCCGGACAGTGATGTGGAGGTCAAAGCTGTCTTCGAGGAGGACGTGCCTGCGCCTACCAATCCCGCCAAGCCCAGCATCAGCGTAAGAGGAACATATACCTATAACGGCTCTGCGCATACCGCAACCGTGAACGGCTATAATCCCGACACCATGAACATCACAGGCAACACCGCCACGGACGCGGGCGACTACACCGTTAGCGTTACATCCCAAACGGGAAAATGGGCCGACGGCAGTACCGACGCCGTGACCGCGGCGTGGAGCATCGGCAAAGCCACGCAGGAAGCGCCTAACGGCTTGATCGGTGTCCCGCCCACCACCGTGGGCGGCAGCGACGGCAAAATCAGCGGCGTGACTGATAAGATGGAATACCGTATGGCAGGCGAAAGAAGCTATACGGCGTGCAGCGGCACGGAGATTGATAACCTGTCCGCCGGCAATTACTTCGTCCGCTATGCGGAGGATAACAACCACTTTGCCAGCTCCGATGCGGAGGTCACGGTGGGTGAGGGTACGCCGCTTGCGGATTGCATGATCACCTTTAACGGCAACGGCGGCAGCGGCAGCATGGGACCCGTGACCGTCAAGGCAGGGACAAATTACATCCTGCCCGCCTGCGGCTTCACCGCTCCCGACGATCAGGAGTTCAAGGCTTGGGAGATCGGCGGCACGGAGTACGAGGTGGGAAATTTCTACACAGTGAATGGGGATACCGAGATCAAGGCGCTGTGGGAAAACAGCGTTATTACCCCCACCACCTACACCGTCACCGTCAACAATGACGGAAACGGCACTGGTACCGCAACTCCTTCCACCGCCGAGGCGCTCACGGAGATCACCCTGACCGCCAAGCCTGACGAAGGCTATCACTTCAAGGAGTGGCAGGTCATGAGCGGCGGCGTGACCATCAAGGACAATAAGTTCATCATGCCGAGCGCCAACGTGGAGGTCAAAGCAATCTTTGAGAAGGACGCACCTCCTGCTCCCACCGAGTTCATCGTCACCTTTGACGGCAACGGCGGTACGCCCTCTGTCGGCAGCATGACCACCACCAATCAGAAGCTGCCCTCTCTGCCCAGCGCCTCCCGAAGCGGCAGTTACAGCTTCGACGGCTGGTACACCGAAAAGAGCGGCGGCACAAAGATCACGACGGATACCGTATTCTCTGCAAATACCACCGTCTACGCCCACTGGACGTATACCGGCGGCGGTGGCGGCGGCTACAATCCGCCCGTCACCTACTACACGCTGCGCTTTGAAACCGGCGGCGGCAGTGATATTCCCAGCGTGCGGGAAGCGTACAATGCCTACATTGACCTGACGGGGTATGTCCCCACCTGGCGCGGCCACACCTTTATCGGCTGGTACACCGAACGCAGCCTGACAAACAAGGTTTCCGGTGTTTATCTGACGAAGGATATGACCGTGTATGCACTCTGGCGCGTGGACGAAAATCCGAACACAGGCGCGAATCCCTTTACCGATGTTTCCGAAAAGGACTGGTTCTACAGCGATGTGATGTTCGTCTACGAAAACGGATTGATGCTCGGCACGAGCAAGACCCTGTTCAGTCCGCACGGGACGGCGACGCGCGGCATGATGGCGACCATTCTCTGGCGCATGGAGGGCAGCCCCGCGCCGAAGGGCAAAAACAGCTTTACCGATGTGGTGGCCGGAAAGTGGTACGCTGACGCGATCACATGGGCGGCGGAGAACGGCATCTTCGCGGGCTACGGCAAAGACAAATTTGGCCCGGACGATCCCATCACCCGCGAACAGCTTGCAGCCATCTTCTACCGCTACGCGGACTACAAGGGCTACGATCTGACCGTCAAGGGAAATCTGGATACGTTCAAGGACGCGGACAAGATCACGGATTACGCAAAGACGGCGATGCAATGGGCGGTCGGCAGCGGTCTTGTGAAGGGAAAATCCGGCAATCTGCTTGACCCGCAGGGCACGGCGACCCGCGCTGAGATCGCCGCCATGCTCCACCGCTTCATTGAGAAGTATGAGCTGGTGCAGGGCAAGGCTCCCGGCGGCCTGATGGGCTGGATCGACCCGAAGCGGCTGCAAATCCCAAAGACCGGCGACAGCAGCGTGTTAGGCTTGTGGGGGATCTCCCTCTGTACATCTCTTGCCGGATGCCTTGCACTGACCACATGGCAGATCAGGCGGCGGCGTGAGGAAGAAGCGCTGCAAATCATCGAAAAGTAAACAGGTTCACCTTTCGGGGCGCGGGCAAATAGCCCCGCGCCCCTTTTCGATTTCATTCGTCAGGAAAGGCAGCGGGAAGATGGCCTGCTTTCCGCCTCGGGCAGATGAAATAACCGAATATCCACTCCCTGAGAGCTGCTTTTTGGCGGCTCTCAAATTT
>ENA-UOJG01001147-UOJG01001147.1-human-gut-metagenome-genome-assembly--contig:-C47-NODE-1147-length-30202-cov-18.919959_pt1 | contig 30202 bp, 32 predicted proteins | sample MGYA00242340_ERZ723887 | MGnify/ENA metagenome assembly ERZ723887 | reverse complement strand
GTCAGCAGCAGGGCCAGCAGCAGAAAAACGGTGCAAAAACGGCGGAATTTCATAATGACTTTTTCTCCATATGTGCTATAATGAGGTGAGTAATGTATGTCAGAGCAGGGAGCGCACAGGCTCCGCGATCAGTGTTCAACTCATTATTATAAACGAGATACCCGCCGCCGTCAACGGGGAGGCGAGTGCCAATTGTAAACATTTTTTCAGGAGGTGACGCCATGAAGATATTAGTGGTGGACGACGAGAAGCTGCTGGTAAAGGGCATTACGTTCAATCTGGCCAACGAGGGCTATGAGGTCACTGCCGCCTACGATGGCGAAGCCGCCGTGGAGCTGGCGAAGAAGGAGAATTTCGACCTGATTATTCTCGATCTGATGATGCCGGTGCTGTCGGGCACCGAGGCCTGCATGAAGATCCGGGAGTTTTCCGACGTGCCCATCATCATGCTGACGGCCCGCAGCGAGGATGCCGACAAGCTGATGGGCTTTGCCTGCGGCGCGGACGACTATGTGACCAAGCCCTTCAACATTCTGGAGCTGAAGGCCCGCATCCGGGCGCTCCTGAAGCGCAGCGCGGGCCGGACGGAGATGAACCGGACGCTGCTGACGGTAGGCGACCTGAGTCTGGACACCCAGCAGCGGGTGGCCATCCGGGATGGCAAGACCATCGACCTGACCGCCAAGGAGTACGATCTTCTGGAACTGCTGATGAAGAATCCCCGGCGGGTATACAGCCGGGAGAGCCTGATGGATCTGGTGTGGGGCTATTCCTACGCCGGAGATTACCGCACGGTGGACGTGCATGTGCGCCGTCTGCGGGAAAAGCTGGAGCGCGTACCGGCCGAGCCGGTGTATATCATGACCAAGTGGGGAGTGGGTTACTATTTTCAGGGGGAAAACCAGCCTACAATTTAAATTCGGCGTCAGCTACATTCTGGTGATCGCCGCGGTGCTGGTGCTGCTGAACACCTATCCGCTGCTGCAATCCCAGAACATGGTGTTCAAGTCCAAGGAGACCTCCATGAAAAGCGCTGTGAAGATCATCGAGGCGTCGCTGGGCGGCCTGAAGCAGCTGGACGAGGAGAATGTGACCCGCGCCCTCAGCTCCGTGCGGGAGACGGGCGCGTCCCGTGTGCTGGTGACCGACACGGCGGGCCGCATCCTGTACGACACCCGCGAGGAGAACGGCGCGGTGGGTCTGTACGCCTTCTATACGGAGATCGTGCAGGCGCTGGAGGGCAACGACGCCTTTTACTGCTATTATGATTCCGCCGCGTTTCTCAGCCGCATGGCCTCGCCGGTGGTGTACCACAACCAGATCGTTGGCGCGGTATACGCCTATGAGTACGATACGGAGCAGGCGGACATTCTGAAAAGCTTCCAGTCCAATCTGATGAAGATCTCCGTGCTGATCGCGCTGGGGGTTATCCTGCTGTCGATTCTGCTGAGCCGTGTACTGACGGCGCAGATCACCGACCTGCTGTCGGCCATCCGCAAGGTGCGTGAGGGCGCGTACAGCCACCGTGCCGCTGTGAAGGGCGGGGACGAGATCGGCCAGATCGCGGCGGAGTTCAACAGCCTGACGGATCGCCTGCAAACCACGGAGGATGCCCGCCGCCGGTTCGTGTCCGATGCCAGCCACGAGCTGAAAACGCCGCTGGCCGGTATCCGGCTGCTGACGGACTCTATTTTGCAGACCGGCGACATGGATCCCGACACCACCCGCGAGTTCGTGGGCGACATCGGCCGCGAGGCCGAGCGCCTGACCCGCATCACGGAGAACCTGCTGCGTCTGACGCGGCTGGACAGCGGCGCGGTACAGCCTGTGGCACCGGTGGAGGTGGCGCCGGTATTGGAGCGGGTGGCCCGCATGCTGGCCATTCTGGCCAAGGAAAAGGGCGTTACCCTGACCTATGAAGCGGAGCCGGATGCGGTGGCGCTGGCCACCGAGGACGATGTCCATCAGATCCTCTATAACCTGATGGACAACGGCATCAAATATTCCGGCACAGACGGCTTCGTCCATGCCGCCGCCCGGGTGGACGGCGACTGGGTGGTGCTGACGGTGGAGGATAACGGCATCGGCATCCCAGAGGATGACCTGCCCCATATTTTCGAGCGGTTCTACCGGGTGGACAAGATGCGCTCCCGCGCCATCGGCGGCACGGGACTGGGCCTGTCCATCGTAAAGGACACGGTGGAGAGCCGTGGCGGTCAGATCACCGCCGGGGCCAGAAAGGGCGGCGGCACGGTGTTCACCGTCCGGCTGCCCCGTGCGCAGGAAGGCGGTGAGGAGGCATGAAACGACTGCGGAGCATTGCGGCGCTGATGCTGAGCCTCTGCCTGCTGGCAGGCTGCGCCGTGGCGCAGAGCGCCGGGGAAAAGGACGGCCTGCGGCTGTACTATCCCGCGGCGCTGGACACCCACCGGGGCGGCGACGCCATCGACCATGTGACCGTGGACTGGGACGCGCTGCCGGCGGGTGACAAGACGGCGCAGTCGGAAACAGTGCTGGCCCTGCTGATGGGCGAGTGTCAGGAGAAGGGCTTCAAAACGCCCATCCCCACCGGTACGACGCTGCGCTCGGTGGACATGAAGGGCGGCACCGCGTGGGTGGACTTTGCCGGAAGCTACGGCCAGCTCAGCGGCATGGCGCTGACCATCGCGGACTACTGCGTGGCGCTGTCGCTGACCCAGTTGGAGGGCATCTACGCCGTGCATATCACCGTGAATGGGCAGGAGCTGGCCTACCGTGACAGCAACATGTTTCTGGCCAGCGATGTACTGCTGACCTCTATGGACGACGTGGTGCGGACGCTGACGGCACAGCTGTACTTCCCGGACGCCGACGGCGTGCTGACGGCGGAGGAACGGCTGCTGACCCAGTATGAGGGCCAGTCGGCGGCGGATGTGGTGCTCTCGGCGCTGGCGGACGGCCCGTCGGTGGAGGGCCTGCAGCCGCTGCTGCCGGAGGGCTTTACCGGCCTGACGGCACGGGTGGAGGACGGCGTATGCCAGCTGAACGCGCTTTCCGCCAGCTTGGAGGGAATGGATGACGATGCCGCGCAGCAGATGCTGCTGGGCGTCATGTACTCCCTGCGGTCGCTGGAGGGCGTCTCCGCCGTGCAGCTGTATGTGGACGGCGAATATATGGACAGCTACGAATAAGAAAAGCTCCCTTTTCAAGGGAGCTTTTCTTATTCCAGCAGCTCGCCGGCGATGTCCGCAACCTCTGGCAGCATGAAAAACGCCTCGCGGATGCCCATATTTTCCGCCATGGCTGCCTTCCTGCGCAGAGTCTGGGCATCGTCGAACAGCACATAGTGGTTGTCGTTTCCGGCACGGTAGGTAAAATAGCGGGCGCATAGCTCCTCCGAGAGATAGAGCGCCTTTCCCTCCCGCAGCCGCCGCAGCTCGGTAAGCGACAGCGCCCGGCGCAGCCCGGCGGAATGGGGCAGGGTGAAGTCCAGCCGCAGCCGCTCCAGATCCAGCGCGATACGGGCGGAGCCGAAGTGCCGGACGGCGTCGTCCAGACAGCTTTTCAGCGTGCCGCCGGTCACGGCGGTGTTTACCAGCACGGTGGCCTGCGGCGCGTGGGCGGCGTATTGTTCCGGCACGAACAGACGGCGGCCGTATTGGCCGCACAGCCGGTCCACTCTGGTGGTCAGCCCGCCGTGCTCCGTGCCGCTGTGGTGCCAGTCCAGCACGATGCCGTCGTAGCTGCGGCGCAGACACTCCCGCAGGATATCCCGCGCCAGCACATCGTCGCTGCCGCACTCCTGACTGTCGCCTATCAGCATCAGTCCGCCCTGCGCCGGGGCGTTTCCCAGTGCCGACAGCAGCCGCGGCCCCAGACGGTAGACAGCCCGCACCGGACGGAAATGGCCTCGCGGCAGCGTGTCGCCCGCGCCTGCCGCCAGATAGAACTGCATGACCCCGCCCCCCTTGTTTTTTTCGGTAAAGACTGCTATACTGTACCTGATTCTATGAGAGAGGACGGAAGATCATGCGGCTTTCTTTGCGGCCTGACCGTTTGCTGGCGGCCTATGACAACGTGACGCCGGAGTTGCTGCGGGAAAAGGGCGTGCGGCTCCTGCTGTGCGATCTGGACTATACGCTGGCGCCCAAGTCGGTGAAAACGCCGCCTCAGGGCGTAAAGGCGTGGATCGACGGTCTGAAGGCCGCCGGGATCACGGTGATGATCCTGTCCAACAACCGCAGCAGTAAGCGGGTGGACGATTTCTGCCATGCACTGGGCATCGACTATGTGGGCCATGCCCAGAAGCCCTCCACCAAGGGACTGCGCCGGGCCATGGCCAAAGCGGGCGTTACCGCGGAGGAGACCGCCATGCTGGGCGACAAGCTGCTGACAGATATGCTGGCGGCCAATCTGGCGGGCGCCGCCGCACTGATGGTGGAGCCGGCAGGCGGCGCGGTGACACCGTGGCAGAAGGTGCTGCACGCCATGCAGGTACCTTTCAAGAAGCTGGCTCGTGAAAAAGAACAACATAAATAATGTGACATAGGAGGAATCATCATGAACCATCTGGAACACATTGCGGCCCATCTGGGTGAGCTGGACGCCATGCTGCTGACCGGCGAATCCAACTGCTATTACGCCACCGGCTTTATGGGTGAGGGCGTGGCGGTGGTGACCCGCAAGGGCAGCTGGTACTTCACCGACAGCCGCTATACCGAGGCGGCGGGTAAGGCCATCGGTGACGCTGCCGTCATCTGGGAGACCAGCCGGGCCAATCCCTTCACCGACCTCATCAACAAGGCGCTGGCCGAGTCCGGCGCCCAGAAGATGGGCTTTGAGGAGGAGGTCATGACCGTGGCCACCCATACCGCCTATACGGAGAAGCTGCACTGCACGCTGGTGCCTGCCACCGCCGTGATGACCCAGCTGCGGGGCAGCAAGGACGACGAGGAGATCAAGAACATGATCGCCGCCCAGCGGATTGCCGAGGGTGCGCTGGAGCAGATCTGCAGGGAGATCCGTCCCGGCATGACCGAAAAGGAGATCGCTGCCCGCCTGAACTATCTGATGGTGTCCGCCGGAGCGGAAAAGACCTCCTTTGATACCATCATTGCCTCCGGCCCCAACGGCTCCATGCCCCATGCCGTGCCCGGCATGCGCAAGGTGCAGCAGGGCGACTTCATCACCATGGACTTCGGCTGCGTGTATAAGGGCTATTGCAGCGACATGACCCGCACCGTGGCGCTGGGCGAGCCCAGCGAGGAGATGAAGAAGGTCTATCACATCGTGCTGGAGGCTCAGCTGGCCGGTATCGCCGCCGCCAAGGCGGGCGTCACCGGCGCGGCCATCGACGCCGCTTCCCGTAAGGTCATCGAGGACGCGGGCTACGGCCCCTATTTCGGCCACAGCTTCGGCCACAGTCTGGGCATCGACATCCACGAAGCACCCAACGCCGCGCCCAGCAACGATAAGCCCATGCCGGAAAACGCCGTGGTCAGCGCCGAGCCGGGCATCTATCTGCCCGGGAAATTCGGCGTCCGCATCGAGGATGTGATGGTGCTGCGTAAGGATGGCGCGGAGGTCATCACCAAGGCACCCAAGGACCTGATCGTGCTGTGACGAAATAATTTTGGTTTTTTGGTAAAAAATACGGCAAAGCCCTTGCCAAACCATACAGCATCATGTAAAATAGATAAGGCTTTTTGCGGCCGGAATTATTTTATTCGAGGGAATGTTGATATTCCCTCATCACATGGGAGGAATATCAATATGGCAACTATTACCGCCGGTGATTTCAGAAACGGCAAGACCTTCGAGATGGACGGCAAGATCATGCAGGTCGTGGAGTTCCAGCACGTCAAGCCCGGTAAGGGCGCAGCCTTCGTCCGCACCAAGATGCGCAACGTGGTGACCGGCGCTGTGACCGAGACCTCTTTCAACCCCACCGCCAAGTTTGAGGAAGCTTTCGTGGACCGCCGCGACATGGCGTACAGCTACAACGACGGCGACCTGTACTACTTCATGGATCAGGAGACCTTCGACATGGTGCCTCTGGGCAAGGATCTGCTGGGCGACGCTTTCCGCTTCATCACCGAGAACACCGTCTGCAAGGTGCTGAGCTATAAGGGCAGTGTGTTCGGTCTGGAGTGCCCCAACTTCATGGATCTGGAGATCACCGAGACCGAGCCCGGTCTGGCCGGCAATACCGCCACCAACACCCTGAAGCCCGCCACCGTGGAGACCGGCGCCGAGGTGAAGGTGCCCCTGTTCATCAACATCGGCGACAAGATCACCATTGACACCCGCACCGGCGAGTATATCGGCCGCTGCAAGTAATTTCATCCGTAGCAACCAACCGACCGTAAAGAAAGGAGCCGAATATGGGTATTTCTGAGAAGGTAGCATATCTGAAGGGCCTGGCCGAGGGTCTGAAGCTGGACGCCGAGAGCAACGAGGGCAAGCTGTTTGCCGCCATCATCGACGTGCTGGACAGCATGGCCGACGAGATCGCCGACATGCAGGACGAGATGGTGGACATCGAGGACGGTCTGGATGCCGTCAGCGACGATCTCAGCGAGGTGGAGGAGTCCCTCTACGAACTGGACGACGAGGACGAGTGGGACGATGAAGACGAGGACGAAGAGGACTGCTTCATGACCACCTGCCCCGAGTGCGAGGAGGAGGTCTACTTCGACGAGTCTGTTCTGGAGGACGGCGAAGTGGTATGCCCCAACTGCGGCACCAAGCTGGAGTTTGATCTCAGCGATCTGGCCAACGCACTGAACGAGGCCGCCGAGGACGAGGACGACGAGTAACGCCCCGGCAAAAAGAGACAATAGAAAATGCCCTCTATGCAGACTGCATAGAGGGCATTTTGCTATGCAAAAACGGAAAATTGCGGGCGCATATCGTCAAAGGCTGTCGTTGCTTTTTTTGCCGCCTTGGTGTATGATGACCAAAAGAGAGGGAGATGCCATCCTGTGTCGATCAGGAATGGAAGCATTACCGGAAGAAGCTTTTCGGCAAAAGGAGACAAATCATGCTGCATTTGAAAATATTGAAGGCGGAGACCGCCGCGGAGGTGGGCCGTCTGGCGGCGGATCAGTTTCAGGAGGTCATGGCTGCCAAGCCCGCCTGCGTGCTGGGTCTGGCCACCGGCTCCACACCTGTTCCCCTGTACCGGGAGCTGGCGGCGCGGGAGAAGGCGGGCCTTCTGGACTTTACCCGCGTGCGGTCGGTGAATCTGGACGAGTACAAGGGCCTTGCTCCCGACCATCCTCAGAGCTACCGGCACTTTATGCAGGAGAACCTGTTTGACCACATCGCCATCCGTCCGGAGAACACCATGGTGCCTGACGGCCTGACACAGGACGTGGACGCCATGTGCATGGCCTATGAGCGGGCCATCGAGGACTGGGGCGGCATAGACTTACAGCTGCTGGGCCTTGGCCACGACGGTCACATCGGCTTCAATGAGCCCTGCGACCATTTCCCCAGCTGGACCCATGAGGTGGCGCTGGCGGAATCTACCCGCCGGGCCAACGCCCGCTTCTTCGCCAGCGAGGCGGAGGTGCCCGCGGCAGCCTATACCATGGGTGTGGGTACGGTGATGGCGGCCCGCCGGGTGCTGATGCTGGTGACCGGCGCGGACAAGGCGGAGATCCTGCGCAGGGCCTTCTTCGGCCCGGTGACGCCGTGGGTGCCCGCCTCCATCCTGCAATTCCACCCCGATGTAACATTGATCTGTGACCGGGCCGCGTGGGAAGGCGCCGGTATGGAAAAGGAGGTCTGACGATGGAATATCTGGGTATTTCCTATGACATCAAGAACAAGCCCGCGCTGGACGAGGGCTTCATCCCCTTTGCTCCGTGGCGGGCGGCCTATCTGGCGGAGGCCCATCGCCCCGTCCGCATCGCCGTGGAGCGGCAGGACGGGCAGGTGTCGGTATTCGATACCCGCCTACGGAGCGTGGAATACCACGACGCCAACCTGCGGTTTCTGGAGCGCACCGTCAAGCTGCTGCTGTGGAGCGTAGGCGGCTGGCGGGTGTATATCAGCGGCTGCAACGAGCTGACGGAGGAACTGCGGAGTATCTACTGCCGGAGCGGCGCACGGGAATTCGACGTAGACTTCATGGAGACGGTGTTCGAGCGGCCCTTCCGGCTGGAGGCCATCGCCGAGGTGGATTTCCCGAAGGAGCGCAGCAGCGCCCGGAGGATCGGCGGCCATCTCAACGGCTGCCGCATTGGCTTCGACGCAGGCGGTTCCGACCGGAAGGTCTCCGCTGTTATTGACGGTGAGACGGTGTATTCCGAGGAGGTGGTCTGGCATCCCAAGACCCAGACCGACCCGGAGTATCACTATCAGGGCATTCTGGACGCTTTCCGCACGGCGGCGTCGAAAATGCCCCGTGTGGACGGCATCGGCGTGTCCTCCGCAGGTGTGTTCATCGGCAACGCCCCCATGGTGTCGTCGCTGTTTATCAAGGTGCCGCAGGACAAGCGCGGGCCCATTAAGACCATCTATGACCGTGCCACCGCTGCCATCGGCAATGTGCCCATCGTGGTGGCCAACGACGGCGACGTGACGGCGCTGGCCGGTGCCATGAGCCTTCATGATAACTGCGTCATGGGTCTTGCCATGGGCACCAGCGAGGCGGTGGGCTATGTGAACCGGGAGGGCAGTATTCTGGGCTGGTTCAACGAGCTGGCCTTTGCGCCGGTGGACCTGAACCCCCATGCGGAGCGTGACGAGTGGTCCGGCGATATCGGCGTGGGCTGCAAATACTTCTCTCAGGATGCGGTCATCAAGCTGGCACCCGCCGCCGGTATCGCGCTGGATGCCGCCTTGACTCCGGCGGAAAAGCTGAAGGCGGTGCAGCAGTTGGCGGAGAGCGGCGATGCGCGGGCGCTGGCCATATTCCGGGATATCGGCGTGTATCTGGGCCACACCCTGCCCCTGTACGCCTCTGTATATGACCTGAAAAACCTGCTGGTGCTGGGCCGCGTAGCCTCCGGCGTGGGCGGCGAGAGCATTGTCGCGGAGTGCCGCCGTGTGCTGGCGGAGGAATATCCGGTGCTGACGGTGTCCGTCACGCTGCCGGACGAGCAGTTCCGCCGTGTGGGCCAGTCCATGGCGGCGGCCAGTCTGCCGACGGTCAGTCTGCCGACGACTAGTCTGCCGGAGGTGTGATATGCGGTTTATCAACGGAAATATCTTTGTCAACGGCCGGTTCGTACCCGGCGGCTTCTCCGTGGCGCATGGCCGGTTCACCCATGTGCTGGCGGAAACGGCGGACGGGGAGAGCGTCGATCTTCACGGCGCGTATGTGATCCCCGGTCTGGTGGATGTCCACACCCACGGCAATTCCGGCGCGGACTTTTCCGACGGCGACTACGACGGCCTTGTGAAAATGGCCGCCTATCTGGCACAAAACGGCGTGACCTCCTTCGCCCCCGCCTCTATGACGCTGCCCTATGACGTGCTGGAAACGGCCTTCCGCACGGCGGTGCGGCTCCATAAAACGCAGCCGGAGGGTTGTGCACAGTTGATGGGTATTCAGATGGAGGGGCCTTTCTTCTCCGAGAAGAAGAAGGGCGCCCAGAACGCTGCCTATCTCCGATTGCCGGATTACGACGCCTTTGTCCGGCTCTATGACGCGGCGGAGGGCCTGCTGTGGATCGCGGACGTGGCCCCGGAGCTGCCCGGCGCGGTGGAATTTGCCCGCCGCGCGTCGGAGAAGTGCACCGTCTCCGTGGCCCATACCGACGCCAGCTATGAGGAGGCTGCCGCCGTCTTTGACGCGGGCGCTGCCCACCTGACGCACCTGTTCAATGCCATGCCCGGCATCCACCATCGGAATCCCGGTCCCATCGGCGCGGCCTCCGAGCGGGAGAGCGTCACCGCCGAGCTGATCTGCGACGGACACCATGTCCATCCCAGCGCCGTGCGGATGGCCTTCAAGCTGTTCCCCGGCCGCATCTGCCTGATCTCCGACGCCTTGCGCTGCTGCGGCATGCCGGACGGTCAGTACACGCTGGGCGGACAGGATGTGTTCCTCTCCGGCGGCGTGGCCCGTCTGGCGGACGGTACCATTGCCGGAAGCGCCGCCAACCTGTACGACTGCATGCGCAATGCTGTGGCCTTCGGCATCCCCTGTGAACAGGCCATTCTCTCCGCCACCGCCATCCCCGCCCGCGAGATCGGGCGGCAGGATGAGATCGGCGCCATCGCCGACGGCATGCACGCGGATTTCGTGGTGTGTGACGAAAAGCTCACCCGGCAGGCCGTCTATCTGGGCGGCAAGCCGCTGTGAATCCTGCGGGCCCTCTCCGGCCACGGCCGGAGAGGGCCCGCTTCTTCAAAAGACCACAAAACGCCGGATGGCAAGCCGGTTCGCGGCTGAAAAACGAATTAAATGGGACAAACGGTTGCGAAATGTTAAATTTGTGCTATAATAAACAAATACTCCCGGATCGGGTATTATTGAGAATTTGAGGTTTAACAGGAAATGAATACTGCTGAAAAGCTGAACATGACCATGCTGTGCGACTTTTATGAGCTGACCATGGGCAACGGATACTTCCGCAACGGTTATAAGGACCGCATCACGTATTTCGATGTGTTCTTCCGCAAGGTGCCCGATCAGGGTGGCTTCGCCATCGCAGCCGGTCTGGAGCAGCTGATCGACTACATTGAAAACCTGCATTTCAGCGAGGAGGACATCGCCTACCTCCGTGGCCGCAACCTGTTCTGCGAGGAATTTCTGGATTATCTGCGGAACTTCCGCTTCACCGGCGATATCTACGCCATCCCCGAGGGTACCCCTGTATTTCCCCGTGAGCCGCTGGTGGTGGTGCGTGCCCCGTCCATCGAAGCTCAGCTGATCGAGACCTTCACGCTGCTGACCATCAACCACCAGAGCCTGATTGCCACCAAGGCCAACCGCATCTGCCGCGCCGCCAACGGCCGCACGGTGCTGGAGTTCGGCTCCCGCCGGGCGCAGGGCGCGGACGCGGCCATCATCGGCGCCCGGGCGGCCTATATCGGCGGCTGCGCCGGTACGGCCTGCACCATCTCCGACCAGCTGTACGGCGTGCCCGCCGGCGGCACCATGGCCCATGCGTGGGTGCAGATGTTCGACACCGAGTACGAGGCCTTCAAGACCTATTGCGAGACGTATCCCACCAACGCCACGCTGCTGGTGGATACCTACAACACCCTGAAATCCGGCGTGCCCAACGCCATCCGCGCCTTCAACGAGGTGCTGCGGCCCATGGGCATCAGCAAGTGCGGCATCCGTCTGGACAGCGGCGATATGGCCTATCTCAGCCAGAAGGCCCGCAAGATGCTGGATGAGGCCGGCTGGCCGGAGTGCCAGATCAGCGTGTCCAACTCGCTGGACGAGCGGTTGATCCAGAACCTGTTTTTGCAGGGGGCCCAGATCGACATGTTCGGCGTGGGTGAGCGGATGATCACCGCCAAGAGCGAGCCGGTGTTCGGCGGCGTGTATAAGCTGACCGCCGTGGAGAACGAGAAGGGCGAGATCATCCCCAAAATCAAGTGCAGCGAAAACGTGGAGAAGATCACCATTCCCCACTTCAAGAAGGTATACCGTCTGTATAACAGAGACAATGGAAAGGCCATCGCCGATTACATGACCGTTCATGACGAGGTGGTGGACGAGAACGAGCCGCTGATGCTGTTTGATCCCTACGCCACATGGAAGACCAAGAACGTCTGCAATTTCGAGGCCCGCGAGCTGCTGGTGCCGGTGTTCCTGAACGGTAAGAAGGTCTATCAGTCTCCGGCGCTGAAGGACATCCAGACCTACTGCAAGCAGCAGGTGAATACCCTGTGGGACGAGATCAAGCGTTTCGACAACCCTCAGACCTACTATGTGGATCTCAGCCAGAAGCTGTGGGACATCCAGCAGGAGCTGCTGCGGAAGAACCGGAACTGAGCAAGTATCAATAAACTGTCTGTAGGGGCGACCTTTACGGTCGCCCGGAACGGCGTTTTGGTCGTGTAACCATGCGGGCGACCGCAAGGGTCGCCCCTACGCAATTTCTCCGTTATCCCAACCCTTTCCCGAAAGGAGCCGTATGAAGAAGCACCAGATACAACAGAAAACAGAACGCCGGATCGGCGCAGGCCTGCGGCTTGCGCTGGTGGCCATATTGCTGCTGGCGCAGATCGCGCTGGTGATCGGCCTGTCCAAGCTTTTGCAGCAGCGGATGGCTGTGGCCTATACCCTGCTGGAGGTCGTGGCGCTGTTCAGCGCCGTGCGGGTCTATACCCGTCCGGGCAGCAGCAGCTATAAGATCGGCTGGATATTGCTGATCCTGGCCGTCCCGGTGGCGGGCCTGATCCTCTACTGGCTGTGGAACGGCGAGAGCAGCGCCAAGCGTCTGTCGCTGAAAAAGGTGCCTGTTCCGGCGGAGAGCGCCGCCCAGACGGAGCGGTGTGCCGCCGCCATGGCGGCCCTGCGCCAGCGCGAGCCGGAGTGGAGCCGTCTGGCCTGCTATATGGATCGCCACGGCTTCCCGCTGTATGGCGGCACCGAGGCGTTGTATCTGGAGACGGGAGAGGTATATCTCAACGACCTGCTGGCCCATATGGAGCAGGCGAAGCGGTTCATCTTTCTGGAGTATTACATCGTGGCCCGGGGCGATATCTTTGACCGGATGCTGACCATCTTCCGCCGCAAGCGGCTGGAGGGCGTGGAGATCAGGTTCCTCTTTGACGATTTCGGCAGCATGATGCGCTTCGGCAGCGAGGAGCTGACGGCGCTGAAAGATATCGGCGTGGAGGTCATGATCTTCAATCCGGTGCATCAATATGTGAACCGGCTGTATTTCAATTACCGCGACCACCGGAAGATTGCCTGTATCGACGGCGAGGTGGCCTATACCGGCGGCGCCAATCTGGCGGACGAGTATGCCAATCTGATGGAGCGCTTCGGCTATTGGAAGGATTGCGGTGTGCGCCTGACCGGTGACGGCGCGTGGGGCCTGACCCGCGAGTTCATCCACCTGTGGGAGCGCATGGGCGGTACGCTGGACCACGACTATGACTTTTACCGGCCCCGGTCCAGCGGGGAAGGGAAGGGCTTCGTTCAGCCCTTTGTGGACGGCCCGGACAACAACCCCATCAACACCGCCGAGGATGCGTTCCTGCAGCTGATCGCCGGTGCGCGGGAGACGCTGACCATCACCACGCCGTATCTGGCCATCGACGAGCCCATGATGCGCGCGCTGTGTCTGGCGGCGGACAGCGGCGTGAAAACGCGGCTGCTGATGCCCGGCATCCCCGACCATAAGTTTGCCTATCTGGTGGCGGAGAGCTACTGGGGCGAGCTGATGCGCCACGGGGTGGAGATTTATACCTTCACTCCTGGTTTGCTTCACGGCAAGACGGTGCTGGCCGACGGCGAGATGGCCTTTGTCGGCTCCGTGAATATGGATTACCGCAGCTTTCAGCTGCATTTCGAGTGCGGCACACTGCTGTACGGCACCGAGCTATCACAGCCCTTGGCGGAGGATATGGCCCGCATCATGGCTGAGGGCCAGCGTATGACCATGGCCCGCTGGAAGGGTCGTCCGTGGTATCATAAGGCGTTGGGTACGCTGCTGCGGCTGTTTGCCATGTGGATGTAAGCGAGGTGGAGTTATGAAAATACTGGAACCGAAATACCGCAAGCTGATGCGGGCGCTGGCCATTCCCGCCGCGCTGATCTTTGTGCTGGCCATCGTCGCCATGACCACCGGTGCCATGTCCCTGTCTTACAGCGGCGTGGCCGCCGATGACGCGGGGCGGCTGTATCTGGGCCGGGGCGGCAGGATCGAGGTATATGAGGCCGGCCGGAATGTGGCGGCCATAAAGCCCGATGTGAACAAAAGCTTCCTATTCACCCTGCGGGACGGGCAGCTGGTGCTGTCCACCGGCAAGGTGGTGACCACGCTGGACCTGCAGGGGAACGTCATTGACAGTAAGACCGACGAGGGAAAAGCGGTCTATCAACAGCTGAAGTCCCAGCGCCACAGCTTCACCGCCGCCGATGGCACGGTGTATACCCTGCGACATGAAATGCTGGCGGCGCAGCTGGTCACCGACGACGGTACAGTGCTGTACAGCGAGCCGGGCTGGGCCAATGCTCTCAAGCCGCTGCTGGCGTTGGCGGGTCTGTATGTGATCTTTGCCGCCGGGTATATCGCGCTGGACCGCTTCGCCGCGCTGGAGGCCTCCGGCGCTCTGGAGCAGGTGTAAAAAAGTGGTAAATTTTCCTGCCGACGCATCTTGACAAAATCCGACCGTTATGCTATGATTACCCTACAATACAAGGGGTGCTGGTGCAAGCCGGCTGAGATACAGCGTATCGCCGCTGTGATCCCTCGAACCTGATCCGGATAATGCCGGCGTAGGAATGTGGTCATAGTGAATGGTTTCTTTCACCGCATTGCATCGCCGCAATGCGGTGTTTCTTTAAAAAGCCGCCTCCGGACAGAGTATGTTTTCTTAGGAGGTTACAACAATGAATCACATGAAGCTTCGTGCCCTGTGCGAGGGCGCGATCATGGTGGCGGCCGGTACGGCCCTCAGCTTTATCAAGCTGTTTGAGCTGCCTCAGGGCGGCAGCATCGGCATCGGCATGCTGCCCCTGCTGTTCTACTGTGTGCGCTGGGGCTGGAAGGAAGGTCTGCTGGCTTCTTTTGCCTACGGCCTTTTGCAGCTGATCTTTGACGGTGCCTATGCCTGGGGCTGGACCAGCATGCTGCTGGACTACATTCTGGCCTATGGTGTGCTGGGCTTTGCGGGTCTCTTTGCCCACAAGAAGAGCGGTATTTTCACCGGTACGGTGGTGGGCTGCGTGCTGCGCTTCATCGTCCACTTCATCAGCGGTATTACCATTTACCGCATCTATGAGCCGACCGTGCTCTTCAACACCACTTGGCTGAATCCCTATCTGTACTCTGCCGCCTACAACGGCAGCTATGTGGGTATCGACATGGTCATCTGCCTTGTGATCTTCGCGGTGCTGTATAAGCCTCTGAAGAAGTACTTCATGGGCGAGGATCTGCTGGCCGCCAAATAATCAAGTTTTCTTCTGCTTTCTGCTTTGCGTTTTGATAATGTGCTCTCAACATATTGTCAGCCGGAAAACCCCGCCGTATGGCGGGGTTTTCCGGCTGTTATGGGAAAAAAGGAGCCCTCCGGCTTGACCGGAAGGCTCCTTGCTGATGCTTTTTCAACTGCGTCCGCGGATCTCATGCCTGCACTTGGGGCAGGTAATGACGATCTTGCCCTTGCCCACCGGCACGCGGCACACGGTCTTGCAGTTGGGACAGGTGAAGTATTTGTGCTCCTTGTCCATCCGCTGCTGCTTGCCGCTGCTGAACTTCCGCTTGAGAGGCCACCAGACCTTTTGCAGAAAGACGGCGTTCTCCGCCCGACGCTTTTCCAGATTCCGGGAGAACACCCGGAACAATGCCCACAGCACCATCACCGTGGTAACGGCACCGATGATGCTGGACAGCAGGGGGATCTTTTTCGTCAGCATGCTGATGATATCCAGCAAAATGGCCGTCCAGATGATGCACAGGCCCAGCTGGTCAGCGCCGTTGCGGCCATACATGAACCGGCTCAGCCCGTTGCGCAGACGTTGGAAGAAACTCATAACTCCGCCTCGATTTCCTAGAGAGTATACGATCACGATGAATTATTTTACCGGAAAATGCGGGAAAGGTAAAGGCCACATCGGAAAAATTAACAAATTGGTCAAATCTTTATTCATATTGACGGATTGCACGGGAACTCTTTGTTGCAATCCAACGGGGAAATTGGTATAATAAATCAGTTAAAAGCACAATGGAGGCCGGCAGGATGTGATCCCACCGGCCCCCTATCTGAAAAGCGGCCCCTCAGCGCCGCACAGGACGAAAGCGCGCCGCGCGGGAGAGCGCCGGCGCTGCGCCGCTTACTATATCATATGCCGCATCGCCGGAACCGGTGCGGTGAAAGGAGCGCCACCATGATTAAGATCGCACCCTCTATTCTGTCGGCGGATTTCGCCAACCTCCAGCGTGATATCGAACGGATCAGTACCGCCGATTACGTCCATGTGGACGTGATGGACGGCCTGTTCGTGCCCAATATCTCCATCGGCATCCCCGTGGTGAAGTCCATCCGTCCCACCACCACGCTGCCGCTGGACGTTCACCTGATGATCGACCGGCCAGTGCGATATGTGGAGCAGTTCTGTGACGCTGGCGGCGATATCGTCACCTGCCATGTGGAGGCGGACACCGAGGAGAACATCCACGAGGCTCTGCGCCGCATCCATGCCAAGGGTAAGGAGGCCGGCGTGGTGGTGAAGCCCAAGACCCCTGCCAGCGCCGTGCTGCCCTTCATCAACGAGTGCGACATCATTCTGGTGATGACGGTGGAGCCGGGCTTCGGCGGCCAGAAGTTCATGGCCGACATGATGCCCAAGGTGCAGACCATCCGGGGTTATATCGACGCCATGAACCCCGCGTGCGAGCTGGAGGTGGACGGCGGCGTGGACGCCGCTACCTGCCATCAGTGCATCCATGCCGGGGCCAACGTGCTGGTGGCCGGCAGCGCCGTGTATAAGGCGGAGGATATCCCCCAGCGTATCAAAGAACTGAGAGGTTAAGACCCATGGAATACTTTCCCGCGCCCCTTGAAAAGCTGGTGGAGCAGTTTGCCCGCCTGCCGGGCATCGGTGGCAAATCCGCCCAGCGTCTGGCCTTCCATGTGCTGAACCTGCCCATGGAGGAGGCGGAGGCCTTTGCCCACGCCATCGTGGACGCCAAGCGCAGCGTGACGCTGTGCCCCGTGTGCCGCAACCTGACGGCGGGCGGCCTTTGTCCTATCTGCGCCGATCCCCGCCGGGAAGAGACGGTCATCTGCGTGGTGGCCGATCCCCGCGACGTGCTGGCCATCGAGCGGAGCCGGGAGTTCAATGGCCGCTACCATGTGCTCCACGGCGTGCTGTCCCCCATGAATCATGTGGGACCGGACGATCTGCAAATCAAGTCTCTGCTGGATCGCGTGGCCGGGGGCGGTATTCAGGAGGTCATTATGGCCACCAACCCCGACACCGAGGGCGAGGCCACGGCCCTGTACATCGCCCGGCTTCTGAAGCCCTTCGGCGTGAAGGTCACCCGCCTTGCCTACGGCATCCCCGTGGGCGGCCATCTGGAATTTGCCGATGACGCCACGCTGATGCGGGCGCTGGAAGGGCGGCGTGAGCTATGAAGAAGCTGACCTGCCTGCTGCTGGCCTGCCTGACGGCGCTTTCGCTGACGGCCTGTGGTACGCCCAAGACCGAGACACTGGATATCTTTGCCATGGACACCTACATGTCCCTTGTGGCAGTAGGCGACGGCGCGTTTGATGTGCTGCAGCAGACTGCCAACGAGATCAACACGCTGGAGCAGCGGCTCAGCCGCACCATCGACACCAGCGACGTGGCCCGACTGAACGCCGGCGGCACCGCTGTGCTCAGCGGCGACACGGCAGCGCTGCTGAAGTCGGCGCTGCAATACAGCGCCGAGACGAACGGCGCTTTTGATGTGACCATCGCGCCGCTGGTACAGCTGTGGGGCATCACCACCGACAGTCCCCGCGTTCCCTTGCAGGAGGAGATCGACGCGCTGCTGCCGCTGGTGGGCAGCGAACATGTCCGGCTGGACGGCGATACCGCCGCGCTGGACGAGGGCTGTGCCATCGATCTGGGCGGCATCGCCAAGGGCTACGCCTCCGACAAGGCGGCGGAGCTGTTTGCCGGAAGCAACATTTCCGGCGGCTTTGTGAGCCTTGGCGGCAACGTGTATGTTCACGGTACCACTGCCGAGGGAAAGCCGTGGAACGTGGCCATTCAGGACCCGCAGCGTACTGACGGCTTTGCCTGCACGCTGCATCTGTCGGATGCCTTTGTGGTGACCTCCGGCGGCTATCAGCGCTACTTCACCGGGCCGGACGGTACGGTGTATCAGCATATCATTGACCCCGCCACCGGCTGGCCTGTCCGGAGCGACCTGATAAGCGTCTCCATCGTGACCCGCCGTGCTGACGGCGGCACCGGCACCATGGCCGATGCCTATTCCACCGCCCTGTACGTCATGGGCGAGGCCGCCGCCGTGGACTTCTGGCGGCAGCAGGGCACCTTTGACATGGTGCTGGTGACGGCGGACGGACGGGTGCTGTATACCGCCGGTCTGGCGGACTGCTTCGATCAAACGGAGGGAAGCGGCTATGACTACCAACTCCTCGCGGCCTGAGCTGAAATTCAACCGCTATGACGCCATGATAGCGGCTGTGGTGGCGCTGCTGGCGGTGGCCGTGGCGCTGTGGTTCTACCTGCCCAAGACGCAGGCCGGACGGCTCACCGCCGTTATCACCCAGCACGGGCAGGAGATGCGCCGCGTAGAGCTGACGCCCGGCCTTGACAAGGATCTGACGGTGGAGCTGGACGACGGCACATATCACCTGACGGTGCGGATCGGCGGAGACGGCGTATACGTTTCCGACAGCAATTGTCCTACGCAGGACTGCGTCCACACCGGCACGATCCGCCGCGCGGGACAGTCCATCGTCTGTCTGCCTGCGCAGGTGGTCATCCATCTGGAGGGTGCGGCTTCCGCGGACGCGCCGGACGTGATCGTGGGGTGACGGCTATGAAATGGACGACGAAAAATCTCGCCCTGTGCGCCGTGCTGACGGCGTTGGCGCTGGGCCTGAGCACGCTGGAGAATCTGTTTCCCGTGTCGCTGGTGGTGCCGCTGCCGGGCGTAAAGCTGGGCCTTGCCAACATCGTCACGGTGTTCGCGTTGTATGAGCTGGGGGCGGTTCCGGCGCTGGTGATCCTGCTGGCCCGGTGCGGTCTGGGCAGCCTGTTTGCCGGGAATGTGTCGGCGCTGCTGTTCTCCCTGCTGGGCGGCCTTACCGCCATGCTGGTGATGATCGGCCTGAAGCGCTGCCGCCGTCTCAGCATTTACGGCGTGTCCGTCGGCGGCGCGGCGGCCCACAACGTGGGCCAGATGGCGGCGGCGGTCATTACGCTGGGCAATACCATGGTGCTGGGCTATCTGCCGTTTCTGCTGGCGATCTCGCTGGCGACGGGAACGCTGACAGGTTTCGTCTCGGCGCTTCTCTTCCGAGCCATGGCCCATGTAAAACTCTCCCATTAAGGAGGAAGCCATAATGGATCAAAAGGATAAAATTATTTTGCAGCAGCTGGATGTGATCCGCTCCATGACGGAGAACGGCATCAAGCGGATGAACAGCGACTTCTGGGGCGCACCCGCCGCACCGCAGGTTCCTGCCGCGCCCAAAGCGCCCTCCGGCGGCGGAGAGAGCGACAAGAAGGCCGCCGTATCCACCGGCCAGAAGGAGGCAGAGCCCAAGGAGGAGCTGCCGCCGCCGGAGAAGATGGAGGATCTTCTGGCGGAGCTGGACAGCTACATCGGCCTTGACGTGGTGAAGGACGAGGTGCGCAGCCTCATCAACATGGTGCAGGTCTATAAGCTGCGCCGTGAGCATGACCTGCCCACCGCCGATATGTCCCTCCACATGGTGTTCACCGGCAACCCCGGTACCGGCAAGACCATGATGGCCCGTATGATGGCCCGTATCTATCGCTCGCTGGGCATCCTCAGCAAGGGTCAGCTGGTAGAGGTGGACCGCAGCGGTCTGGTGGCGGGCTATGTGGGCCAGACGGCCATCAAGACCCAGAAGGCCATAGAGAAGGCCATGGGCGGCGTGCTGTTCATCGACGAGGCCTACGCCCTCAACGGCAAGTCGGAGAACGACTTCGGTCAGGAGGCTATTGACACAGTGCTGAAGGCCATGGAGGATCACCGGGACGATCTGGTGGTGATCGTGGCGGGCTATACCGACCTGATGGAGAAGTTTATCCATTCCAACCCCGGTCTTGAGAGCCGCTTCAACCGTTTCCTGCTGTTCCCCGATTATACGGTGGACGAGATGATGGCCATTTTCAAAATGCGCTGCGGCAAGGGCTATGTGCTGACGGAGGAGGCCGAGCCGCTGGTGCGGGACTACATCGCCGAGGAGAGCGCCGCCGGAGACAGCTTCGGCAACGCCCGCGGCGTGCGGAATATCTTCGAGCATATTCTGGTGGCCCAGAACAACCGTCTTGCCAAGATGGAGAACGTCACACGGGACGACCTGATGGCCCTGACGGCGGAGGACGTGCTTCACACAAGAGGCAAGATCGACGAATAAAAGAAAGCAGTTGATGGAGCGTTCCATCAACTGCTTTTTCTTATGTCCGCTCAAAGGCCACACGGGGCGTGCCGTCCGCCACATGGATAACGCCGCAGTAGGTGAAGCCCTCCCGCAGGATGCAGCGCCGCATCACCTGATTGTCGGCGTGGGTGTCCACCCGCAGGTGGGATATCCGCCGGGCTGCCCACTCCATGCACTCGTGCAGCACACCCCGGTGGGTACCGTCGCTGCCGATGCGGTGGATGGTGCCGTAGGGGGTGTCGGTATCCTGCCACGCGCCGTCAATCACGGCGTAGGTGGGATCGTCGCCCACCACCAGCGCAAAGGCACAGTAGACGCCGCCGGAATCCTCCATCACATACAGGTCGCCGTTGGCGATATCCTGCCGCAGCAGCGGCTCCGAGGGGTAGCCGTTGACCCACTGCACCATATTGCCGTTTTGCCGCATGAAGTGGCGGGCGATGTCGTAGATCTCCAGAATACGGGGCAGGTCGGTTTGCGTTGCGTGTCGTATCATAGACTCAGTTCTTCAGGCTCTGCAGCGGGGCGGGGATGCGGCCGCCCCGGGCGATGAAGTCGGCGCTGGACTCGGTGTGTACCGGCATCAGCGGGGCGCTGCCCAGCAATCCACCCATTTCCACCACGTCGCCCACGGTCTTGCCCTCCACGGGAATGATGCGGACGGCGGTGGTCTTGCTGTTGACCATGCCCACCGCCGCTTCGTCGGCGATGATGGCGGAGATGGTCTCGGCGCTGGTGTCGCCGGGGACGGCGATCATGTCAAGGCCCACGGAGCATACGCAGGTCATGGCCTCCAGCTTGTCGATGGTCAGGGTGCCCTGCTGGGCGGCGGCGATCATGCCCTCATCCTCCGACACGGGGATAAATGCGCCGGACAGGCCGCCTACATGGCTGCTGGCCATGACGCCGCCCTTTTTCACCGCGTCGTTCAGCAGCGCCAGCGCGGCGGTGGTGCCGTGGGTGCCGCAGACGGCAAGGCCCATCTCCTCCAGAATACGGGCCACACTGTCGCCAATGGCAGGGGTGGGGGCCAGAGACAGGTCCACGATGCCGAAGGGGGTGTTCAGACGGCGGGATGCCTCGGTGGCCACCATCTGACCCATGCGGGTGATCTGGAAGGCGGTCTTTTTGATGGTTTCCGCCACCACGTCAAAGGGTTCGCCCTTGCACTTCTGCAGGGCGTGGTACACCACGCCGGGGCCGGAGACGCCCACGTTGATGACGCTGTCGGCCTCGCCCACGCCGTGGAACGCGCCGGCCATGAAGGGATTGTCCTCCACGGCGTTGCAGAACACCACCAGCTTGGCGCAGCCCAAGCCGTCCTTATCCTTGGTCAGGTGGGCGGTCTCCTTGATGATGCGGCCCATGCGGGCCACCGCGTCCATGTTGATGCCCGCCTTGGTGCTGCCCACGTTGACGCTGGAGCACACAAGGTCGGTCTGGGCCAGCGCCTGAGGGATGGAGCGCAGCAGCAGCTCGTCGCCCTTGCTGAAGCCCTTCTGCACCAGGGCGGAATAGCCGCCCAGAAAGTCCACGCCGCAGGTCTTGCCCGCCCGGTCAAGGGTCAGGGCGAAGGGAACGTAGTCCTCTGTGTCGCAGCTGCCCGCCACCAGCGCCATGGGGGTGACGGAGATGCGCTTGTTGACGATGGGGATGCCGAATTCACTTTCGATGTCCCGGCCCGTCTGCACCAGCTTTTCCGCCCGGCGGCAGATCTTGTCGTAAATTTTGTCGCAGCAGCGCTTGGGATCTTCACTGACGCAGTCCAGCAGGGAGATGCCCATGGTGATGGTGCGGATGTCCAGATGCTGCTTGTCGATCATGTCGATGGTGTCAAAAATGTTTTGCAGATTCAGCATGGTTCCGCCTCCGCTTACAGCTTGTGCATGGCGTCGAAGATGTCCTCCCGCTGGATGCGGATGGACAGGCCCCGGCCCTCGCCATATTTCTTCAGGGCGGCGCGCAGCTTGTCAAAGGGCTCCTGACACAATGCCAGATCCACCACCATCATCATGGTGAAATAGCCCTCCATGATGGTCTGGCTGATGTCCAGCACGTTGATCTGGCTGTCCGCCAGCGTGTTGCACACACCGGCGATGATGCCCACCTGATCCTTGCCTACCACGGTCACGATTGCTTTCATATTGATATCACTCCTTTGGTGTAAGTTGCGTAAAAAATGTTTCGCGCTCCGGCGCGAGTTACTTTTGCCCTTGGCGGCAAAAGTAACCAAAAACGCCATTTAAACCTGCGGTTTAAAAATCCGCACGCGCTGTTCCTGTTACGAATTTGCGGCCCTATACCGCACGTTTGCGGGGCATGGTTGTTTTCGTTGCGCGTGACGTATCGACTATCCTTCTTGCGCCGCTGCCGCTGATGCACGTGACGGTAGAAGCAACAGCGTTGTACGTCGGGGCATTAAGAAAACATGCCGGTGGCATGTTTTTAGCCCCGATCTCGGCGGCTATGCCGCCGTAGCATCCATCTTGTCTTTGAAAGTCCCACCTTATGCCGCCCCCTACGCAATGGTAAAAAGACCTTTTGCCAGTTGTTATTCCAGCTCATCCAGCGTCAGCTTGAAGGACGGCAGGAAGTGCTCCAGAAAATAGTCCACCTCCGGCAGCTCCATGTCGTCCAGCGCATAGCGGGTCTGCTCCTCCGCCTGACGGAACTCGTTGTTGCCTGCTTTCAGCTCATCTAAGCACTTGATGTAGGCGCTGAGCTTGTCGGCGGCCTTCACCAGCTGCTGGATCTCCGGCGCGGCGGGGGACAGGGCAGCGCTGTAGGTGGGCCGCAGTTCGTCAGGCAGCATGCCCAGCAGCTTATCCTCCGCCACACGCTCCACCTGACGGTAGGCCTCCCGGATAGCGGGATTATAGTACTTGATGGGGGTGGGCATGTCGCCGGTGAGAATCTCCCCGGCGTCATGGTACAATGCCGCCACGGCCACCTGCCCCTCGTCGATGTGGCCGTCGAAGAACTGGTTGCGGATCACCGCCAGCGCGTGGGCCAGCACGGCGGTCATATGACTGTGCTCCTGAATGTTTTCGGTATAGCTGTTGCGCATCAGCGCCCAGCGGTTGATGAACCGCATCCGGCTGATGTAGGCGAAGAAGTGGTGATGGTTCTCCTTCATACCAGTTCCCCCAATAATGTCTCTCCATTGCATGCGGTAATGGTCACCTCCCGAACCTGATTGTGAAGCTCGCTGCCCTGCACCGCCACCGCCATATAGTTGGGGGCGTGGCCGGTGTAGAGGCCGTCCTTTTCCTGCTCGAACAAAACCGGATACGTTTTGCCGATGCAGCCCGCCAGATAGGTCTGGTGCATCCGGTGGGCCACCTGAGCCGCCCGTGCGGCCCGCTCCTCCTTCACTGCCGCCGTCAGCTGGGGCATGGCCGCCGCTTTCGTGCCGGGACGGATGGAGTAGGGGAAGATGTGCATGGCGGCAAAGCCGCACTTTTCGATGAATGCCAGCGTCTGGGTGAATTCCTCCTCCGTTTCGCCGGGGAAGCCGGTGATGAGGTCGGTGGTGACGGCGGGGCGGTCGAAATACCGGTTCAGCAGCTGCACCGATTCATAGAACCGGGCAGTGTCGTATTTGCGGTTCATGCGCTGCAAGGTGGCGTCGCAGCCGGATTGCAGCGACAGATGGAAGTGGGGACAGAGGTTGGGGAGCTTCGCCGCCCGGCGGCAGAAGTCCTCGGTGATGGTGCGGGGCTCCAGACTGCCCAGCCGTATGCGCATGTGGCCTGCTGCCGTGCTGACGGCTTCCAGCAGGTCGATGAGACCGGTGCCGTTTTTCAGGTCGTGGCCCCAGCTGGAAATCTCGATGCCCGTCAGCACCAGCTCACGGTAGCCCTCGGCGCGGAGCTGGGCGGTCTGCTCCACCGCCGTCTCCAACGGCAGCGACCGTACCGGCCCGCGGGCGTAGGGGATGATGCAGTAGGTGCAGAAGTTGACGCAGCCGTCCTCCACCTTCAGCATGGCGCGGGTGCGCTCGGCCATGCCACCGGCGGGCAGCACCTCAAACTGGCGGCGGCGCAGGGCGTCGTCCAGCAGGGTCACCGGTTCCTTCTCGTGAGCGGCCTGCTCCAGAAGATCGAGAAACGCCATCCGGTCGCCGGTACCGGCGATCAGATCCAGCGCCAGCCCCGCCGCCTCGTCGGGATGGGTCTGGACATAGCAGCCGCAGGCGGCCACCACGGCGTTTTTGTTGAGCTTGCGGCAGCGGCGGATCATCTGACGGGACTTTTTGTCGCTGACGGCGGTGACGGAGCAGGTATTGACGATGTAGGCATCCGCCGTTTCCTCAAAGGGCACCAGCGTATGGCCCCGGCGGACAAGCTCCTGCTCCATGGCCTGAGTCTCATATTGGTTCACCTTGCAGCCAAGGGTGTAAATCGCAACGCGCATCTTGCACTTTCCTTTTTGATACAGTATAATTAAAAATTACGGACACTCACTATAAGAAAACAGTCCCTAAAATAATACCCCATTATACTTGATTCTGCCGGGTATGACAAGACCCGCCAGACGAAAAATAGAGAGGAAACCGTTATGATTTATCTGGATCACGCCGCCACCACTCCTGTGCCCAAGGCTGTTGCCGATGAAATGTACCGCGTGCTGACGCAGCAGTTCGGCAATCCCTCCTCCCAGTATCCCATGGGACAGGAGGCCAAGAGGATGGTGGAGGGCTATCGGGCCGCTATCGCCGGTGCGGTGGGCTGCCAGCCGAAAGAACTGCACTTTACCTCCTGCGGCACCGAGAGCGACAACTGGGCCATTCAGGCCGCCCTGTGGCAGAATCGCCATACGGGTAAGCATATCATCACCACCACCGTGGAGCACAGCGCCGTGCTGGAGACCTGCCGCGCGCTGGAGCAGCAGGGGTATGAGGTGACGTATCTCAAGCCCGACAAGACCGGCCACATCACCGCACAGCAGGTGGCGGACGCCCTGCGGGAGGATACGGCGGTGGTCAGCGTGATGCTGGTGAACAATGAGACCGGCTGCGTGTTCCCTGTGGCGGAGCTCGCGCAGCTTCTGAAGGAGCGCCATAGCCGCGCCCTGCTGCATACCGACGCGGTGCAGGGCTTCATGAAGGTGCCCTGCGATCCCAAGGCGCTGGGGGTGGACATGATGAGCCTTTCCGCCCACAAGATCGGCGGCCCCAAGGGTATCGGCGCACTGTATGTGGGCCCCAATGTCCGCAACATTCGCCCGCTTTTGCACGGCGGCGGACAGGAGGAGGGCACCCGCTCCGGCACCGAGGCCACCGCCCAGATCGCGGGCTTCGCCAAAGCGGTGGAGCTGCGGGCCGAGGGTCTGGCGGACAAACTGGCCCATATGGCGGAGGTGAAGGCCTACTGCCGCGAGAAGCTGCTGTCCATTGACGGCGTGGTGGCCGTGGGTCAGGGCGAAGCGCCCCATATCCTGATGGTGTCGCTGGTGGGATATCCCAGCGCCAACGTGGTCACCGATCTGGGTAGTCAGGGCATCTGCCTGTCGGCGGGCAGCGCCTGCCACCGGGGCAAGCTGAGCCATGTGGTGACGGCGCTGGGGCTGGACAAGCGCACGGCCAACGGCGTGCTGCGTGTCAGCTTCGGCCCGGAGACCACCTTTGCCGATATCGACGCGCTGTACGCGGCGCTTTTGCAGCACAAAAACACACGTTTTCCCATGATATGAGGTAAAAAATGATCCAAGAACTGAAACGTCCCCGTTCCTTTTATGAGCGGCTATTCCGCCTGACGGCGCCTATCGCGCTGCAAAATCTCATCACCTTTTCGCTGGGGCTTATCGACACCTTTATGGTCAGCCGCCTGAGCAACGAGGCCATGGCCGCTGTCACCACCGCCAATGTGCCGGTGTTCCTGCTGATCTCCATTGTGTTCGGCGTCCAGTCCGGCGTGGGCATCCTCATCAGCCAGTACTGGGGCAAAAAGGACATGGAGAACATCAGCCGGGCCATGGGTGTGGCCGCCTATCTGGGCGTGGGCATCGCGCTGGTGCTGGGCGTGGCCTTCTACCTGTGGCCGGTGGCGATCATGGATCTCCTCAGCAATAACCACGAGCTGTCGGTGCTGGGCGCGCCGTATCTGCGGGTCATCGGCTTTTCCTATGTGTTCAACATGCTGTCGTCCATCTATGTCAGCGCTCAGCGCAGCGTGGAGAATTCCGCCTTCGGCATGAAGCTGTTCGGCATGTCCACGGTGATCAACACCGGCATGAACTATCTGCTGATCTTCGGCAAGTGCGGCTTCCCCATGCTGGGGGTGGAGGGCGCGGCCATCGCCACGCTGCTTTCCCGTGTGGCGGAATTTGCGGTGTGCCTTTTCTGCGCCCTGCGCAGCAAGACCATGCCCCTGCACCTGAAAGCCCTTTTCCGCCCCGGCTGGGAGATGTTCCGCCGGTTCGTGAAATATTCCTCCCCCGTGCTTTGCAATGAGCTATTGTGGGGATTCGGCAACAGTATGCTGACGGTGGTTCTGGGCTATACGGCCAACTCCGTGGAGTATCTGGCGGCCTATGCCGTCATGGGCAACCTGAACCGGCTGTCTCTGGTGGTGTGCTTCGGCCTTGGCGCTGCTGCCGCCGTCATGGTGGGCAAGGCTATCGGCGAGGGACAGAGCCACAAGGAGGTGCTGGCGCTGAGCCATACCCTGCTGTGGGTCACCATTCTGGTGGGCGTGGTGCTGGCGGTGCTGGCGCTGGCGCTGGTGCCGCTGCTGTTCCAGCCGGTGGTCTTCCCGCTGTTCGAGCTGTACGGCGAGACGGCCCGTATCGCCACCGCACTGGCGGTCACCGGCTTTGCGTCCATTCCGCTGCATGCCTACTCCATTTCGGCGGTGGTGGGCGTGCTGCGGGCCGGAGGCGACGTATTCTGCTCCGCTGTGCTGGATATCGCGCCCCAATGGCTGGCGGCCCTGCCGCTGACGGCGCTGTTCGCGCTGGTGCTGCATGGCTCCTGCTGGTGGGTGGCTGCCGCCATTCAGGCGGAATCCCTCATTAAGGTGCCGCTGTGTGCCATCCGCATCCGGAAGGGGAAGTGGATCCACGATGTGACGCTGCCGGAGGGTGAGAAGCGATGAACAGTCTCTTTCGCTGCACCGTGTGCGGTGCATCCCTTGCGCGGGAGGAAAAAACCTATCGCTGTCCCAACGGCCACTGCTTTGACATCGCCAAGGAGGGCTATACCTATCTGCTGCCGGTGAACCAGCGGCACTCCAAGTCTCCCGGCGACGACAAGGCCATGACCGCCGCCCGCAGCGCCTTTCTCAACAAGGGCTACTATGATTTCCTGCGGGATGCCCTGTGCGACATTGCCCTGACCTATACCCGCCATGCTCCGGCGGTGCTGGATGTGGGCTGCGGCGAGGGCTACTATACCGCCGCTATCTGGAACATCCTCTCCCATGCCGGAAAGGAGCCCCGCATGACGGGCATCGATATTTCCAAGGACATGGCCCGGCGGGCGGCAAAGAAGGTGCGGCAGGCGGAGATTGCCGTGGCCAGCGCCTATCATCTGCCGCTGGCGGACGGGACTGTTGATCTGCTGCTGGACTGCTTTTCGCCGCTGGCCGTCGACGAGTTCCGGAGGGTGCTGAGACCCGGCGGGCATTTCCTGTATGTGGTTCCGGCGGCGGAGCACCTGTGGGAGATGAAGCAGGTGCTATATGACCGGCCCTATCGCAACGAGACCGGCGAGACGCCCTATGAGGGCTTTCGGTATGTGACCATCGCCCGTGTGCGGGATCAGATCACCCTGCCCTGTCAGGAGGACATTCAGGCGCTGTTCGGCATGACGCCCTACTGCTGGAAAACGCCCCGGGCGGGGAAGGAACGGCTGGCGGCGCTGGATCACTTGACCACCACGGCGGCGTTCGACATCCACATTTTTGAGCGCGTGTGAAAGGAGAACATTTCATGAAATGCTGCGTCCTGTTTGCTTCTCCCAGAGGAGGCCAGAGCAATACCCGCGCCCTGATGACGCCGTTTCTGGACGAATGGCAGGCGGCGGGCAACACCTTCGTGGTGTATTCCCTCTATGACGAGGCCATCTCGCCCTGCATGGCCTGCCGGGGCTGCCAGTGGGACTGGGACGGCCCCAACTGCGTCATTGACGACGATATGACCGCTATTTATGAGGAAATTCTCGACTGCGACCTGCTGCTGTTGGCCAGCCCCATCTACCTTTGGAGCTGCACCGCGCCTATGAAGGCGGCGCTGGACCGCTGCATCTACGCTCTTTGCAAGTACTACGGCGATGAAAAAGGCCCATCCCTGTGGGAAGGAAAGGCTGTGGCGGCCATCACCACCTGCGGCTATCGGGTGGAGAAGGGCGCCGACTTGTGGGAAGAGGCCCTGCGCCGCACCTGTAAGCATGCCCATCTCCGGTGGCTGGGTCTGTACGGCGAGCGGCATCTGGGCTACAAGACCACATTCATGGATGAGGAGAAAGCGGCCCATGCCCGTGAGTTTGCCCAGCGAGTTATGTGGAACATGATGAAAGCGGAGAAATGAGATGGAGACCATGACCAGACAGAGAAGAAAGAGAGGAAGCCTGCTTCCGGTCATATTGGCCGTTGTGCTGGCGGCGGTGATCGCGGCGGCATTGCTGGTGATCCGTTCGCTGCGGCCCGCGGCACAGCGGGAGGAGCCGGACCCTCACGCCGGAGAGATCTATGTCAACGATGGCGCCAACATGGTGTGGCTGACGCCCCATGAGAATTTTGCTGTCAGTCCGCTGCGGCGCTGGCAGTTCGTGACGCTGAACGGCAAGCCCCACTATCTGGGCAGCGATTTTACCACCCGCCGGGGCATCGACCTGTCGGTGTTTCAGGGCGACGTGGATTGGGATAAGGCTGCGGCGGACGGCGTGGAATTTGCCATCATCCGCCTTGGCTACCGGGGCTACGGCAAGGGCGCTTTGCAGCCGGACGAGCTGTTTACCAGCCATCTGGACGGCGCACACGCCGCCGGTATCGACACCGGCGCATACTTCTTCTCGCAGGCCCTGACGGCGGAGGAGGGCAGGGAGGAGGCCCAATATGTGCTGGAGCAGCTGGACGGGCGCAGAATGGAAATGCCCATCTACTTCGATTGGGAGCCGATCGCGGTGGAGGATTCCCGCACCAACGGCTATGACTACGCCCATCTGACCGACAGCGCCGTGGCCTTCTGTCAGACCATCGAGGCGGCGGGCTACCGGGCCGGTGTTTACATCAACCGCCAGCAGGGGTACTATCACTACGACCTGAGACGCTTGGCGGACTATTCCCTCTGGGTGGCGGATTACAACAGCTATCCCGACTTTTATTACCGCTTCGATATGTGGCAGTATACCGCCAGCGGTCAGCTGGACGGCATCGACATTCAGGTGGATATGAACCTGATGTTTGTCCCGAAGGGTGAATGAAAAAGGACTCCGTGCGCCGCGGCGCACGGAGTCCTTTTTATCAGGGGAGACGGGAAAAGGTCAAGTGTCATTTTCAGGGGCGTCCTTGGTGCAGTGCTTTTTCCACAGGCGCAGGAGAGGATGGTAAAAGGCCGCGCCCAGACCGCCTGCCGCTAGCAGTACCAGAAATACCGTGTTCAGCACCGACAGCAGCGTGTAATGCTGTATCATCGGGGCCATAAAGCCGCCGGGAAAGCCGCTGTCGTTTCCTATAAAGCTCCATGCGTCGGAACCGAAGCTGAAGAACATAGAGGCGGCCATCGCGGCCCAGATGAACCGTATCGCCACAAGTCCCACCGCGCCGACAATGGCGGCGGCCAGCAGATACTTGCGGGGCTTCGGCCATGCGATGGCCGGTACATGGCCGGGGGCTTTGACCTCGTTCAGCAGCAGATAATCGGTAGACACGCCGAACAGGCGGCTAAGAGCGATCACGTTTTCCGTATCGGGCACCGACGCGCC
>ENA-UOJG01001142-UOJG01001142.1-human-gut-metagenome-genome-assembly--contig:-C47-NODE-1142-length-30353-cov-15.370652_pt1 | contig 30353 bp, 24 predicted proteins | sample MGYA00242340_ERZ723887 | MGnify/ENA metagenome assembly ERZ723887 | reverse complement strand
ATGCTCCTTCCGCGTGCAGCTTTTTGGTGCTTCGCCTAAGCCCTTGTTTGCTTCCCCAACTTTCCGTGAAGAACCAATAAAAAACAGGCTATGACCCATTCGCCATAGCCTGTTTTGCCTGTACCCCTTATTCCGCCGCCAGCTTCATCAGCGCCGCGGCATAAATCTTCATCGCCTTGACCATTTGCGATACGCGGATGTACTCGTTCGCCTGATGCGCCAAGTCTTCATCTTCCGGGAATGCTGCGCCGTACGCAACGCCCTGCTTGAGCACCTTCGCGTACGTTCCGCCGCCAGTAGCGTGCGGCGCGGCGGGTTCGCCCGTCACCTCGGTGTAGGAGTCCAGCAGCGAGCGCACCAGCTTGCTGTCTGCCGGAACGTGATGCGGTTCCTTGATTTCCAGCGAATCGACGTTAAAGCCGGGCAGGTGCGCGCGAATCGCGTTCGTCAGCGCGGACAAATCCGCCGCAACAGGGCAGCGCAGGTCGAGCGACGCCGTCACCTTGCCGTCCTTAACATGCAGGATGCCCATGTTGCACGTCAGCGCGCCGGAAATTTCGTCCGAGCACGCGCAGCCCAGCGACGCGCCGTCGTGCTCCATGCCGACCGCGTCCGCCAGCGTCTTCAGCGCGCCGGTCACGCCCATCTCGCGCAGGAGCACCAGCATCATGCCGATGGCGTTGCGGCGTCCTTCGGGATACGCGCTGTGGCCGGGGATGCCCTCCGCCGTCACCCACACGCCATCCGCGGTCACCTCCGCCGTGTAGGGAAGCCCGGTCTTTTCGGCATAGGCCGCCACCTTATCGGCAACCTCCTGCCCGCCCGCGATAAGCGCCTTGGATTCGCCGGGAATGACGTTCACGCGCTCACCCGTCCACAGCTGCTTGACCTGCAGACCGTCCTCCGCGAGTTTGCTCGTGAAGAAGCCGTGAATCATGCCCTTTTCGGTGTTGATGATAGGGAAGGAAGCGTCCGGGGAGAAGCCGACTTCTGGCATTTCCGTGTGTGCGCAGTAATACGCCATGTCCTCCCAGCCGGATTCCTCGTCGCAGCCAAGAATCAGGCGGATGGACTTCTTCAGCGGAATTCCCGCTGCTTTGATGGCGTTCATGGCATACAGCGCCGCCAGCGCCGGCCCCTTGTCGTCGCTCGTGCCGCGCGCGAAAATCTGGTCGCCCACGCGCGTCGCGGTGAACGGCGGGGTCGCCCAGTTGTCGCCCGCCGGAACAACGTCGAGGTGTCCCAGCACGGCGATGGCTTCTTCCGATTCGCCCGGCAGGGTGATATCGCACGCATAGCCGTCGAAATCACGGGTTTCATAGCCGAACGCCTTTGCGTCCGCCATGGCCACATCCAGCATCCGGCGCACATCCTTGCCAAACGGCGCACCGGGCGCGGCTTCGCCCTTCACCGACGGCACTTCCACCCAGCGGCACAGCTGAGCGGCATAGTCCTCCGCGTGCGCATCCAGATAAGCAAATACTTTTTCGTACATGGGGAAATTCCTCCTTATGCTGAAATCATGGGATCGAGAATGATATTTCGCGGTTGCAGGCGAAAATTCCTGCTTGATGCGGAAGAAAAAAGTTAAGTGAGACTAACTTAACGAAAATTTTCCCAAAACAATCAAAGCCAAGCCGAAGATAACCCCCCAAAAGTGGCGGCGCCGAAGGGGTCAAGGGGGCGACCGCAGACTTCGTCTGTTTCCATTGCCCCCCTGTCGCCTCCGCAGAGGCGAAATCCCCTGCTTGCGGAAAAGACCAGCTATGGTCGGAAATCATGCAGCGTGGTCGCGCCCATTTGGCGCGACAATGTGCAAGCAGCGGGTAGAGCAGCTTGGGGGCGCTCCTGCGGGAGCGCGAAGTTAGTGGCAGGGACGCTTCGCTGCCTGCGCCTTTGTTGGGGGCTTCCTTGGAGTTGGTCGCCCGTGAAACAGTTGGGGCGTTGCCCCAAACCCCACAAGGGAGCTCCGCCCCTTGACCCCGCAAGGGGGAATCCCCCCCTTGACCCCTTCGCGCGATTGAGTTGGTCTCACTCCCATGCTTTGCCCGCGTGTTTATCCTCTTTTTCCCTTCCCTTAATCGTAATCGGGGAGCGGGGGGAAATCCCGCCCAGACAGCTGCATCAATTCACCCACCGTCACCGGGCGCAATCCCTTCACATTGATCCAATTATCCAGCGCCTTATCCAGCACCTCCGCCGTATGATACCCATTGATATGGAACTGCACCACGCACCCGCTCGTCACCCGGTCGCTCGTCACGCGGTACACCATCTGATACACCTTATCCTTATACGCGTCCGACCAGTCGCACGCGTCGATTGCAAACAGGCAGTCCTCTACGCCTTCCGCGCGGGCAATGGCGGTGACGATGCTGTTCGTCGCGCCCAAATGCGCACAGAACAACCGCGGCCGTACGCCGAAAGTCTCTTCGCACAGGTCGTTCAGCTCGCGGATGTTCTCCTGCACACGCGCGTAGGAGACTTCAGTCATGTTGATGAGGTTGTTGCCGTGGCTGCCAAGCTCGTGGCCCGCGTCAATGATGCGCTGGATGCGCTCCGGGTTGCGGCGCACGAAATCGCCCGTGACGTAGAATGTCCCCTTCACGCCGTATTTGTCCAGCGTGTTCAGCATGTCAGTCAGCTGCTTTTCTGATGCGCCGCTGCACACAATCATCACGCCGACAGCGGGTTCAGAGGGGGTCAAACGGGTGACACGCGGCAGGCTGATGTCCGAGAACGCGGCGAAGGAATCCGTTTCGTTCACTTTCTCGCCGTCCAGCCAGACGGACAGCTTGTTGCCGCCCAGCATGTCCTCCGTCACATAGACCGAGAAGGTCAGGTCGTAGCGCGGATTGCGCCAGAACGCACGCTCCAGCACTTCGCCGCGGTGGTTGCGCAGCTCCAGATACTTCTCCGGCACAGTTGCGCTGCTTTTGTTCTTGCACGATACGGTGATTTTGATTTCGCGGTCGAGATACCCGACGTAGAATCCGCTCTTGAACGTGACAATCGGCGCAACGACGGGGGTCGTGTCCTCTTTGTTCTCCTCCGCGAACGCAGCGCCGCCCAGCAGCATCAGCACCATCAGCAGCAAACTCAGCAGTTTCTTCATCTTTACCACTCCTTTTTATCCAACTTTCATCCGTGAAAGCTGTGTTTGCAAATGGAAAGTTACCTTAAACCTGCGGGCGCACAACCACCTGTGCGCCTTCCGGCACCAGCGTCGGTTCAACCACAAACCCCGTCGGGACGGACAAAATCCGCAGACTGTCCATGTCCTCCAGAATCCGCTGATTGAACTTCGTCACGCGGCAGCCCTCGATGAACGCGGGGATGATGAGTTCCGTATCCGAACCGATGTACTCGATGACCGAGTAGGTGCTGCCCTTCTCTGCCTGCCCCAGATACGAGCCGACGATGAGCGTATCGCCCTCTGTCATCAGCCCCAGTCCGACGCGCAGGTCACGCGCATAGGCGCTGAAAGGGGCGGGGAGGGTCAGCGCGTCCAGCCGGGAACAGCCCGTCAGCGCGTCATGCCCGATTTCACGCACGGATGCGGGAATGGCGAGTGCCGTCAGGTGTGTGCAGCCGCGCAGGGCTTCGTGGTCGATGCGGGTCAGGGTGTCCGGGAGATTCAAGAATTCCAGCGACGTGCAGTTCATCAGCGCCTGCATGGGCAGGACGGTCAGCGCGTTCGGCAGGTGGACGCTATTCAGCGCGGTGCAGCCCGAAAGGACAGCGCCGCCGACGGCTGTCACTGAATCGGGGAACACGACTTCGCGCAGCGCGGTGCAGGACGCGAACGCGCGGTACTCGATGGTTTCCAGCCTGTCATTCAGCGTGATGCTTGTCAGCGCCGAGCAGCCCTCGAAGGCACTGCCGCCGATGTGGCGGAGCGTTTTAGGGAGCGTGACGGCGGTCAGGTCGGTGCGCATGATGAACGCGCACAGCCCGACGCTCACAACGGGGAGGTCGTCGAGCGTTTCCGGAAGGTTGATTTCGCCGCCTTGCCCGTAGTATTCCATGATTTCCGCGCCGGTGTCGATGGCGCGGTAGGTGTAGTCACCGCATTGCATGGTGTGTACTTCCTTCATTATAATAATATAATTGTGGAGCGTGGCTGCCGGAGTTAGCTGCTTTTCCAATATAGGTCTTTTATGCAGCAACCAGAGGGCTTTCCGATCGCCCTCTGGACTCCTTCGGATGCACTCCCATGTTTCTTGACTTTTATCGAAACATTTTTAGTTACTGCGCAGGGACGCTTCGCTGCCTGCGACCAAGGTGTCGGGCTTGAATTTTCCTTTGGAATGGTCACACGCCCAACCGTTGGGGCGTTGCCCCAAGCCCCACCAGAGGCGCTGCCTCTGGACTCCGCAAGGGACATTGTCCCTTGACCCTTTTTTTTGCGCCCCGGCTTGGTCGCGTTTCCTTTATGGTTAATTTTCGCGGCTGAGTGCCGCCAGAACCGCGTTGCGCATCTGTCGAACCACCCGTGTCGTACCGGAATCAACCGTGTTCTGCATTGACAGAATCGTCATCTGCTGTTCGGGGAAGTTGGCAAAGTATGTTCCCAGCCAGCCATCCCAGCCGTATTCGCCCGCACAAGCCAATCCAGCGATGCGCCCCGGTTCAGCGCAAATGCGCATCAGGTGCCCGTAGCTGTACCCGTCCAGCGAATCCCACATGTCGCGGCGAACTGCGTCTTTCAGCTGCGACTGCGTCATGCAGGCGACTGTCGCGGGCGAGAGAATCCGCCGTCCCTCGTAAGTGCCGCCCGCCAGCAGCATATCGGCAAAGTGGCTGTAATCCTCCAGCGTCGAAACAAGCCCCGCGCCGCCAGATTCAAAGGCAGGTTCGCGGTCGTAAACGCCGACGGCAAGGTGGGTGCTTGTCCACGGCACAAGTCCGTTTTCCGTGCGCTTGTAGGCGGTCACAAGGCGATTTCGCTTGCTTTCGGGAACGTAGAAGCCGGTATCCACCATGTCCAGCGGCTCAAAGAACTCCTTGCGGAGGAACTCGCCGAAGCGCATTCCGCTGACGACCTCCACCACCGCGCCGAGGATGTCCGCGCAGGTGGAGTAGCGCCAGTGCGTGCCCGGCTGGAAGGACAGCGGCTGCTGCCCCAAGCGGTTGCAGAACTCCACCGTCGGCACGCCGCCGCCCGCAAGGATTTCCTGCGTTGCTTCGTCAAATACCTTTGCGGCATACTGCCCCGCCGGGTCGCTGTCGGGGTAGCAGACGCCCGCCGTCATGCCAAGCAGCTCCATCAGCCACGGCGCGCGGGTCGCGGGGCGAATCGTGCCCTGCTTATCGACGACGCGCGCATTCCGGAAGCCCGGCAGATAACGGTCTACGCCGTCCATCAGGTCAATCTGCCCGCGCTCCGCCAGCAGCATCACGGCGGCGGCCGTAATCGGCTTGGACTGGCTGTACAGGCGGAAGATGCTGTCGCGGTGGATCAGCCGCCCCGACGCAACGTCGGACATGCCCGCCTGCGTATAGAGCATTTCCTCCCCGCAGCGCCGTACCAGTACGCTGATGCCCGCGCACTCCTGCGCTTCGACAGCGGAAGCGAGAATATCGGTGACTTGTTCGTGAAGGGTCATGAGAATAACCTCCTTGCATGTTCTTCAGCAATCATTCGTCGCTTTCGATAAAATCCGGCAGCTGATGCAGCGTCACAAAGCTGCTATCCCGATAAATCGCCCGCAGCGACTCCGGCGTGTTCCCCTTGCTGCTGTCTGTCAGCCAGCTGGTGTGCCACACCATGAAGTACGCCCACGGGGCATTCGCCGCGTCCATTTCCGCGCGGGTCGGAATCTGTCCGCACTCGTGGAACACAATCGGCATCCCTGTCGGTGCAAGCGCGGCACATCGCCGGTATAAATCCCCCTGCGCACCGCCCTTGTAGCTGTCGCCGCCGAGAATGTCCACCACGTCGTCCCCCGGATACCACGGGCGCAAATCCTCCGTCGCGTCAGAGAAGCCCAGCACCCAAATCAGATTCCGCAGACCGTGAACATGCGTGTAGCGGTCGTACATCAGCCGCCACAAGCGCACGAAATTCTCCGCGCCGCCGCGACCCCACCAGAACCAGCCGCCGTCCATCTCGTGGAAAGGTCGCCAAAGAATCGGAACGCCGTCTGACTGCAAGCGCTTGAGGTAGGGGACAGCGTGGTCAAGCCCATCCAGCAGACGGCGGTTTGCTTCCGTGCCGTCCACAAAAGCGGAAGCCCAGTCCAGTTCGCTTTCGCGGCATTCGGGGTAACCGGAGAAGAAATCCGCGCCCGTGTGCCAGCAGATGGTGGGAATGCCGCCGCGCGCCCACCAGTCCTTCGCGCGCTGCGTCACGCCCAGATAGTCGTTATCCATGAAATCCAGCCCTCGAATGGCAGGCTGACGGCCGGTGACATCGGTCAGATAGCTGATTTCATGCTCAGTCGAGCGGCACCATTGGCTTTCCATCTGCCCGGTCAGGCACTTGCCGGAAAGCGATTGCAGGTATTCATAGACGCGCCGAGCGGCGGGCAGCGGATTTTCCGCGCAGAGGGGACGGAACATAATGCTTCTCCTTTGCTTTGCAGGAATCTGCTTGCAGTATAGCAGGAAATGCCCGCCTTTGCAACGGGTTGGATGAAATTCGTCTTGTTCCGGACGGCTGTTTGTGCTATACTTATTATGGGCGTTTATTGGAATGCTCATGAGCCAGCGGGCATCCCCCGCTATGGGAGTTAATAAATGAAGCTGAAAAAATTGGAGCTGTATGGCTTCAAATCCTTTGCCCAGCGGACGGAAATCGTCTTTGATGAGGGCATAACGGGCATCGTCGGGCCGAACGGGTCGGGCAAGAGCAACATCGGCGACGCGGTGCGCTGGGTGCTGGGCGAGCAGAGCGCGAAAACCCTGCGCGGCGCGAGCATGTCCGACGTGATTTTCAACGGCACGCAGAAGCGCAAGCCGCTGTCGTACTGCGAAGTATCGCTGGTGTTTGACAACGATGACCATGCGCTGGCGATGGAAGCTGCCGAGGTTATGGTCACGCGCCGCGTCTACCGCAATGGCGAATCCGAATATTACTTAAACCGCACCGCCTGCCGCTTGAAGGACGTGGTTGACCTCTTCCGCGATACGGGCATCGGCAAAGAGGGATACTCCATCATCGGGCAGGGGCGCATTGACGAAATCCTCTCCCGCAAGAGCGAGGATCGCCGGCAGGTGTTCGAGGAAGCGGCGGGCATCGTCAAGTTCAAGGCGCGCAAGGAAGAAGCGGACAAGAAATTGCAGCGGACGCTGGAAAATCTGGAGCGCGTCGATGATATTCTGGATGAGCTGACGAAGCGCCTGAAGCCGCTGGAAGAGCAGAGCCGCAACGCCCGCGTGTATCTGGAGCTGTCCACCGAACTGAAGGATTTGGACTTGAACCTCTTCCTGATTCGCTCCGACCGGGCGCGGGCGCGCTTGTCCGAACTGGAAAGCGAACTACTGACCGTCCAGACGATTCTGGCGGACACGGAAAGCAACCTGACCGACAAGACCACCCGCCGCGACGAGACGCAGAACCGCATCGATCAGCTGGAGGAAGCCATCACGAAGGCGCGCACCGAACTGATGGAATGCGCCGAGCATGTGCACGAATCGCAGAAGAAACTCTCCGCCCTGCAAAGCCGCCGCGAGACGCGCAGCGAGAACCGCCAGCGCATCGTCCGCGAGCAGGAGGAAGCTCAGGAGCGCCTGGCGGAAATCGAGAAGGATCATGCGCGGATTCAGGCGGACGTGGAGAAGCAGCACAGCCTGATTGCCGACGCGGAACAAATCCTCCGGGCGACGCAGGAAGCCGCCGAGAAGGCGCAGGCGAAGGAAAAGGAAGCGGACGCAGCGCTGGAAGCGCAGAAAGCCGCTGTCATTGACCAAATGAATCGCCTGTCCGATGTGCGCAACGACAAGACGCGCCTGAACACCATGCAGGCGCAGATGGAAACGCGCTTGACGGAAATTGAGGAATCCGGAGGGGCATTGCAGGAGCAGGAAGCTGCCCTGCGGGAAGCGTTGACTGCTGTCGAAAAGCAGCTGGAAACAGAAAATCAGCATCAGCAGCAGTGTCAGGAGAAGCTGGCGCAGGCGCGGCAAGCGTCGGATGAGGCGGATACCGCGTATGCCAATTTGCGCGCGGATGTCGAAAAGCAATCCGCCGATATGCAGGCGGCGGCGAGCCGTCATAACGTCCTGACCGAAATGACGCGCGACATGGAAGGCTACAACATGGCGGTTCGCCGCGCGATGACCTACGCCAAGCAGCGTGGCTTGACGGGCGTCAAGGGCGTACTGGCGCAGCTGATGACCGTTCCGCAGGCGTACGAAACGGCAATTGATATGGCGCTTGGCGCGGCGCAGCAGAACATTGTCACCGACACCGAAGAGACGGCGAAGGAACTGATTAACTACCTGCGCCAGAATCGGCTGGGGCGCGCGACGTTCCTGCCGATGAGCGCCATCCGCGGCAAAACACTCTATGGCAATGAGCGCAATGCGTTGAAACTGCCGGGCTGCCTCGGCGTGGCGAGCGAACTGGTGCAGTGCGCGCCGGAATATCGCGGCATTGTGGAAAATCTGCTGGGGCGCACGGTGATTGCCGACAACCTCGACCACGGCATTCCGATTATGCGCGCGGGCAATCACGCGTTTCGCTTGGTGACGCTGGAAGGCGACGTGATGCACTCCGGCGGCTCGATGACGGGCGGTTCGGCGCAGTCGAAGGTGTCCAACCTGCTCAGCCGCGAGCGCGAACTGAAGGAATTGACCGCGAAGCTGCAAACCGGGCGCGCGGAACTGGACAAGTGCCGTCAGGAACTGACGCAGCGTCAGCAGACGGCGCAGGAGAAGCGGCAGAAGGTCAGCGACGCGGTGAACGCATTGCATCAGCAGGAGATTGCCGTCGCCCGCGAACAGGCGCGCCGCGAAAGCGTATCCGCCGACCTGAACACCCATTTGCAGCGGATGCAGGAGACTGAGCAGGCGCGCGTGCAGCTGCATCAGTCGCTGGAGGACATTCGCCAGCAGCTGGAGACCATTGAACATCAGCGCACGGGCGCGCAGGGCGACCAGAGCGCGATGGAGCAAAAGACCATTGAAATGCAGAATGCGCTGGTCAAGGCGCGCGCGGAAGCCAGCGCGGAAAACGACCGCCTGATGGTGCGCACGCTGCAATTGTCCGACCTGCGCCACGGCTTAAGCGACTTGGAGCGCGACGAAGCCCACGCGCAGCAGGATCAGGCGCAAATCCTCCGCGAACAGGAGCGCCGCGAACAGCTGCTGCACGAGATGGACGAACTGGACGCCATTGACGAGAACGACATGAAGCGCGAGGAAGCCGAATCCGCCCGCCGCCAGAAGGAACAGCTGCGGCAGGAGAGCGCCGCGCAGGCCATCGAGCAGCGACGTTCACAGGCGCAAAGTGACCTGCGCGACATCCTCAGCGACATGGAGAACCTGCACGAAGCCTACAACCGTGACAGCGAGAAGCTGCACAAGACCGAGCTGGCGAAGGCGCGCATCGAGGGCGACCAGAAGAATCTGCAAAACCGCATTTGGGACACCTACAAGCTGACCTACGCCGGGGCAGAGGAGTTCCGCCGCACGCCCTTCGACGAGAAGGAAAGCGACCGCCGCGCCGCCGAGCTGCAAGGGCAGATTCGCGCGCTGGGGACGGTCAACGTTGGGGCGGTGGAGGAATACGCCGAAACCAAGGCGCGCGTGGACGACCTGACCACCCAGCAGCAGGACTTGAAGCGCGCGGAAATGGACTTGCGCGAACTCATTGAGCGGCTGCTGATTCAGATGCGTTCTACATTCGTCGAGAACTTCTCGAAGATGCAGGGGTATTTCGCCGAGACGTTCACGCGGCTGTTCGGCGGCGGTCACGCGGAACTGAAGCTGATGGATCCGGACGACCCGCTGAACTGCGGCATCGAGGTCAACGCCCAGCCGCCGGGAAAGAAATTGCAGCTCCTATCGCTGCTTTCCGGCGGGGAACGCGCGCTGACGGCGATTGCGATTCTGTTCGCGATGCTGAAATTGAAGCCCACGCCGTTCTGCATTCTGGACGAGATTGAAGCCGCGCTGGATGACGCGAATATCGGGTATTACGCGGATTATTTGAAGGAATACTCGAAGGGTACGCAGTTCATTGTGGTGACGCACCGCAAGGGAACGATGGAGCGCTGCAACAGCCTGTTCGGGGTGGCGATGGAGGAACAGGGCGTGAGCCGGATGGTGTCGGTGTCGCTGCAGGACTATCAGGAGTAAGGGAAAACTGAAAGGGGTATCACGGCGGACAAATCCGCCTGATGAAAAAGGAGGCTTTTCGCATGAGTGAGAACGGAAACAATCAGTATCGACTGCTGTCGCCTTGGGCGTATGTAGGCTATGGCATCCTGTTCACGCTTCCGGTCATTGGCTGGATTCTTGCCATCGTCTTTGCGCTGAATGACGACAACCTGAACCGCCGTAACTTTGCGCGCGGTTACTGGTGCGGCGTGCTGGTGGCGCTCATCGTGGTGGTTATCCTGTCGATTGCTGGAATGGTGATGGGCGTGTCGATCATGGATGGGTTCAGCAGCTATCAGTATAACTACCGATATTGATGAGGGGCTTATCAGAAGCAAGGCTGCCTGCCGAGTGCGGGCAGTCTTTTTTGCTGCCCGGATGGCGCAAGCAGCGGAATCCTCTTGTGAAGTTCCACAACAATTTGGGATGCTTTTGTTAGGAATGCCAAAATTATATTATTCAAAAAGAGAACGCTTGAGTTTTTTTGAGGGGAGGGTAGAATGAAAGTAAGGAATCACGAGGGAGGAAAATGACGTGGAAATTCAAAGAAAAGGGCTGAATCGGGCATTTATCGTGCCGGCGGTGGTGCTTCGGCTGCTGGGCTTGATTCACGGGGCTCTTCGGTGTTGACCGCTTCTACCTCGGCTACACGGCATTGGGTGTGTTGAAGCTGCTCACTGCGGGCGGCGTGGGTATTTGGGCGCTGATTGACTTCATCCGAATCGGCGTTGATTCGCTCCGTCCGGCGGATGGTTCGCCGTGGGTGGAGGAAACGCGCGACGAGAACATCCGCAGCATCGCCGCGAATATGCAGGCCATCGCCGAGAAGCTGGAGAAGCTGCAAGCGCAGAATGTTCCGGCAGAAGCACCCAAGCCGGAAGCGGACGACGAAAATCAGGAGACACACAAGGTGTCGCTGAAAAAATAACTTCCTAATGGCAATAACCGCAGGGCTGTCAGGCGCAGGACGCTTGGCAGCCTTTTGCGTGGGGAAAAATCCGCTTGCAAACTGCGCGAAAAACCAGTACAATAGAATCGTATCCCTGAATATCAGCATGAACGAGGTGCTTTTGATGCCTTTGTGGAAACGAACGCTGGCGGCGCTCCTGCTGGCGGTGATGATGATACTGCCCTTCGCGTCGGCGGAGGATGCGGGGGAGGCCGTGCCGGATGACAGCGTGGAGTGGACGGAGGGCGCGGCGAACATTACGCGCGATTTGACCCTGAATGATGAGGGCGACGACGTGTCCGCCCTGCAAACTGCGCTGACGGATTTGTGCTATTACAGCGGCGACGTAACCGGGCGCTATGGCGAGGCGACCAAAACCGCGGTGGAGGATTTCCAGCGAGATTTTGCCCTTGCGGTGACGGGCATGGCGGACAAAGCGACGCAGGAAGCCATCTATGCGGCGGAATATCGCCCGCTGCGGCTGGGGTGCGTGGGCGAGGATGTGCGGCAGGCGCAGATTCGCCTGATGGCGCTGGGCTACTATACGGGCAAAATTTCCGGGCGCTATCTGCCCGCGACACAGGAAGCCATCCGCCTGTTCCAGACGGCGAATGCCCTGCCGATTACGGGCGAAGCGGATGTGCAGACGCTGGAACGCCTGTTCAGCGGCGATGCCATCAGCCGGGATTCGTCCGCCGCGGCGACGCCCACCCCGTCGCCCACGCCCGGAATGCACCTCTCGGATGAAACCACCACCCCGACGCCCGCGCCGACGGTGGCGTTCGTCAAGAAATTGCAATACAACAAGTCCAAGGGCGAAGAAGTTAAGCTCGTGCAGACCCGCCTGACGGAACTGGGGTACTATTCCGGCAACATCAGCGGCAATTTTCTGGGGCACACGCGCAACGCGGTGAAGGCATTCCAGCAGCAGAACGCGCTGAGCGTGGATGGCATCGTGGGCGAAAACACATGGAACGCGCTGTTCAACGACCCGGATGTGCGTGCCGCGGCTGATGATCCGAAGCCTACGCCCGAACCGACGCCTGTACCGTTTGCCATCACGGTGGACGTCAACAATCAGGTGACGACCGTCTACGGGCGCGACGAAAACGGCGATTACACCGTTGTTGTGCGGCAGATGCTCTGCTCCACCGGCACGCGCAAGAATCCGTCGGATATCGGCACATTCACACTCAACGGGCGCACGGCGCGCTGGTGCTACTTCCCGGAGTGGGGCAGCCACGCGCAGTACTGGACGCGCATCAACTCGTCCATTGCGTTCCATTCCGTCATTTACAACACGGTCAACACCATGGATTTATCGGTCAAGTCCTACAAGAACCTCGGCAAGCGCGCGTCGCACGGGTGCATTCGCCTGACCGTTGCGGATGCGAAGTGGATTTACAACAACTGCGGGGCAGGGACGGTCGTCACGATTCGCGACGACATGCCCGCCGACCCGGAACTCCGCGCCGCGCTGAAGCTGCCCTCGCTGAACACGAAGAACATGCTGCCCTACGTCACGCCGCAGCCGACCGCCGAGCCGGATTACCGCGCCGGGGCGATGCCGCCGCAGCCCTTCCGGAAGCTGAAAGTGAACAGCTCCGGCGAGGATGTGTACTGGATGCAGCGGAAGCTGACGGATTTGGGGTACTATTCGGGCAAGTGCTCCGGCACGTTCCTGGCAGGTACGCAGAACGCGGTGAAAGCGTTCCAGAAGGCGAACAGTTTGTCTGCGACGGGGACGGCGGATGTCAAGACGCTGAATCTGCTGTATGCGGAGGAACTGTCGGCGACGCCCACGCCGGAGGTCGCGGCGGATGACCGCACGCCGGAGCCGCTGCCGACGCCGGCGGCGGGGCAGTGAGATTCCCTGCGGGCGCGATACGATTTCCAGATTCACCTGCGCCATCTGCTTGCGCCTTTTCCCTTCTGGCGTCCGCTCATTCCACTTAGCGTAGCGCTGCTACGCTGCGTTTCATTCACGTTAGCCAGAATGAAAAATTCGCGGCGCATCTTGGCGCATTCTTATCTGGAAATAGTATGAAATCCTGCGCGGCGAATTTGAAAATAGTATAAAAATAGAACGCGCTCGTCAGCGGAAAGGCTGGCGGGCGCGTTTGCATTTGCGCACAATTGACGATGCTTGAAAATTGTGCTATATTCCCCGGCGTGGCGCGGAAATCGGCCGTTTTCTTGCTGTCGTGAACGCCGGGGGGCTGGCTGTCATTTTGCGTATGGCTGACCGCAGTATGTGCAGCGTGGCGCGCTGCCGCGTCGGCCGCTGTTCTTCGCGCCGCAGCCGGGGCAGATCCACTGCACGAATGTGCCCTCCGGCGTGTACAGCGCAACCGTGCGCGTCGCAGCGTTAATCTGCAGGTTTTGCAGGTATCCCGTGCCGATGAGCGATCTGAGCTGCTCAAGGGCTTTGCTGGAGGAGAGAACCGCCCCCAGCTGGTCAAAGGTCAGGCTTTCTTCGGTCAGCGGGAGGAACGCGCCTGCGATACGGCGCGCGCAGGCTCTGCGGTATGCATGGCGAAGAATGCGAAAGACAGGCGTTATGAGCGCAGCGAATAGGAAAATACCCATCACGCCGGACAGCGTTTTCCCCTGCGAAAACATCGTTATCGTCGCGGAGACGGTCGCCGCCGCAAAAATGGCACAGATCAGCACAACGGGAATATCCGTTTTTTTCTTGGCGACAGCCTTTGCGCTCAAGTATGGATTGGTGATGTTTGTCATTGCGCGTCTACCGCCGCCTGACAGGTTTCAAATGCCTCGTAGGGATCGCCGCCGCTTAGTACCACCACGATGCCGTCGCCGTAGTCTTCCATATAGCTGTGCGGCATGGCGAACAGGTAGAACAGCTCGTTCTCGCCGGGGAGAACGTCCTCCACCAGGTTGCAGGAGCGGCAGGAGATATAGAATTCGTCTCCATCCAGATCGAGGCGGAACTGTGCATAGTAGATCTCGTTGTTGACCAGCGTGGTGAACACGGCCATCTTTTCAAAGACCTCCCGGGTTCCGTGAATCGGCGCGTCTACGGACACGGACAGCATATCATCGTAGATATAAACGGTTATAAAGGCGTATTCCATCGAGTTATCGACGGAAAAGGGCACGGTGAAGGTATAGTCGTCATATTCATAGGGAAATTCATTTTCTTCCAGAAAATTCTTCACCAGACTGGCCATTTGATCCTCTTTGCTCATCGGAACAGAATCGGCGAAGGCTACGGAAAACATCAGCAGTGCGGTCAACAGGAAAACGATTATTTTCTTCATGGGGGAAGATCCTCCTCTTTTTGTTTGATCAATGAAAAAGAAATGACGGTCGCTCGTTCCGCGTAGCACAGCGCAGTGCTTCATTCGGAAACGGCATTATTTTGCGGATTCTTCCGGCGCAAAATGGATCAGCATAGAGCCAAAATAGTCCATATCGCAGCCTTTTTCCGTGGGCACGATGTACAGCGCTTGTGTGTAATAGTTGATGACAATGCCGTCGACCTCACCCGCTTCTGTGGGCGCCTTGCCAAAGACCCATGTGAGACCGGGAATATCCGCGCCTGCTATGACCAATTTGACGGTGCCGTCCTCATGGAAGAGAAGGGAATACTCATAATTGCCCAGCTGCGCGGCGGTCATGTTGTAGCCGCTTACATCCGCGTCGGTCATGACGTACTTCTTTTCCAGCATAATCTCGGCGCCGGCGGCGGGTTCGGGCGTGACGGCGGGATTGAATTCCGCAGTTGGTTCGGCGGCCGCTTCGGGGGCATCGCCGGTACGCTCGTACCACAGGGTGAGGTCGCTCATTTCAAGGCTGAGCGTTCCATCCTCGCGCAGCGTGACGGCAGTCTCGCCGTTCAGGATGGAGATGAGCAGCGTGAAATTGTCCATGCGGCAGGACAGACCGTCCAGCGTCGTACCATGCAGGGTCAGGTCGCAGGTAGTGCCGTAAATAACCAGCGTATCCCCCGCCATTTCAGCGGCTTCAGCGGGCAGTGTGATGCCGTCCGCTGTGACGCGCGCAAGCGTCCAGAAGCCCCTGAAATCGTCGATAATGGCGCTTTCGTTGATGCTCGGGATGGCCGCGCTTGAGGCTTCCGGCTTCTCGCGGCTGAACGCCATGGTCACGTCGTCCATGGAAACCGTGAGGAGCGCGTCCTGCAGCGTGAACGATATGCCGTCTGCCATGAGTACGCCGCTCTGCATGGCGCAATGGATGCTGTCCACGTCGCCGTTCGTGTTCATTTCAGCCGCGCCGTCCGCGCCGAGGGTGAAGGTCACATCCAGCCCCATGTCGGCCAGCGGATAGGGTGTGCCCCCTATCTCCATGCGCACGCCGTACCACACGCCCAGATATTCATCGGGAATGCCAGCGTTCTGCGCGACAGGTTCGGGAATGGGGGTGGGTTCAGGCGCAATTTCGGGCTCGGGCGCGGCGGTTTCCACGCTCGCATCCAGCTTCAGGGTGGGGAGCAGCGCGGGCAAATCGGGCAGCGCGGGCTGCGCGTGGGCGCATGGCTCGGTGATTACGGTAACTTCGCTTCGGTTTTCGCTCCAGCTCTGGCAATTCTGAGCGTGCTTGATGTTTTCTTCACTCATGCCTTCGGGTACGCGCACGGTCAGCTTGGGCGCGACGTTCATCATCAGTCCCATGGGGGACGCGGTCAAATCGCAGCCGTCGAAGCAGATTTCGGCAAGGTTCGGGCAGTTGATGATGCAGTTTTCGCCGAAGTCCTTCATCTTGCTGGTGAAGTGCAGGCTGGTCAGATTCTTGCATTCAGTAAACGCGCCGTATTCCACACGCTCCGCGTCGGCGACGAAGGAACTGAGGCCGGCAAAATTGAACGCCTGCTGGCCGATCCTTATGAGATGCTCGCCAAAGTACAGGTTGCCCAGCGGTCCCGCGCTGTCGAAGGCGTAATTGTCGATTTCGCGCACGCCGTTGACGAAGATTACGTTGTTCAGGCTCCGGCAGAGCATAAACTGATTGCCGCCGGTGCTCTCCAGGGGCGCGTAGCAGACGAAGGTCTCCAGCTGCTGGCAGTAGGCGAGCATCATGTCCGGCAGCTCTTTGATTGTTTCGGGCAGCACCAGCGTGCGCAGGCGCACCCATTCGGTGCGGTCACTTGCCACGGAGGAATCTGTATAGTCATGGAACGCGTCAAAGGCGTTGTAGTTTTTGAAGCCGACCACGGTTACGCCGTTGATTTCGCGCGGCACAACCACATCCACGTCGGTTCCGATGTAGGCGGCGATCAGACCGGTATCCGGATCAAACTCAAAGTTCTCGGCGGGAGTTGGCTCGAAGGGCATCTTTACGAATTGGCTTACTTCGCCTTCGCGCAGCATGGGGTCGTACCATGGGCGCTGGAGCGTCTCGTTCCACGCGGCAAGCTGCTCATCGGTCGCGTCGGCGGGCAGACGCAGCTCGGCGCTTGTGCCCTCGACGGCGGAAAGCGGGAAACTGCCGGCGGTGGGGATGACCATCTTCGTCAGCTTTGTGTTCGCGAAGGCTCTCTCGCCTACGGAAGCGGCCGCGTTCAGCTGTACACGCTCCAGCGCGGAGCCTTCAAACGCACCCGCGCCAATGGCGGTCACGTTCTGCATTTCGGCGGTTGTCAGCGCGGTGTTGGCAAACGCGCCCGCGCCAATGGCGGTCACGTTCTGCATTTCGGCACTTGTCAGCGCGGTATTGGCAAACGCGCTGTCGCCGATTTCGGTCACGCCCGCGCCCAGCGTGAGCACGGTCACGCCGCTGCCCTCGAACATATGCGCCGGGATTGCGCCGAATTCGACGGTCACGTCGCTCAAAGCGGGCAGATTTGCAAACACGCCTGCGGGGATGATCGCCGGATCGCACTGAATCACCAGCTTTTTTAGCCCTGTCAGGCCGTCGAGCGCGCCTTCGCCGATGGTGGTCAGCGAGTTGGGCAGGGTCAGTGCTTCCAGCTGCGTGCAGCCCGCGAACGCCCGCGCGCCGATGGTGGTCACGGAGTCGAACAGATCCACGTTCCGGAGGGAACTGTTCATGAAGGCCTCCGCGCCGATGGTGGTGAATTCGTCGTTGTGGGCGACGGAGAAGTATTCGATGGTCTGGCTGCCCTTGAACACGCCGTCGCCCAGACCGACCACCGCCTCCTTTGAAACGGTGAGATGGGGGTGAATGCGCGTCCTTGTGCCGGTGTATTCGGTCAACACGCGGTTTTCGTACCGATACGCGCCCTTCTCAGGCGATTGGGCAGTCGGGTCCTGCGCGCGCCACACGCGGCAGGGAAGCCCCAGCGCGTCCACATACGCCTGCCACTGCTGCATCTCCTGACGCGTACCGTGTGCGTTCAGGTCGATGTCGTACAGATAATCGCAGCCCGCGAAGACGTCCTCGCCCAGCGTGGGCGCGGTCAGGCTTTCCAGAACGATGTACTGAATGTTGTAGTCGCCCTTGAAGGCGCGGGAGCCAATTGACTCAAGCGTCGAGGGCAGATAGAGATTGCCACCCATGTTGCTGCAGGCTTCAAACGCGCTTTCGCCGATGGTTTTAAGCCCCTCGGGCAGCGTCAGAAAGCCTTTGATGCCAGCAAAATAGAAGGCGTATGCGCCGATATGCTCCAGCCCCTCAGGCAGCTCCAGAATGCTGCTCTTGTAGGCGTTGTAAAACGCGCTGTCGCCGATGAACTTCAGCGTGGAGGGGAAGTGAACGCGGGCCAGCGTTTCGCAGTTATAAAACGCGCGATCGCCGATGGTTTCCAGCCCTTCAGGCAGTTCCAGCAGCGCCAGATAGGTGTGCTGCGCGAACGCCTCGGGAGCGATGGCCTTTACCGGCGCGCCGCCGATGGTTTCGGGGATGGCCAGATAAGTGGCGTAGCCGTTGTAGGAGGTAATCGTGCCGGTGGAAGCGTCGAAATCGAACTCCGATTCCACATAGCCGTTGTTCTCCATAATCACGGCGTTTTTGCCGCTGGGCTGGACGCTTACTTCACTGCCGGCATTTTCAAACGCCGCTATATAGGCATCCAGCTGGTCGTCCGGGACGTAAGCCGTCGCGCCCTCGGGCAGAAGGCTGAAGCAGTCAATGTCGATTGCAGGGCATACACCCTCAAAGGTAATCTTGCGCAGCGAGTCGCAGTATCTGAATGAAGCGTCGCCGATATAGCGCACGCCTGCGGGAATGGTAACTTCCGTCAGCGCCGTGCAGCTGAAGAAGTTCATGCGGTTGATGACCACAAGGCTTTGGGGCAGGGAAACGCGGGTCAGGTTGTCGCATGTGCTGATGGCGTTGCTTCGAAGCTCCAGCACGGTTTCGGGCAATGTCAGCGAGGTGATGGTTTCCCCGCGGAACACGCTGACACCGATCACATCCACCGTGAAACCGTCCAATTCGCCGGGCACAACCACGTCGCCGCCCGCACCGTTATAGCCGCGGAGTATGCCGTAGTTCGCGTCATAATTCCAGTCGGCAGCTTCGCCCGACGCCGTGACGCAGGTCACCAGCATCAGCAGGAAAAGAATCAGGCATAGCTTTCTTTTCATGAATTGATTCCTCCATTTCTTCATCATAATATTAGAAGACAAACGTGTTAAATCCGTATTCCTCCATCAGTCCCTCAAAAAATGTTTGATTGCCGAAGCCTTTTCGCAGCACCCCTTGGGATCGTCTTTTCATGGCGGTCACTCCTTTCTCACAGCGCATCCAGCGCGGCAGTCAGATAGGCGTGGGTAACGGAAGCATAGAGGAAAGCATCAATCAATCGATCCTGCCGGACAGTCATCACCCGGTGCGCCAATTCCGGATCGACGTTTTCATCACACAGCAGCACGAATTTGCAGCTCGGCATTACCTTGCGTACGCACGCGATCAGATTCAGTCGATTTTCCAGCGTGTAGGCGGGAAGACGGCTGACCTCCATCAGCAGAATATCCGCCTGCATGACCCGGCAGAGTGAGAAGGTATCGCTGGTTTTTCCGGGCAGAACCTGCTCCACGCGGAACTCTCCTGTTTCCGCAAGCGTCCGTGCGACGGCCTCTGATAAAAGCATGTTTTGCATACTGACAACGATGCTTCTCATAGAACTCCCCCCTTATACGTTAAGAATAGCAGAAATGAAAGTGCTGCACATCAACCAAATGGCTATTTTTCTCACCGCAAAACAAAAAAGCCGCCCGCAGGCAGCTTTTTGCTGTGATATTCAGTTTTTCCGGTTCAGGATTACCAGTCCGATTTCCCGCGCCCGCACGGCCAGCTCGGTACGATTCCTGAAGCCGGTCTTTTCCAGCATGTTGAGGATGTGCGTCTTAACGGTTGCCACGGACATGTGCAGTCGCTCGGCAATCTCCTGATTGGTGTCGCCGCCGGTCATTTCGCGCAGCACCTCCAGCTCGCGGCTGGTGAATTGGTAGCTGCTGGCAAGCCCTAATTGCAGCTCCGGCGTTGCGTCCGGATAGACGGATTCGCCCGCCATCGTGCGCGTCATCACGTCCAGCAGGCTTTCGCGCTGCTCCTCCTTGTACCAGAAACTCTCCACGCCAATCTCCCGCGCGCGGCTCAGGTAGGAGCATTCCGGCATGGAGGTGACGATGATGATTTTCATCTGCGGGAAGGTACGCTTAATCCGCTCCGCTGCGTCCAGCCCACTCTCGCCGCCGCGCGTGACTACGTCCATGAGAATCAGATCCACGGGAAAGCGCAGGCAGTATACGTCCGCCAGCGCGGCATTGTCGATGGACAGCGCCACCTCAAAGCGCTCCGACGCCTGAATCCGCAGTTCGAACAGCTCGCGGGGCATGGTCTGATCCTCGACAATCATGACTTTGTATTTCATGGAATTCCCTGCCTCCCCTCGAAAAATGTCAGCGTCAGTTCAAAACGCGGGGCGTGAGCAATCTCCATCGCGCCGCCAGCGGCTTCCACCCGTGCGCGCAGCGCGGTCAGACCGCTGCCTTCAACGATGGGGCCTGCCGGCGTGCTGCCGTCGTTGAGATAACGAACGCGCCAGCCGGACGCGGTTTTCCCGCCGATAATCTCCAGCCGTGTACCGCCCGCATGGCGAACCAGATTCGTCAGGCATTCATGGGCGGCGATTTCTACAAGCTGCGCGCTCTCCGTGTCCTCTGCCGGAAATACGCCGCGGCGCTCGATGGTCACGCCGATGGCGCGAGCGGCGCGGGCAAGCTGATCAAATGTGTCGACAGGCTGTTCATCCGCATATTTTCCCAGCAGCAGCCGAACGTTCTGCCGCCACGCGGCGCGGACGCTTTCCGCATCGCCCTGCGCGCCGGAGAGAAACTGACGGGTCTGCAGGAGCGCGCGACCAATCTGGTCGTGAACGCGGGTCTTGGCGCGCAGAATCTCCTTTTCCCGCGTCGCTTCCTGTACGTCCTGCCCATATTGCCGAAGCCGCCGGTTCATGCCTTTCAGGCGAAGATTGTCCTTTTCCACTTCCCGCTGGAGCCGCGCTTCCTCGGTGATATTCGTGCCAGTAATTTGGTAAATGTTTTTTCCTGCCATCTCCATCTGTACGCGCTCAAAGCTCCATGTCTGGCCATTCTCCAGCGTGACGATAGGCTGCGATTCAATCGCTTTCCAGAAAACGTTCGCGTTGAGCAGTGCTTCTCCCGTGAGCAGATGACTCAGTTCGTCCATCTTGAGGTTCTTCAGGCAGGGCAGCCCGTTTTCCCACGCAAAACACAGCGCGCTTGGCAAATGGTCACAGCTTTCCTTGATGGAAACCGGCGAAAGCTGCCGCCTGCTTTTGCGCCGCAATAGAAGCAGTGAAGAAAGGCTGAGCACCGTGAGGAGCAGCGCCGCAGCCGTCCACGGCGCAGGCGAGAGCGCCGCGCTTTCCGGCAGCCGGGAAAGCAATATTGCCAGTGCCGCAAAATCCAGCGAAACGATGGTCAGGCAAATTGCAAACACAAAGGGCCGATGGCAGCGCACGGCGCTCATGCAGCCGAACAGACCGGCAACCGTTCCGCTTAGCAGCAATGTGCACATCAAACCGGCGTAAAGCGGAGTCATGCGCGCTCACCTCCCAGGTCAAAAGCGAGCGTTGCACACAGCGCGCCGTCCGCATCGTCAATGGTTATCTTCCCCAGAACCTTGTATTTGTCCACATTCGGCAAACCTGCCGCGTCTTCCATCATCAGGCGAATGGAAAAACGCCTGCCGCATTCCACGCGCACCATCAGCGCGCTGAGCGAGGGTAGCGCGGCCTCCAGACAATCCTCGAAGAAGTCGTAAGCGCTCTGCGCATGGCAGCTGCATACGCTGTCTGTTCCTTCCTGATGGAGCGCGCAGACAGTGCCGTACTGCGTCAAATAAGTCAGCGATTCTCGGAGGCAGTGGGTCAGCTCGTCCGCGCGGACGACCGCTTTCTTATCGCAAATCAGCGCAAGATTGACCCGCCGCTTGACATACGCGCCCAGCAGACAGATCTGCTTTAATTTTTGAATATCCAGCTTTTGAACGCTTTCTTCGCCCAGAAGCTGGTTGATTTGAAGCAGCTGAGGCTGCACGAGCGCAATCATCTCGTCCATGAGCCGATTTTTTTCTTCAATCTGCGCGCGCTGACGCTTCAGCTCGTTTTCCGCCTGAATCAGCTCGTTTTCCTCCGAAAGCCGGGTGTTGATTTCGGCAAGCTGCGCCTGAATCCGATTGATTTTCGAAATATCCTCCACCCAGTACACGCGCCCGTCCTGCACCGGCGCGCTTTGCAGCCGCGTGTCCGCGTTCAGCAGAACCGCCTCGCGCGCCGCTGCGTCCAGTTGACAGGCGGTGAGCTCCGGCGCATTTTTCGAGCGGTAGACGGGGACGCCCTGCTCGTCCACAATCTGCGCGGCAACGGTGGATTCGGAAAAGAAATAGCGGTAATGGTCGTTGGTTGGCAGCAGCCCCACCTGCAGGCAGCTCTCCCAGAACGCCGCAAACGTCAGGCAGCAGCATTCCGGTATCTTGTGGAACGTGTAGATGTTAGCAAAACTCAGCGCGCACAACGCCAATCCGCCCAGAAATACACAGAGTGGCACCCATGCGTATCGCCTGCTTTCAGACACGCGGCACTTGCAATAGATAACAGCCCCGGTTGCCAGCAGCAGAACGACAATCCACGCCATGGCGAGATAGTACACCCAGCCGTGAATATAGTCGGCTGATAGCGTTGCAGCGCCCGGCGCGGCACGGAAGGCCATCTGGTGCAGATCGTTGGTCAGCACGCCGCCAATCAGGCATATCGCCGGAAGAAACAGCAGATACCACCGGAGCGAAAACGTATCGCCCTCGCGCCGCCCAAGCTGCAGCGCGGCGAACAGGCTGAACAGCGGCGCAAGAATCTGCGGCACATAATACAAATACCACAGATAGCGTGTAACGGTATCGTCGTTGAAAAAGCGATATTTGACCGTACGCAGGAACAGCCACAGCACGGCCATGGCGCATCCAAGCAGCAGCCAACGCCGATCACAGCGGTGCAGAATCCTGCGAGATATGGAAAAGCCCCAGCCCATGGCCAGACCGATGTAAATCAGGTTGGTCAGCAGAAAGAAAGCGGCAGAGGGCAGCGGAGCGCGCACGCGATCCGCCTGGCGAAAAAAACCGGCAAGAACGAACAGACCAAGCGCAAGGCAGAGCTTCGCAATGGATTTTCGTTTTGCGGCAGCCATATATCCACCTCCTGCCCATATTCGAAAGCATGAATATTATACCATACAAGCGACTGAAAAACCAGTGTTTTCAAGACAAACGAACGGGCAGGAGTCTTTCGTAGACTGTCCCGCACTGGTTTATCCGCACGGTATGCCTTATTCCTCCGCAGAGATGGGCAGTGTCAGCTCAATCACGGTTCCGTCTTTGCCGCTCTCCGTGATGCGCACGCTGCCGCCGTGGAGATGAGCGATTTCCCAGACCAGCGATAAGCCCAGCCCCACGCCGCCCTTTTCCCGGCTGCGGGACTTGTCCACCCGGAAGAAAGGCTGAAACACGCTTTCTCTGAAGTTTTCCGGGATGCCGCAGCCCGTATCCCTGACCTCGATTACCGCGCTGCTGCCCCGGCGCGACGCGGCGACGCGTACGCTGCCGCCCGGATGATTGTATTTTACGCCGTTCTCTACCAGGTTGAAAATCGAACGATATACAAGCACGTCGCTGCCGGTAATCCAAAGATCTTCGCCGGATTGAGAGAGCGCCACGCCGTTCTTTTCCGCCAGCGGCGACAGATCTGCCAGCACCTCCTCAATCATGGGGGCAAGCTGGATTTTGTCCGTGCGCGGCACAGCCTTCAAGTCGCTCATATCCAGCAGCGTCCGCACCATTTTGGATAGCCGCTCGGTCTGCTCCCGCAGCATGGAAATCGTTTCTGCGGTTTCCGGACGATTATCTCCGTGGTCTGTGGCCATGTACAGATCCAGCCGCGCCTGCATCAGCGCCAGGGGCGTGCGCAGCTCATGGGCGGCGTTGCCCACAAACTGCTGCTGTGCGTCGAACGCCTGATTCAACCGCAGCAGCATCTGATTGATGGCACGGCTCAGCCGGCTGAACTCCACGGCCTCATCCTCACTGAGGGTGATTTCCGTCAAACTCTGCAGCTGCACGCGTTCTGCCTTTGCGGTAAAGCGCTTCAGCGGCTTCAGCGCCTTTCCACTGACGAAATATGCCACCGCGCCGCCCAGCGCCGTCACCGCCAGCGCGATGTACCAGCCGCGAATGCAGAAACTGTGCTTCGCGCCGCTCAGCTCCAACACGAACTCTCCATTGAAGCGCTCCGACAGATCCTTCCACTGCTCGTCAGGAATGTCGACGCGGATGGCCTGCGGATCCTCCTGCACATAGTGCATCACATAATTGCCGATGGAATCCATGTAGGCATGGCCAGAGGAGCACAAAAGCGTTTTCATGGTCACGCAGGCAGTCGCCAGCAGCAGAATGGTCAGCAGTGTGATTCGCCATTGCAGAGAAAGGCGTTTCAAAAGTCGTTTCATGGCTCACGGCCTCCCATCAGATAACCCTCGCCGATGCGGTTCAGAATCGGGTCATAGCCCAGCGCCGCTTTCAGCTTTTTGCGCAGAGATGAGATGTGCACCCGGATGGAGTTGCTGAAGCTGTTAACGCTGCCGTCCCACACATGCTCCATCAGCTCCTCCTGGCTTACCGGCCGTCCCTGGTTAAGGAGCAGGTATTCCAATATGCCGTTTTCCTTGCGGGTCAGCGCGACGACCTCGCCCCTTACCTGTGCCGTTCGTTTTACCGTATCGAAGGACAACTCCCCGCAGCGCAGCACCGCGTCGTGCTGCACAAAGCTGCGCCGGGTCAGACTGCGCACCCGCGCCTCCAGCTCCTCCAGATGAAAGGGCTTGACCAGATAGTCGTTGGCGCCGCAGTCCAGCCCTTCCACCTTGTCGCTGATTCGGCTGCGGGCGGAGAGAATCAGCACACGGGTTTCCCGGTCCTGCTCCCGCAGCGTTTTCAGCAGATCCATGCCATCCCGTCCAGGCAGGTTCAAATCCAGCAGAAGCAGGTCGTACTTCTCCGTCAGCAGCCAGTCCAGCGCGGAATCGCCGTCATAGCAGGCATCCACCTCGTAGCCCTTTTGCTTCAGGCTTTTGACCAGCGTGTCGCACAGTGCCCGCTCGTCCTCCACAATCAAAATCCGCATACTGCGCCTCCTTTGCGCTCGTGTGATCATGTCCAGTATAGCATATCGGCATAAAATGCGCATAAAATTTTCTGTTTTAACGTAGATTTTACCCCCGCTATCGTATAATGAGCCTGCGAGAAGACAAAAGGAGGGAACCTTCATGAATCTCATTTCATCGGCTGCGGGCAGACGCGCCATGAGGCTGGGCGTGCTGATACTGGGCGCGGCGATGCTGATTTACGGCGCGCAGCGGGGCGAGGCCGCCACGGTGCTGTCCAAGGCAATCCGAATCTGTCTGGAGTGCGTGGGCATTGGATAAGAAGAAAAAAACTTCGAAGACTCCACCCGTTTCCGGCTTTCTCGCCCGGTTTCGGGGACTTGGGCAGGCCTGCGCCGCGCTGCTGACAAATCCGCACCTGCCCAATCTGCTTAAGGGGCAGATTTACCGGGGAAAGGGCAAGACCGTCTGCGTGCCGGGGCTCAACTGCTACTCCTGCCCCGCCGCAACAGGCGCGTGCCCCATCGGGGCGGTGCAGTCGGTAATCGGCTCGTCCAAATTCAAGTTTTCCTATTATGTAACAGGCACGCTGATTCTGCTGGGGGTACTGCTGGGGCGGTTTGTGTGCGGCTTTCTGTGCCCTTTTGGGTGGTTTCAGGAGCTGATTCATAAGATTCCATTGCCCAAGAAGAAGCTGTCCACGAAGAAGCTCAGACCGCTGCGGTATCTCAAGTACCTGATTCTGCTGCTGACGGTGACGCTGCCGCTGATTTTCACCAACGAGGTGGGGATGGGCAATCCCTTCTTCTGCAAGTACCTGTGCCCGCAGGGCGTACTGGAAGGCGCGATTCCGCTGTCCCTCGCCAGTGAGAGCGTCCGAAGCGCACTGGGCAGCCTGTTTACATGGAAGAGCGTCGTGCTGGGCGCAGTGGTCGTCTTGAGCCTGCTGTTCTATCGCCCGTTCTGCAAGTGGCTATGCCCGCTGGGAGCGTTCTACGCGCTGTTTAACCGGGTATCGCTGACGGGAATGCAGGTGGACGCGCACAAATGCGTTCACTGCGGCAGATGCGAGAAAGCCTGCAAGATGGACGTGGACGTGACGAAGACACCGGATCATCCCGAATGCATCCGTTGCGGCATGTGCGTCAAGGCGTGTCCCACGGGCGCGGTCAGCTTCCGCTGCGGGCTGAGCCGCGGGGCAAAGGAAAAAGAGAATCCAGCCGGCAAACAAGCCGTGGAGAAATAATCACAGAAAAGAAACGGAGGACATTTTCAATGAAGAAGACCTGGATTGCGCTGCTGCTGGCGCTGTGTATGCTGACCACCATAGGAGCGGCTTCCGCCTGCTGCACTTCCGCCTGCTGCACGAAGCCGTCCGGAACGGACGAGGCACAGACCATGGAGGAAACCTGCACCTGCATCATTGATGGCAAGACCATGGATGACTGCGCCTGCATGACGGGCATGTGCGATGAAAAGTGCAGCTGCGGGGAGAAATGCGACTGTGCCGAAAAGAAGCTGGAAATGCTGACTGCCGAAATGAACGCCGTGTTCGAGAAAAACATGGACCTGTGGAACCGGTTCTTCGGCATGATGGACAAGCAACCCGACATGAACATGAGTTACGCCGATTACCTGACGGAGCAGCTGGAACTGAAGAAGGAAAAGTTCACGGAGGATGAGTACAAGCTGCTTCAGCAGGACATTGAGACCATCCGTCGGCTGGATGAAGAGATGGAAAGGCTCATGCCGAAAGACAACGTGACGGCGGGCTCCGACATGGCGCTGGAGAGCGGCGTGGTGACGGCGGAAGGCGGCATCGTCATGGGCGGCGAAGGGATGATGATGACGGACGGCAGCATGGATGACAAGGACATGCGTGTGGAAGATGATTCGGCAGAGAAATTCCCTGCTTTCGAGGGCATGGATCTGGACGGCAATCCCGTGAGCAATGAGTTGTTTAAGGAGAATTCCGTCACGGTGATCAACTTCTGGTTCTCTGCCTGCGCTCCCTGCATCGGGGAACTGGGCGAGCTGAACGCACTCAACGAAGAACTCAAGCTGAAGGGCGGCGCGGTGATCGGCATCAACGCAGACACCATCGGCGGCGACGAAAGCATGATCATGGAAGCCAAGAACATTCTGGAAAAGAAGGGCGCCATGTATCAGAACATTTACTTCCCTGCGGACAGCGAGGCAGGAAAGCTGACCTACAGCATCACCGCGTTCCCCACCACCATGGTGGTGGACTGCAACGGCAACATGGTGGGCGAGCCGATTCTGGGCGGCATCAACAGCGAGAGGCAGATGACAAAGCTGCAAGCCCTAATCGACGAGGCGCTTGCCCGAAACGCGAAGAACATGCTGGTTGAGCCGGAAGGCAAGTAATCGCCGAAGCGGCGCAGGCAGCGTCTGCTGGAAATACGATAAACGCGCTCGTCAGCGGAAAGGCTGGCGAGCGTTCTTTTAATGCTGGAAGGGAAAATTGGGGACGGGGAATTTCAAAGGCGACACCGCACCACTCGGCGGCGCATTTCATTTGACATTTCCCGCAAAAGCAGTATAATACAAATAGAGATTCGCATTGATCGCGCGAATCCGCCATCAACACGCAGAACGAGGAACAGCATCATGCCAATCCGCATTCCGAACGACCTGCCCGCCGCCAGCGCGCTGCGGAGCGAAAACATATTCGTCATGACCGACACGCGCGCGAAAACGCAGGATATTCGCCCGCTGAAAATCCTCCTGCTGAACCTGATGCCCACCAAAATCGCCACCGAAACGCAGCTGGCGCGCCTGCTGGGCAACACGCCGATTCAGGTGGAGCTGGAGCTGCTGATGGTGAAATCCCACGTCGCGAAAAACACGTCCGAGGAGCACATGCTCGCGTTCTACAAGACGTTCGATCAGGTGTGCGGCAAGACGTATGACGGCATGGTCATCACTGGCGCGCCAGTGGAGCGGATGGCGTTTGAGGACGTGGAATACTGGGACGAGCTGTGCGCCATCTTCGAGTGGACGAAAACGCACGTCACGTCCACGTTCCATATCTGCTGGGGCGCGCAGGCGGGGCTGTATTACCACTGGGGCGTGCCGAAATACATGATGGAAAAGAAGCTGTCCGGCGTGTACCGCCACCGCGTTGTGCATAAAAACAGCATCCTCTTCCGCGGCTTCGATGATACGTTCATGGTGCCGCACAGCCGCTACACGACCGTCCGCCGGGAGGATATATTGGCGCATCCGGAGATGAAAATCCTCGCCGAAAGCGACGAAGCGGGCGTGTATGCCATTTCCACCCACGGCGGACGGCAGATTTTCATCACCGGGCACAGCGAATACGACGCGGACACGCTGGAGAAGGAGTACCTGCGCGACAAAGCCGCCGGCCTCCACCCCGATGTGCCCTGCAACTACTATCCCGATGACGACGACACCCGCGCGCCGATTTGCTCGTGGCGCTCGTCGGCAAACCTGCTGTACTGCAACTGGCTGAACTACTTCGTCTATCAGGCGACGCCGTACGATTTGAACAGCGTCGGCATTGTCGTCATGGATGATTTCAAGGAACAGCACGAATAAAGAACCGCCGCACCTCCAGCAAACGGAAGTGCGGCGGATTTTTGCTGTTGATTTACCCCTCCTGCGCGCGAATCTTCTCCAGATAGTCTTCGTAGCCGCAGTAGTAGTCGGCAATCGTGCCGTCGGGCTTGATTTCAATGATGCGGTCGGCGATGGTCGTGATAAACTGGTGGTCCTGCGACGTGAAAATCACGTTGCCGGGGAAGTTGATCAGCGCGTTGTTGACCGCCGTGATGGATTCCAAATCGAGGTGGTTGGTGGGCTGGTCGAGCATGAGGAAGTTCGCGCCGGAGAGCATCATGCGGGAGAGCATGACACGCACCTTCTCGCCGCCGGAAAGCACGCTGACGGGCTTGTACACGTCATCGCCGGAGAAGAGCATCCGGCCGAGGAAGCCGCGCATGTACGTTTCCAGCTGTTCGGGCGAATACTGGGCGAACCACTGCATCATGTTGAGGTTGCAGCCGTCGAAATACTTGCTGTTGTCCTTGGGGAAGTAGTTGGTGGAGATGGTAACGCCCCACTTGAAGCTGCCGCTGTCGGGCTTGATTTCCTCCGCGAGGATGCGGAAGAGGGCGGTCTGCGCCTGTTCGTTCGAGCCGACAAGGGCGATTTTCTGCCCCTTGGTGACGATGAAGGACACATCCTTGAGCAGCTGCACGCCGTCCTGCGTGTAGTTGAGGTTCGTCACTTGCAGGATGTCCTTGCCCGCCTCGCGTTCAGGCGTGAAGCACACCCACGGATAGCGGCGGGAGGAAGCGGGCATCTGCTCAATGGTCAGCTGATCGAGCAGCTTGCGGCGGCTGGTCGCCTGCTTCGCCTTGGATTTATTGGACGAGAAGCGCTGGATGAAGGCTTGCAGTTCCTTGATTTTGTCCTCGCGGCGCTTCTTCTGGTCGTTCATCAGGCTCTGCATCATCTTGGAGGATTCATACCAGAAGTCGTAGTTGCCGACGTAGAGCTTGACCTGATTGAAGTCGATATCGACGATATGCGTGCAGATATTGTTCAGGAACCAGCGGTCATGGGACACGACGATCAGCGTGCCGGGGAAATTCATCAGGAAATCCTCCAGCCACGCGACGGAGCGGTTGTCAAGGTTATTCGTCGGTTCGTCCAGCAGCAGGATCTCCGGATTGCCGAACAGCGCCTGCGCCAGCAGCACCTTGAACTTCTCGCCGCCCTTCAGGTCGCCCATGAGCATCGTGTGCATTTCAACGGGCAGCCCCAGACCGGTCAGCAGCGTCGCGGCGTCGGACTCGGCGTTCCAGCCGTCCATCTCCGCAAATTCGCCCTCCAGCTCGGCAGCGCGTTCGCCGTCCGCGTCAGAAAAATCAGGCTTCGCGTACAGCTCGTCCTTTTCCTTCATGATGTCGTACAGGCGCTGATTGCCCATGATTACCGTGTCCAGCACAGGATAGGCATCGTACTTGAACTGATCCTGCTTCAAGGTGGACAGGCGCTGCCCCGCGGGAATCGTCACCGTGCCGGTCGTGGGCTCCAGCTCGCCGGACAAAATGCGCAGGAACGTCGATTTGCCCGCGCCGTTCGCGCCGATAACGCCATAGCAGTTGCCCGGCATGAATTTCAAATCCGCACCCGAAAACAGCTTCTGACCCCCGAAGGTCAGGGAAACATTGCTTACCGTGATCATGGGCTTTCTCCTTACATTTCCGTGGTCGTTCCATTATATACAGACGTACTTTTCTACTATACCATATTCATCCCGGAAATGGAAGGGGGTAGGCGAAAATTCCATGGGCGTTCATGCGTTCGAGGGCGGTTGGCGCGACAATGTGCAAGGGGGAGGAAAGAGCAGCTTGGGGGCGCGTCTGAGGACGCGCGAAGTTACTGGCAGGGACGCTTCG